>Ga0335069_10010277_pt1 | contig 13265 bp, 11 predicted proteins | sample Lox_Sample_11_FD_206714 | JGI IMG/M metagenome (GOLD analysis project Ga0335069, IMG submission 206714) | Soil microbial communities from Loxahatchee National Wildlife Refuge, Florida, United States - Lox_Sample_1.1 | ecosystem: Environmental > Terrestrial > Soil > Wetlands | place: USA... | reverse complement strand
CCGTTCTCGAAGTACCTTGAATTTCAACCATTCGCAGAGGCGAGGGTCGTGGATCTCGGGCTGTCCGTTCCAGAACCCGGCAGGCAACTGGCATTGGATCTGAAGGTCATCCAGCCGCAGTTCGACAGCGTCGAGGCTGCGCGAGAAGTAGCGCCGCGCATTGGCTGCGCCCACTCGGAGGCCCACGTCTTCGTGCCCGTTACCCTGCGTCCTTACGACCATGAGTCACCCCAAAAAACAACCAGAGGTCTGCTCGGGGGAAGGTCGAACTGCGGGAGCGATTATGATGGCTTACTGCAATCGATTCCCTGGGTCTTTGAGACTCCGCGCTCCCACTACTTGCCTTCCATGCTGCGCCAGTTTCCAGCGCATGTCAAGCGCCGCCAGGTAAAGCCATTTATTCCGGCCGAATGACCCCTGGAAGCCACAAAGTCCAGCAAATAAGGGGTTTGTTTGCCAGCCTACACCGTGCCAGACCGTGGAGAAGAGGCAAGGCGGCTAGTCTTCCTTTTTACCAACGTGCGCCCACGAGAGTCGCCTCGGCTGTGACGGCTGTCACGCGAATGGATACGCAATGATTGGCAGGCAGGCAGCCCTCCATCTCAATGGGCAGGAAGTTTTCAGTGAGGGCGGCGGTACGCGATCTGCGCCGGAGAAGTTCAGGAGTATTAAGCGTTATGGACTCAAGCGAGCGGCCGATAAACGCGCTGCGGTGGGCGTGGATTTTTTCCCGGGCCAGCGCACGGAGAACCGCCATCCGTTCGTCGACTACGGCCCGCGCAACCGGCGCCTCGCGGTGCAAATCCCAGCCACGCGTACCCGGGCGCGGTGAAAAGGGGAACAGGTGCAGGTAGCCGAAGGGCAGACGGCGGATCATTTCCACGGTTTGGCCGAATTCGGCGTCGGTCTCGCCGGGGAAGCCCGCCATGACGTCGGCGCCAAGGGTGAGATCGGGGCCGGCGGCGTCGACGAGGGCGTGAACCTTTTCGATGTAATGCCAGGGACGGTAGCGCCGGTGCATGCGGCGCAGGACGGAATCCGAGCCGGACTGCAGGGGCAGATGCGCATGCCGGGCGAGACGCGTGGCACCGAACTCGCGCAGGAGGCCGATCAGGTCCTGGTCCCAGTCCATGGGCTCGATGGAACTGAGACGCAGGCGAGGCAGGCTGGTGTCAGCGAAGATGCGGCGAAGCAGCCGCGCAAGCGACGGTGGAGCTGTGCCTCCGGGGGGCAGGTCGCGACCCCATCGGCCCAGGTTGATGCCTGAGAGAACCAGTTCCTTGCCGCCTGCCTCCACGAATCCCCTCACCTGGGCCAGAACCTTGTCTTCCGCGAGGCTGCGCGAGTTACCGCGGGTGTGGGGAATCACGCAGAACGTGCAGCGGTTGCCGCAGCCCTCCTGGATCTTGAGGTTGGGGCGAGTCTGCGCGCCGGGAACAAGCTGGGCTTCTTCGAGGAAGGAGTGGGCAAAGCGGTCGTCGGCGAAGATGGCGGCGGGATCGGCCGCGCCGGAGCGGAGAAGCGTATGGACCGGAAGGAGACCCGCCGGAAGGGTGGGAGGGGCGGCCAGTCCGGCGACGATTGCGGGCGCCAGGGCCTTGTGGCTGTTGCCGATAACCGCTGCCACGCCGGGCAGGGCGGCGAGTTCGCGGGGAGCCCGCTGGGCGTAGCAACCGGTGACCACAATGCGGGCGGCGGGGTTGTGCCGGTGCGTGCGGCGGATGTAGGCACGGGCCTCGCGGTCGGCTTCGGCTGTAACGCTGCAGGTATTGACGATGACCACATCGGCGGCAGACGGCTCTTCCAGGCAATGCCCCGAGGCGCGCAGACGGTCGGTCACCGCCTCGCCGTCGGCGCGCGCCGCGCGGCAGCCGAAGTTCTCGACATGGAAGGCCAGGCCCATGGTTCCAGTGTACGAGGGCATTCAATCGCGGCCAACAGCGATGGAGGACGAAAATCGGTTTCGCTATACTGGACTATGAGCGCTCCGGACCGCCAATTCAATCCGTCTGCCGGTTTTCCCGTCGCAGCCCGCACGCGCCTGCAACCCAGGGGCGAAAGCGAGTCCGCCAGCACGCGGCGCATTATCGGGTACGTCACCTTCACGTTTGTGGTGTATCTGGCCATCGGCCTGCCGCTGGCGATTCTGCCCGCGTATGTTCACTTCCGCCTCGGGTTCAGCGCGGCGCTGGCGGGGCTGGTGATCAGCGTCCAGTACATTGCGACGTTTCTGAGCCGGCCGTGGGCAGGGCATATTTCGGATCATTCCGGCGCCAGGGTTTCGGTGATCTGGGGGATGAGCATGTGCACCGCCTCGGGCGCGTTCCTGCTGGCCGCCGCACTGCTGCATGCAATGCCGTGGGTAAGCATGACGGCGCTGCTGCTGAGCCGGCTCGCGCTGGGCGTTGGGGAGAGCCTGGGCTCCACGGGCGCAACGCTGTGGGGCATCAGCAGCGTGGGCCAGGAGCACACGGCCAAGGTCATCTCCTACAACGGCATCTGCACCTTTGGGGCAATGGCCACGGGCGCGCCGCTGGGCGTGGTTCTGGAAAGCCGCTTCGGCCTGGGTTCGATCGGGTTCCTGACCATGGCGGTGTGCGCGGTGAGCGTCTTCATGGCAGTCTGCAAGCATGGCGTGCCGGTGGTTCACGGCGAACGGCTTTCGTTCCGCAGCGTGCTGGGAAGGGTGGCGCCGCACGGCATCGCGCTGGCGCTGGGCGGCGTGGGCTACAGCGTACTGGCCACATTTGTCACCCTGTTCTACGTGAGCCGGCATTGGGACGGGGCAGCGCTATGCCTGACGGCCTTCGGGGTCGCGTTCATCGCCGCGCGCGTGCTCTTCATCCACAGCATCAACCGCCTGGGGGGCTTTCCGGTGGCGATTGCGTGCCTGGCGGTGGAGTCGCTGGGAGTGGCGATGATGTGGCGGGCGCAGTCGCCGTGGATGGCGCTCGCGGCTGCAGCCATTACCGGATTTGGATTTTCGCTGGTGTTCCCGGCCATCGGCGTGGAAGCCGTGCAGCGCGTGCCGGAGCAGAACCGCGGCACGGCCCTGGGCGTGTACACGGGATTCGCCGACGTGTCGTTTTTCCTGGTGGGGCCGGTAGCCGGCTCGGTCATCGGGGCCTTCGGGTACGCGAGCGCGTTTCTGTTTGCGTTTGTCTCGGTGGTCGTCTCGCTCGGCATGGTTCTGCTGCTGCACCGGGGAATCAAGGGCAACGGCCAGGAATCGGCGGGCTGACGGGCCGCCCCGGCACTTCGCAGCTGAACCCACAAGCTTCATGTCCCGGATTGCACGGCGGCGGCAGAAATCTGTGCGCCCGAGAGGCGCCGGGTGCTATCGTTTCCGCGTGGCCCCCATCCCCCGGAGGTGCGCATGTTCGGTCGGCTGTCGGTCAGGAAACCTTCCCTATCCGTTGACAAGCAGCCGGTCCAGACCCGGCTTGCCGTCGGTCCGGTCGATGATCCCCTGGAGAAGGAAGCCGATCATGTCGCGGACCGGGTTCTGCGCCTGCCCGAACCGATTGGCGCGTCCCGGGCTTCCGGCAAAGACAGCCCGCCCGTCCTCTCCGCGGCTCCGTTGGGATCCGCCGGCCGCGCCCTGGACGAGTCTTCGCGGGCGTACTTCGAGCCCCGCTTCGGTTTTGATTTCAGCAAGGTGCGCATCCACGCCGACGACGAGGCCGCGGCCTCGGCCCGTTCGCTCGGGGCACTGGCCTACACCGCCGGCTCCGAGATCGCCTTCGACCGGGCGCAGTATCAGCCCGGCAGCGCGGAGGGCCGCCGCCTGCTGGCGCACGAGCTGACCCACGTCGTCCAGCAGGGCCAGGCGACTGCGCTGCCGGGGCGGGAGGGAACTCGTCCGGCACCGGGGCGGGCGGGACTGCGGATTCAGCGCGACGTACCCGAAGGCCAGCAGAATCCTCAGCAGATCGGTCCGCTGGCGATCCATGCCAGCGCCGACATGGTCTCGCGGCAGGAGGTCACCCAGGCGCTCACCGACTATCTCTACAAGGTGCAGAAGGAACAGGGCGGCCAGACCCTGCACGTCGACGAGGCGGTGCGCGGGGCTGTGCTGCGCCTGTTCCAGGGTGATGTCTCGGGCTCGATCAGCGCCGAGGGCCTGTTGAAAGGCGTCACTCCCAGCGATCCGCCGGCGTTTGCCGCCGCGGTGACCAAGTTCCTTCCCGACTTCGTCCCGCGCACTCGTGCGGCTTTCCTCGGCACCCTCCCGGCCAAGGTTGCGGCGGACACTGCGCCGAAATCCATGGGCGAAGCCGCCGGAAAGGTGGTGGTCGATTCGACCGTGGCGCCGATCGTGAAGAAGCTGCCCATTCCCAAGGACTGGCAGGACAAGATCATCGACGCCGCAAAGGACGGGGTGACGGCCGGCCTGGTGGCCATTGTGGATCAGGCCATGTCGGACTCGCCACTCGACGACAAGGCCAAGGGCGCCATTCACAGCGCCGTGGAGGCCGCCATCAAGCAAAAGGCGGGCACGCCCATGGACCGCCAGCAGGAGGGCGCCGGCAGCCCCTACGCCCAGGTCCAGCCTCCAGGGGTAACGCCAGGGTTTCCGACGGCGCCGGGCGAGCACATCTTCAACCTGCCCTCCATCAAGTGGGACATTCCCACCAAGCCTCTGCCCAAGCCCAACCTGCCCGAACCGCCCACGGCTTCGGAGGCCAAGGGCGTCGACAGCATCATCCAGGGCCTGGACGATCAGTCGCTGATCCCTGCGGCTGCCAAGGGCAAGCCCGAAGCCGGCGAATTTGCCGGCGCCAAGGAATTGGCGCGCTCGATCGCGAACATGCTCCAGGCGGCAAACGCGAAAAAACGTTACACGGTCGACCTGGACCTTCCCATGGGCTACCGCCATCAGCCGGATCTGATGGATATCTTCGACAAGGTGGAGGCCATCGTGAAGCAGGTTGCGGCCGCGATTCCGGGCGGCATTCCCAACGTGGGCGAAGTCATCATCAGCCCGGCGAAGGCGCCGGACGACAAGACCTTCCCGGCGCGGCGTATCGTGCGGCTCCGCGGCGGCGATTAGGGCATTTCTCCTTTTACTGTAGAGAGATCCCACCCTAGCCGCAAAAAACAAAGACGCGGCGAGGGTGGGGCACCCATGCTTCATACCTTTGGGAGAAATACTCGAGGGTAGGCCGTCAGGCGGGGCTTTGAAGCCCTCATCGTCCGGACGGGATTCGAGCGACGAGTTGTGTCGCCAGGGCCACGGCCGAGGCTGCGTCGGGTGCGTTTGCGTATCCGGCCACGGTGCGCCCTTTGCGGAAGATGCAGATCCCGTCGAGGTACTGGACGTTTGCCGCGATCGCCTCGTCGCCAACGTTCGCGGCCGCGGAGCCGGGAAAGTGCTCACGCAGTTTCCCGAGCAACGCCGCGGCGGCTTCAGGAGAGGCTTCCCGCACCAGGAACGCCTGGCCCCGCGGGTACTTCGCCACGTAACCGCGCTTGAGCAGGCGCAGCCCCAGCACGCTCTCGGGAATGAGGCGAGCTTCGAGCAGATCTTCCTTTGGGAACACGGCGAGAATCTCCGGCGGCGAGTCAGGTCCCGTAAGGTGCTCGTTGATTTTCGCGGCGAAGGCCTGCAGGGCATCGGCGAAGCTGGCCTCGGGCGCGGCATCGGTGATGGTCAGCTCGACGTAAAAGCTGCCCCTGGCGAAGGTGAGGCTTTGCGGCTGCACCTGTCCGCCCATGCCGATCCTGGCGATGGGCTGGTTGGGATCATGGTTCGCTGAGAACATACCGTAGGCCATCTCCGCATCGCTCATCTCCGAGATGTCGATGGCCAGCGTGTTGGCGGCCGATTTGCAGTCGATGCCCTGCATGCGCGCGAAGCCGAACTGGAGATATCCCTCGGCCGCGCCGTCCTTGTAGTCGTAGAGAATGTCGGGCGTGTATTGGCGGATTGCGCCCGACTGCTCCCAGCCGGGCACAAAATGGCAGTCAAGAGCCTGCTGCGCTCCGCACGCCGCGGGCGCGAGCAACAACGCCAGGCACCAGGAAACAGCTTTCATGCAAACAGTTCCTGTGCCCGGGCCATGCGGCCCGCCACGTCCACGCCGTGCGGACACTTCACCGTACACTCGCCGCAGTCGCCGCAACGGACACTGCGATGCCCGGCGGGCAGCTCGTTGAAGCGCTCGCGGGCCAGGGCGAACTGGCCGTATCCGTCGGCGTAGGTGAGGATGCGCAGCGTGCCGGCAACGTCGAGACCCCTGGCGCACGCGCCGTCGCAGGCCCCGCACATGCGGCAGTAGAGCGGGCGGATCTGCTCCATCTGGCGCGCCAGAATTTTCTGGTCCAATGGAGAAAACGGCGTGCCCATCGCCTTCACGTTCTCATCGAGCTGCTCCATGTCGGTCATGCTGGGGATGGTGGTGGAGATGTTGGGCCGCTTGAGAACCCACTTGAGCGCGGCCAGCATGGCTCCGTCGCGGTGCAGCTTCTGGTAGATCGTGTCGCTGGTCTTCAGGCTGCGGAAGCCGCCCGCCATTACCTTCATGGCCACCACGCCGGTTCCGGTGAGGGCAACGGCGGCAATCGCCTGGTCCGCGCCAGTGTCCATGGAGAAGTTGTAGGTCACGAGGACGACATCGAAGGCCTTCTTCTGCACGGTCCACTCCGCCATCCTGGGAAGAGCGTGGGTGCTCATGCCGGCAAAGCGGATCTTGCCCTGCTGCCTGGCGATCTGCTGCGCCTCGATCATGTCGTCGCGTATGTCGTCCGGCTTGTCCTTGGCGTGCAGGTACCAGATGTCGACGTAGTCGGTCTTGAGTTCCTTGAGGCTGGTATCGAGATCGCCGAGGAGCTTTTCTTTGTCGCCGGCGGGCGATTTGGTGGAGAGGATGATGTCCTTGCGCTTTGCGCCCAGCGCCGCGCCCACCATGCGCTCGTTGTTGCCGTGCTGATAACCGCGCGCGGTATCGAAGTAGTTGATGCCCAGGTCAGCGGCGCGCGTAATCACGCTGGGATCGGAGGTGATCATGCATCCGAACCCGACGGTGGTGACCTTGAGCCCGGTTCTGCCGAGGATACGGTAATCGAGGCGGACGTGCTCGGCCGGCTGCTCCGGCGTGAGAAGCCCCATTCTGGACCCGGCGGTGGCAACGGGCAGCATCAGCCCGGCGGATACGAACTCGCGGCGCGACGTCTTCATGACGGGGACACCCTTTCCGGGGAAGACGTCCATGATATGCGCACGCAGGGGATTGCGCCGGGATGGCTATCACATACCAGTGTGATGAAAGCGGAACGGCTCCCCTTGCGAGTGGCCGTTCCGCGCGACCCGTCAGTTCGAGTTGCCGCCGGTGTTTTCCACTGGCGTAATCGTGCCGAAGAGGCCGTCGGCCTCGTGGTTGCTGCCGGCAGTGAAGTAAAGGGTTGTGGCCGAACCGGAGGTTCCGCCGCTGGCAAAGGACAAGCCCCAGAGCCCATCGATGGCGATGGCATTGTTGGATGAATCCATCAGCAGGCCCTTGAACCGGCCGGTGACGGGATCGTAGACCGCGATATTGCCCGATCCGAAGTTCCCGACGAGGAGGTCGTGGCTGTAGACGCCGAAGTCGCCGGGGGCCATTGCCAGGCCCCAGGGACCGTTGAGCCACGGGCCATGCTCGAGACGGCGCAGCAGGCGGCCGGAGGGAGAGAAGACGTCGACGTAGCCGAGCCCCGGACCGTCGGTTTCGTCGTGCTTTTCGGAGTCCTGCATGGCGAAGGCGACGTAGAGCTCGCCTCCGATGTTCTGAATGTTGAAGGGAGCGAAGCCGTGGGGGAGGCGGTCGTCGTCAAACTGCTCCTCCATGGTGTGGACGCGGTGGAAGGATTGGTCGTAGATGCGGACGCGGCCGCCGCGGAAGTCGGCGGCGTAGAGGTAGCTCGAGCCATCGGTGAGGGTGGCCAGGGCTGCGCCCTTGAATACGGATTTGCCTTTGGTGTTGATCTCGATGACAGCGGAGGACACGTTGACGCCGGGGTTCCAGCCGGAGACGGTGCCGTCTTCGGTCACGAACATGAAAAAGGCCGGCTTGCCAGTTGCGAGCGCGAAGCCGGTGCCCCCGTTGTAGACCGTGCCCGTGGGGTTGCCAGTGGGGCTCTGGCTGGGGTCGCCGCTGGGGATCGTGACCACCAGGGACTTCGCCACGCCTGAGCCGTCATAGAGCGTGGAGACGCCCATGCCGTTATCGGAGATCCACCAGGGGCTGCCGGAGCTGCGCGACATGCCCCAGGGATTTACGAGGTTGGCATCTGTGTTGGTGGCAACACCGGACTGGTCGGATGTGAGATTGGTCTGAAGATAGTGCTGCGCCCTCGCGGGGAAGGCGTGCAGCCCAAGCGTCATGGCGGCAAGCGCTGCGGCTGGGACGCGCGAGCGAAGGGAGAGGTTGAGCATGGATTCCTCCTGCCGGTGGGGGACACCGACAGGGTGACCATATTGCGCGAGGTGGATCGCGGTTGTCAGGGGCCTGTCATTGATTTGTCATCGGGGCGGATATTCATACGGCACCGCGCTGAGAGGAATGAAGGGAATGTTGCGGTGGGGGCGAGTATCAACAGAGCGTTAAGGCGGAGTGACAGAACTACGACCTCATGCGGAACGGCCACCCCGAGGGGTGGCCGTTTGCCGTGTCCGAACAAGGACGAGTTGTAATCCTGCCGAAGCTGGATTTACCGCTCGTTCTTGCGCCAGTTGATGAGATCGCCCAGGGTGGTGGTGGAACTGGAGACGGGCTGCTTGTGCTCCTTGTAGTGCTCCACCGTCGCGCGGCTGGCTTCGTGAGCCGTCGAGCGCAGGCTGAGACCTACCTTCTTCTCTTCCACGTTGATCTTGATGATCTTGAAGTCGTGCTCGTCGCCCTGGTCCATCTTGGCCGGGGTGCCGTCGTCGCTCACCGCTTCGGAGACGTGGCAGAGACCTTCCACGCCCTCGGCGATTTCCACGAAGGCGCCGAACTGGGCGGTACGCAGGACCTTGCCGTGCACCACGTCACCCACGCGGTGGGTGGCGAAGAAGCTCTCCCAGACGTCGGGCTGGAGCTGCTTGATGCCCAGCGAGAGGCGGCGGTTCTGCGGCTCGACGCCGAGAACGACAGCCTTGACCTTTTCGCCCTTCTTCACGACTTCAGAAGGATGCTTGACACGCTTGGTCCAGCTCAGGTTGGAAACGTGCACCAGGCCGTCGATGCCATCTTCGATTTCGATGAAGGCGCCGAAGTCGGTGAGGTTGCGCACGCGGCCTTCGACCACCGTCCCGGCCGGGTAGCGCTCGGTGAGATGCTCCCACGGGTTCTCGAGGAGCTGCTTCATGCCCAGCGAAATGCGGCGGTCGGCCGGATTCACGCTCAGAACCACGGTTTCGACTTCGTCGCCGGGCTTGACCAGCTTGGAGGGGTGCTTGAGGCGCTTGGACCAGGTCATCTCGGAGAGGTGGACCAGGCCTTCGATGCCCTGCTCCAGCTCCACGAACGAGCCGTAATCGGTAACCGAGAGAACGCGGCCCTTGACGTGGGCGCCCACCGGGTAACGCTCCGCGGCGTCGAGCCACGGATCAGGGGTGAGCTGCTTGAAGCCCAGGGAAACGCGCTGCTTGTCCTTGTCGAACTTGAGAACTTTAACCTGAATTTCATCGCCGACGTTTACGAGGTCGCGGGGATGCGTCAGGCGGCCCCAGCTCATGTCGGTGATGTGCAGCAGGCCATCGATGCCGCCCAGGTCAACGAACGCGCCGTAGTCGGTGAGATTCTTGACCGTGCCGGTGAGGATGGCGCCTTCGCCGAGTTGCTCGAGGGTGTGCGAGCGCTTGGCGTTCTGCTCTTCCTCGAGGATCTCCTTGCGGCTGACCACGACGTTGCCGCGTTTCTTATTGAGCTTGATGACGCGGACTTCAATCTGCTGGCCGAGATAGCCGTCGAGATTGCGAACGGGGCGGATCTCCAGCTGCGAGCCGGGCAGAAACGCCTTCATGCCAATGTCGACGGTGAGGCCGCCCTTGACGCGGCTGACGATGGTGCCGAGGACCGGCGTCTTTTCGTTGGCAGCCTTCTCGATCACGTCCCAAACACGCAGGCGCTGCGCTTTTTCGTAGCTGACGAGGTACCCGCCCTCGGGCTCCTCGCGCTCGATGACCACGTCGATAATGTCGCCGGCATTGAACCTTGCGGCTCCGGTGTGATCGACCACCTGCTCGAGAGGCACCAGCCCCTCGGACTTGAGGCCCACATCCACAACGAGGTGCTTGTCCGTCTGCTTGATGACCGTACCGGCAACAACCTTGTCTCCGTAGGCTTCCACGGCGGCCGCTTCAGCGGCCTGCTCGCGCTCGAAGGCTTCGAGGGCAGCGGAGAAGTCTTCCATCGACTCCGGGCCATGCTCGGCTTCGAAGGCCGCCCTGGTGTGAGCGTGCGGCTCAGCGGCCACGGATGCTGGCTCGGCAGCGACGGGGGCCGGCTCGGCGACGGCGGGAACTTCGACTGCCGGAGCCGGAGTTTCGGCGGCGGGAGCCGGGATTTCAATTGCGGGAGCCGGAACTTCAACTGCAGCAACGGGCTCGGCTTCGGCCGGAGCAGCGTCTACAGGTTCGGGTATGGCATCGGCGTCCAGCGCGGGAGGGTTGACTTCAGCGGTCTCGGGGTTGGACGTGGATTCGTGCAACGGCTGCTCTTGCTCCGTCGCAGGGTCAAGGGTGGGCATTTCCAATTCGGTGTTCAGGGTTGTGCTCTCGGTTTCAGGATTGAGGACGTCTGCCATCACAGCTGCTCCAGGACTCCATGCACCAGCGATCTGCTTGCCTCGCCAGCAGCGGCTCCCGCGCACCGGTCGCGAAGGGAGGGGCCGCGCGGCCAAATCCCCTTCGAAGCTGCATGTGCATGCGGAGTTTTCTCGGAGACGACGCTTCGCCCGGCGTGTACCGGCTCGAAATGTCTGGTCACCTTTGGGAAAAACCCCGGCAGGCAACTGCAGGCTGGTGGGCGGCCGCAGCTCACTGCTGGAATCCGCGCAGGAAGCTACGCTTTCAAGTGTACCAACGTCCGGAGTCGAGCGCAAATGTAACTCACCCAGCAATTCAGGCAACCTCCGGCTCTCGCCCGCGCCCGTCGCTCTCGCCGCAACCGGCCGATGGGTAGACAACTTGCAATCGTACGCCTGTATAATCAACCCGCCGTTGACTCCCTGAAAGAGACGCTCTTTAGAAGATGAAGATTCACATTGCCCTGGTTGGCCTCGCAGCTCTCCTCGTTGCCCGTTCCGCTGCGGGAGAGTCCTGCAAGCTCGAAACCTACGCCTCTTCATGGATGGAGACCGGCACGCCGTTTTCCGTCAAATGCCCCTCGGGCACATACACTGGCCACCTCGTGTCCACCCCGGCCAAACGCTTCTTTCGCCGAGGCAACCTTCGCCTGGTCTTCGACCAGCCCGTAACCGTCCTTGCTAAAAAGGAAGGCGAGGAAGTCAAGTTCCAGCCGGGACACGGCAAGCAGATCGCGAGCATGCTGATGGATGGCGGAGTGGGCATCGGTGCCAAGGATCTGACCGACGAGATCGCGACCGCCGCCTTCAAGTCCTGGTATATGATTCCGATCTCCTGCGTGGCGCTTGCGTTCTTCTCCACCGGCGGCGATGTGCTGCTGAAGCCGGGCCTCCCCATCGAGCTCACCCCGCTGAATAGCGGCCACGCGCTTGCGCCGACAGCCACCGGAAACTGACCGGAGCATGACGAGAGGTCTATCTTCCTGTCATGGATATTCTCTGGACTCCCTGGCGATTTGCGTACATTACCGGGGCCGACAAAGCGGCCCGGCGCGGCGTGCCCAAGGCACTCGAGGCCTGGCCGGGCGAAACCGGCTGCGTCTTCTGCAACCTGGTCGCCGCAGTCGACTACGCCATTGAACACGGAACCGGCAGAGACGAAGCCGAAGCAGCGGGCGGACTGGTGTTTCGGGGCCGCAACTGTTTTATCAGCCTGAATGCCTTCCCCTACATCTCGGGGCACGTGATGGTGATGCCCTATGCGCACCTGGACCGGCTCTCGAAGATGCCGCCCGACGCCGCGCACGAGATGATGGACCTGGCGCAGCGAACCGAGCGGGTGCTGGATGCGGTCTACCGTCCGCAGGGATTCAACTTCGGCCTGAACCTGGGCGAAGCCGCGGGGGCTGGAGTCGCCGGACACCTGCATCTGCACGCCATGCCGCGGTGGGTGGGCGACACCAACTTCATGACCACGGTGAGCGAGACGCGGGTGGTGCCGGAGGACCTGGAGACTACGTGGCGGCGGCTGCGCGAGGGATTCGCGGCAATCTGAGAAACTCGACGAATCCGCCCTGCGCGGGAGTCCCGCCCGGCTCCGGCTCCGTCTATAGCATCAAATCCACCAGACAGCCCCGCTGTCGGGCGGCCGTGGCAGCACAGCCCACCGGATGGAGTTCAAGTCGATGAAGAAGCCCCTTGCAGTTTACGCAGTTCTGTTCGTGGCGCTTGGCGCCTTCACCGCGGCGTCAGCGCAGGAAGCGCCTGCCGCACCCGCCGCACAGGCCGCCGCCGCCACTGACGTGACCGGGGCCTGGTCGGGCCAGATGCAGGGTCCCAACGGCGACATGACGATCACCTTCCACCTGAAGCAGGACGGCGGCAAGCTGACCGGCTCCGTGGACACCGGCATGGGCGATCCGGTGGAGATCCAGAACGGCAAGGTTGACGGCGACAAGGTCTACTGGGAAACCAGCTTCAACGGGATGACCATCCAGCACGACGGCACCGTGAGCGGTGACGAGATGAAGATCAACGTGAAGTCGACCGACGGCAACTTCCCGGCGATGGATATGACGCTGAAACGGGCGAAGGCGTAGCCCCTCATCCATCGAGTCCGGCCTGAGTGAGAGGGTTCACCATGCACTCGATTAGCTTATGAGAGGATCTCCGAATCTCGGAGATTCTCTATGCCTTCGCGGTACATTCCTGCGCTTGCGGTGGCGCTCGCGTCAACGTCGCAGCCGGCCCAGCGTCCTGTTTCGGGTACGCAAGCCGCGTCCCAGATTGCCCAGGCCCATCCGGAACGGCAGAAGGCGCTAAAAAGACTTCAGGCGCTGGTGGAGGATACGTCCGTGGATCTCAGGACTACCGACGAGGTGCACTTCCAGCAACACGGCTCCCGATGCCACGCGGTGCAGCGTGGAATGATTTGGCGCGGTGCGACTGCGAGACGGGAAATTTCTGTTTTGCCGTGAAGCAGGCAACTTCAATGGCGC
>Ga0335069_10010276_pt1 | contig 13267 bp, 14 predicted proteins | sample Lox_Sample_11_FD_206714 | JGI IMG/M metagenome (GOLD analysis project Ga0335069, IMG submission 206714) | Soil microbial communities from Loxahatchee National Wildlife Refuge, Florida, United States - Lox_Sample_1.1 | ecosystem: Environmental > Terrestrial > Soil > Wetlands | place: USA... | reverse complement strand
ACGAAAAACATGGGCGCGAAGTCTATCGTTTCTTCCGCGACGAGATGGGCGCGAAGTGGATCCAGTTCATTCCGATTATCGAACGCGCGACCGAGGCAACGATCCAGATCGCCGACCTGGGCTGGAGCGAGCAACCCGGACGCAAGCGTCTGCTTTACACGCAAGATGGCAACCTGGTGACGAAACGCTCAGTCGGGGGGGAGCAATATGGCCGTTTCCTGGTGGATGTCTTCGAGGAATGGGTCCGTCATGACATTGGCACGGTCTACGTGCAGCTGTTCGACGTGACACTCGAAGCGTATTTCGGCCGTCATCTCCTGTGCATCCACGCACCGACGTGTGGACTTGGTCCCGTACTGGAGTACAACGGCGACGTTTACTCATGCGATCACTTCGTCGAGCCGCGCTACAAGCTGGGCAACATCCACGAGACGCACCTGGTGCAACTCGTCGCGTCAGATCAACAGCGCAAGTTCGGAGAAGACAAGCGCGATACCCTTACCGCTCAATGCCAGAGTTGTGAAGTCAAGTCGCTATGTAATGGCGGCTGTCCGAAAGACCGCTTCTCAACCTCACGCGACGGTGAGCCCGGGCAAAATTACCTGTGTGCCGGATTGGAGTTGTTCTTTAAGCATACGCGGCCCGCGATGCAAATGATGGCGCAATTGCTGCAGCGGAACCGCGCACCCTCGGATGTCATGGCGCTGACAGCTGCTGCGGATACAAAGCGTGGGCCATATCAGCCGTGCACCTGTGGGAGCGGTAAGAACTTCCGCTTTTGTCACGGCGATCGAGCGCCGCAATCATCCTTCAGTGGAATAAAGCCGACGCCACAGGAGATACGGGGTACGCCGGCGAACTGACTGCTCTATAGCAAGCATCGGGCCGGGGGTGGTTGCCATCGTCGGGCCTGTTAGTTCTAACAGTTGGCGCGCAGCGGTCAATCCTTCTATTGTCTATTAGCTCGGAACCATGCAATGGCCGAATCGATGGCATCGGCTGCAGCACCCTAGATCTGTACAGAGGAGGCACAACATGTCAGGTTCGTCATCTCCTCGCGCACCCGGAGTATTGTTGTTGCTGCGGGATATGCACGCGTTCTTCTTGATTGTGTCTCGATGGTATAGCCGACACCGCTAGAAATGAGACTTGAGAGACGGTCTGCCGCCGGATCAGCTCTAAGATGAGATGATCTCGGACAAGTGGCCAGATCGATGTTTCCAGGTCTCAGGCGGAGTTGTGACGTCGAGCCGAGAGCGTTACCAGTTACTCGAAGAAAGCAGCTGGCAACGCTCTTTCCAACAGCTTATAGCGACGACTCCTTGATCAGCTTGGCGATATTCTTCGCCAGGTCCTGGGTGGCGTTGAGATTACCACCCATGAATCGCACGGTTCCTGTCGCAGTCTTGTCCATCTTGACTTGCGAATCCCGCGTGGTTAGTTGCACTCGCACTGAGATTTTGGTTGCGCCCTGGACTGTGGTGACGGCCCGCTTGGTCTCACTTCCGAGCTGAAAGTTCTCCACTTTGGAGGTGAGAACCAGTAGATTCGGTGCATCGGCCGCCCGGCGATCACCGATGCGGTAGATCTGCTTGAACTTGCCCGTCTTTCCAATTTCCTGGATCAGTTTCTCATAGATTGCCACGGCAAAATCAGGCGGTATTTTGCCCTCGTCCCAGGCAACCGGCTCGATCTGGACCGTCCAGGAGTTGGCCTTGGTGGTTTGCGGTGCAGCCTTGTCTTGGGCAAAACCGGCACTTCCGAGCAGCAGCATCAGCAGCAGCGCCGCAGCGCTAAGTGAATAGGAAAGTCTTCGTTGGCTGGTCATTTCTTCTCCTTCGTTTTGTCATCGTCCGTCGCGGCTGTTTCGGCTACTGGCACACTGGCCTTCGCGCCTAGGGCGACAAGTTGTTTCTTGATGTCGGGCGCTTCTCCCGCGGGCATGGTCAGGATCACACCGTGCAAAGCGTCATTTTCGTCGCGGTATATCAGCGTCAGAGAGTCGTACTTTTCTTTGGCGAACAGGCTGATCACGCGCCCGCCTCCGTAAGGTACCGCCATCTTCGCTACGGTCATTCCCGTGCCGCCCGTTTGCCGGGTGTCTTGGCTGGTGAAGATGTCTTGAATTGATGCGATTTGAACCAAGGCGTGCGACGAAGAGCTCTTGAATTCCAAGCCTCCAGCGCTAACCGTCAGCTTACCCTTGGCGTTCTGCTTGATGCCCTCAAGCCCCAGTACATGAACGACCTGTGACTTGGAATCCGCCGTCGGTGTTGTTGTTGATGACGAACTCTGGGCGCCTGCAGTGGCCGCCAGAGCCATAAGTGTGACCGCGAGCAGGGACGTTCGGTACCCGCTCCGTATTGCGTAAGCCATGATTCCTCCCAATATGTTTCTTGATCGGTGCCGACGGGCAGCTTTGCTGCCAAGCATCGGCCCGCATCGTTTTATTGCCCGTTTCGGCGATCTGCCAGGGCTAGATTGATTGACGAAGTTCACGAACGCCCAATGTCATCATGAGGCGGGTCGCGCCGGTCATCATCATGCTGATACCGACAAAAGTCCCTATGACCCACAAAGAACTTGAAGGCCATTGACTCCAAATCATGAAGCCCAGGATGAGGGTGATCACTCCATCCACCAGCATCCACAAGGAGTTCCCACTTGCGCGCGTCGTGAAGTAAGCGATGACATCCGCTACTCCTTCTGCAAATAGGAATATCCCCAACACGAGAGTGAAGCCAGCGACGCCTGCAGCCGGACGTGCGATCAAATTGACTCCGGCAACTATGTAAAATACCGCCACTAATACCTTCCAGAGAACAGGCCCGATGCCCGTTGACTGAAAGGCGTGAATGAGTTGAGTAATGCCAGCGAAGAGCACTAGCCATCCGATTATGATGGCCAATCCAATCGAGGTTGCCATTGGCAACACGATCGCCAGGATGCCGAGAACAATCAATAAAACGGATAGAACGAGGGACGCTCCAGATGCCTTATTTAATCCAGCTTCCACTATAGTCATGGTTTCTTACCGGTCCAGAATGTCGAGTCGCATGTTCGACTCGGCATGCCTCTGTGATGGTGGAACTTTTAACGAATGATGCAATCGTTGCCTACTGGCAAATGCAACAGGTGGTAGTGAGCTGTCTGTTTTGACAGTCGTCGAGCCATCGCTTGGCCTGTAGAAATTGCTCATCTGCATTGCAACTGTTCCCGAATAGCGAACGCTGGACCGAATGGCGAAGGAACGTGGATTTCGGTTCACGAAGATGCTGTCGCAGTCCAAGAAGTGAACAAGCACGATTCTTGGGTGCCGATTGCCCGGATTTGATGCGACCAAAGGAGGACTCATGAAGTTTCTTAATCAATCTATGGCGTGGATCTTGTGCTGCGCCCTCCTGATTTCTACGTGCGCCAGTGCGGCTGGTCCGCAAAGTTCATCGCCACAGCCACCGGCAGGGTCGGATGCAAACCTAACGGCGGCGGAACTCGACAACCTTGTTGCTCCGATCGCGCTTTATCCGGACGCCCTGGTGGCCCAGGTGCTCGCAGCAGCGACCTACCCCGACCAGGTCACTGCCGCGAACGATTGGCTCAAAGCGAACCCCTCGCTCAAAGACCAGGCGCTGATGGAAGCAGTCGACAAACAGAGCTGGGATCCCAGCGTCAAGGCGCTCACACAGTTCCCGTCCGTTCTCGAACAGATGGTCAAGAACCTGTCGTGGACTTCGGCGCTGGGCGAGGCTTCTTACTACCAGCAGAAAGATGTGATGGCGGCCATCCAGCGGCTACGTAAACAGGCGAAAGCTGCCGGGAACCTGAAGTCTGGTGAGCAGATCAAGGTTGTCCAGCAGGATCCGCAGACGATTGTCATCCAGCCTGCGAGTCCTACCGTCGTCTACGTGCCTGCGTACAACCCGACCGTGGTGTACGGCACGCCTTATTACCCGCCAGGTTACAGCAGCGCCGATTTGGCAACTACTGCCATCATCTCGTTTGGCGTCGGCATGCTGATCGGAGCCGCCATCAACAACAGCTGCTGCGGTTGGGGTTGGGGCTATCACGGCTGGGGCTGCGGTTGGCACGGCGGAACCGTGATCTACCAACGCAATGTGTATGTTTCGCGGAGTCCGGTGTATGGAGGTGGATATCGTGGCGGTTACTACGGCCCGCATCCCACACCGTACAACCGCGGCAACTACAACAGCAATCGCCAGACCAACATCAACAATGTCAACATCAATTCTGGCAACAACAGCAATGTTAGTCGCCCGAATGCAAACACTCGTCCCGCAACGAATGCCAGCAGCCGACAGGCGTGGCGGAACAGCAACCAGACCACGCCGAGGGCATCAACATCAGATCGCGGCTATGGTCAGCGGCCCGCACCAAGCACAAACTCAGGGGCTTTCAGCGGGTACAGCAAGGGCGGCAGCGTGCGTGCCGAATCCAGTCGAGGTCGCAGCAGCTTTAGCGGAGGAGGTAGCGGTCGCAGTACTCGTTCTCTGCCCTCTGGTGGCGGGAGAAGGAGATAGACCATGAATGCGACTCAAAAGGAAATTCAATCCGACTGGCGGGAGATGACGATAATGAACTTTAGAAGCGTGAAACTGATCGTTCTATTAGTGATCTGCAGCATGGCGGTCTTTGCGCAAGAAGACGGACAGAAAACGTTCGCTTCCCCTTCGGAAGCGGCGCAGGCGCTTTATGACGCAGGCAAGGCGAACGACATCGATGCGCTTGCGGCCGTCCTGGGAACATCGTCACGGGAAGTTCTCAGCTCGGGTGATCGGGTGCAGGATAACAACGCTCGCGAGACCTTCCTCACGAGATTTGAGCAGATGAATCGTATCGGGAAGGCCGGAGACGGTAGCCGTATCCTCTATATCGGCGCAGATAATTGGCCATTCCCCATCTCTCTGAAACAGACGAACGGCAAGTGGTACTTTGACACGGTTTCCGGCAAACAGGAGGTTCTTTTCCGCCGCATCGGCAAGAACGAGTATGCCGCCATACGGGTCATGAACGCTCTGGCAGGCGCTCAACTGGATTATCACGCCCGGTTCTCACACTACACGGACAAGTGGGTGAGCAGCGAAGACAAACAAGATGGCTTGTATTGGAAGGCCGTCGAAGGACAACCGCAGAGTCCCGTTGGGCCGCTTGTCGCTTATGCAGCTGCACAGGGCTATAGCAAGGGTGAGCAACCGGAGCCCTTTCACGGATACTTTTTCCGCATCCTGACGCAACAGGGCGCCAATGCCAAAGGCGGCGCGAAGAGCTATCTCGTGAATGGGAACATGACGGGCGGATTCGCTTTCCTCGCCTACCCGGCTGAGTATCGCAGCTCCGGCGTAATGACATTTCTCATCGATCAGGACGGCATCATGTACGAAAAGGATCTTGGCCCGGAAACCGCAAACGCAGCGAAGGCGATAACAAGCTTCAATCCAGACAAAACGTGGGCTAAAGTTCCCGCCGAAGAAGGCGAGGCTGATGCCGAGTAACCAGAGCGACCAGCGGATGCCGCGGGCGTTTGCGCGCGGATACCTGGAGCATTAAGGATTGCCGCCTCACCGAGCCTTGAATTGGTGGTTTTTCGGCGGCTCTGGCGGCAATCCTTATGTCAGAGCAACGCTGGTTCGCTCCGACTCTGCGTTTTCTGGGCGTCTGAACTGTAAGTACTGACAGTAGTCCAGCAGAGTGCAAGCGACGTACGCTGCGAATCCAGCCCCATCTGTTCTCAGGGTTCGGATTCAGGGATCGAAGGTATGCACCATTCCATTGAAATGGCGGCATTCGGTATAGAAGTTTTTGCGGTCGGACTCATTGTCATCAGCTTCATCTATGCTACAGCCAGATTTATCGTCCATGCATTTCAGAAAATTGATGCGGCTTACACACGCTACAAACTCATGCTCGGTAGATCGCTGCTCCTGGGGCTTGAGTTCCTGGTCGCGGCGGACGTAATCAGAACGGTAACGCTCGAACCCACATTATCTAACGTCGGAATTCTGGGAGTCCTGGTGGTCATTCGGACATTCTTAAGTTGGTCCCTGGTGGTTGAGATGGAGGGCCATTGGCCATGGAAGGCCGGCCCCAGCGTTGATTCGTGAGTCGGGGCCTGACGGGGAAGTGGTTGGTCGGAATATTTACGTACATCATGGAAAACCTTCGTTCAGAACAGCAAACCAACGAACCTTGATTTGGTTTGCGGGTAACGACGGCCTCTGCCGGCATTAAGTGTGGTCGGCCAAAAGAAGGAGTAGTGAGCATGGAATCCTCAGCTGCCGTTGCAGTCCAGCCCGAAGCGCCCATTTCGACCACCGAACTAGCATACGAACGGACCACCATGGCGTGGATCAGAACGGCGATCTCCCTGATCTCGTTTGGCTTTACGATTTACAAGTTTTTCGATCTTTTCAAGAAAGAGGAAGCGGCTCCGCACGGAATCTTTGGTCCCAGACGGCTGGCGCTCTCGATGATCGGCTTAGGTTTGTTTTCGCTGGTCGCCGCAGTCGCACAACGTTGGTCCGACAATCGCAGGATTCCGGGAGCACGCAGCATTCGACACTCTTTGGCGACAATTGTAGCGGCGCTTGTCGGCCTCATTGGCGTCATGACGTTTATCACAGTCGTTTTTAGGCAATAGCTACGCGTGCCTGCTTCGGAGCACGATGCAGCCCGCCATTCGAAGCTCGGTTGTGACACCAGAAGTCACTGGAGTAAGTTGATGAAAAAGATTCCCAAGACAATGTGGCTTGCGCTTGCTCTCACCGCGCTGTCGCTATCGAGTGTGTCGCAGACCACGCAACCAAATTGGAAACTCGCAATCAATGGCCAATCTGGGCAAGCGCCGATTCTCAGGGTGAACGGTAAGTCTTATGTAGATATCGAAGATCTGGCGCGAATCATCAACGGTTCTCTCACGCTCCATGGGGATCAAGTTACGCTGACGCTACCTGCTGCGGCTGGCAGCGGGCAGACGACAGATTCATCTGTGCCGACTCAGCCACCAGCTCCAGGCTTCTCAAAAGAGTTCATGAAGGCGGGCATCGAAGCCATGTCGGTCATTCGAGAGTGGCGTACCGCGCTCGTCAGCGCAGTTCAAAATGGAGCGGTATTGACGGATGGCGTCTTTGCTCCCTATCGGTTGCAGGCTGCCAAAAATGTTCGGTTAGCATCCGTAGCTGCGTCCACCGACGCCGATCGAGGGGCCTCTCAACTGGTGAGTAATGAGTTGGGAAACATGCAAAAGCTGAACGATAAAATCATGGCAGCTCGCAAGGACATGCAATATCTCTCTCCTGACGCAGTGAACGATGATCCTCTAGATCAGCAGATACTCACCTGTGCCCGCGCCCTGGCGGCCATGGCGGCGAACAATCAGTTTCAGGACGACGGATCCTGTCATTAGATTTGTGAGTTGGCTCTTCGATCGAAACTCTCCCCACCTGTGCGTTTTGGGTGAACGATTGATCAGTCCGTCACACCCGTACCTCCACCAGGGATACTTTCGGAACGGCCTCTTCGGCGTGTTGAGCCTCGCGGCCGCCTGTAATTTTTGACAGTATCCCCAGAAGCGCCGCCAACCTAGAGTTCCAGTGAAGTTCAGTCGGTTTCCTTGCGAGTCCGGGACAGTAGCTGCTCCGACATCCATCTCTGAAAATGAGCCACAACAGTGATGAGTGGGTGGAGAGGAACTCCGGCTACTCGTTCAATCAAATTTGGATGCAAAGTGGCTCAGTCAGCAAACAAATCTCAAGGAGAAAACGCAATGAACGCAACCATTGGCCGGACAAAATTGTCGCTGGTACTTGCGGTGGGGGCCCTTTGCCTGGCCTTTGCCCTGAGTATGAGCGCGCAGGTGCAAACACAAACCACCACCGAATCAGGAAAAGCATCGGTGAAGACCACGGTCGAGAAGGGAGAAGTGGTTTATGTCTCCGGTAACGATCTGGTAGTCAAAATGGAAGATGGCAGTATCCGGCATGTCACCAATGTGCCGGAAAGCGCCCGGGTCACCGTTGATGGCAAGCAGCTGGGCATTCACGACGTCAAAGTAGGAATGAAGCTTCAACGGACGATTACCACTACCACCACTCCCAAGACAATCAAGACAGTGAAGACGGTCACCGGGAAGGTATGGAACATCATGCCGCCCAGCTCCGTAATCCTTACCTTGGAAGACGGAAAGAATCAGAGCTTCAAGATTCCGAAAGGCCAGAAATTCGACGTTGATGGCAAGTCGGTGGACGCTTGGGGCTTGAAGAAGGGCATGATCATTCATGCGACCAAGATTGTCGAGGTACCGCAGACGGTGATCGATCAGGAGAGAAAGCTTACTGGTACGATGCCTCCTCCTCCGCCACCGCCCCCGGTTGATGTTCCGATACTGGTTGCGGTAGAGGAACCGGTAGCTGCACCTGTTGCGGAAGCTCCAGCTGCACTGCCCAAGACCGGAAGTCCGCTCCCACTGATCGGCTTCCTGGGTTTCCTTTCAATTGCTTCCTCGCTTGGTCTGAGAAAATTCTCCGCTCGGAGCTAGCAAGCACAATCTGATCTTGATTCCGGAAGAGGGTTCGTCCAAACGGCGAACTCCTTCCGAGATCAGATTTTGCCGGCGCAAGTCTCGCCATCGACCCGTTCCAAGCACTTCCATGAGATTCAGTATGGCGCAACGCAGGAGATATAAGGCGTTTCGCATCACTCTGCTTTTAGTGATGTTCTTCCTGCATTGGAGTCTCACAAACGTCAATGCTCAGTCGAGAGAAATATCTGTCAACAAACAATCTGTTGTTCAGGATTCAGGAGCGAACGGCGCTGCGAGCGGTACAGAGTCAGAGGCTACGACAAAATCCGGAGAGGCCGATAAAGAGAGTTCGCATCGCGGCTCCATCGTCGTTGCTCCGCTTCCGATTTCGAGTTCGGCCATCGGAACTGGACTTGTGCCGATCCTGGGCTACATCTTTCCCTTCAACAAGAACGACAAGGAATCTCCTCCCTCGACTATCGGGGCGGCCGGCCTGATTACCAATAACGGGAGCCGGGGTTTCGGGGTCGGGGCTCAGTTGTTTCTGAAACAGGACTCGTATGAGATTACGGTTGGTTACGTTCACGGGAATTTGAATTACAACCTATATGGAGTTGGATTTATCGCGGGGCAGCAAGGACTCAAACTGCCACTCCAACAATCGGGCCAACTCTTCCGCGGTGAAGTCTTACGGCGGGTCGGGTGGAAAATCTTCATCGGACCTCGCTTCCTGTATGGATCCTCGATCTTGACGGTGCGGCCGAGCAATGAACAGACTCCCCCTCCTCCGTCTGACCTCGGGGTTCAGACGAACCTGACTGCTTTGGGCTTTCGAGTGGTCCGCGATACCCGGCCGAACCGCTTCTATCCGACGACAGGAACGAAGGTGGACTTCACCTCAGAATTCTTTGCTAAGGCGCTTGGCAGCAAGTTTTCGTATCAGTCGTACAAGTTTTACTTCGACAAATATTGGAGCTTGAGCAGGACTCAAGTCCTCGCCTACGACCTGTTCGTCTGCAATACCGGCGGCGATCCTCCTTTCTATGGAAATTGCATTTATGGGGCAAGCAACGAACTGCGGGGATACACAGCCGGACAATATCTCGATCGACACATGTTTGCTACACAACTGGAATATCGGTTGTCGTTGCCGAAGAAATTCGGACTAGCCGGATTCGGCGGAGTAGGAGAAGTGTTCCCTGGTGAAAGCCAGCTCTTCAGGTCCAATCAGTTGCTACCCGGCGTCGGTGGTGGTCCGCGATACCAACTCAGCAGCAAATATCACCTGAACTTGCGCGCAGACTTCGCGAAGGGTAGAGGCAGTTGGACCTGGAGCATGGGTGTCGGCGAGGCATTCTGATGACTTAGTTTCTAACGCCTGTCACTAATGACAGTTGATCATTGCGCCTACTTGCCACAAAGATGCGGCATTCGGCCGGAACACGGTCGGCCGAATGAGAATGTGAGCCGGTGTGAACTTCACGCAGGAACAAACCGAGAGTTCGAGAATGCCACAAAAGACCGTTCTGGTGGTCAACGCTGATCCTGAACTCGAGACGATACTCTCGGAGGTTTTGCAGCCCAACGAATGGACTGTTGAGCGTGTTCCCGATAATCGTACTGTTCTTGCACGCGCACAACTGAAGCCATTCGATCTGATTATCACGAACGAAAAGACCTCGGGCGCGGAGGACGTCGAGTTGCTTCGTAAGATCAGACGGGTACAACCTCATACTCGCCTAATCATTCTCGCTGACAAGACGACGCCGCAGGACGTTATCGAGTCGATGCGACAGGGTGCGTTCAGCTATTTCTCCACGCCGATACCAATGTCATCGTTCGCTGAAGTCGTCCGCATGGCCGCCAACGGCCCGTGCTGGGATGACGGGATCGAGGTTCTCTCAGCAACTCCTGCCTGGCTTAGGCTGGCCGCTCGTTGTGATCGGCAAACCGCAGATCGCCTGCTACAGTTCATCCACGAGTTTGATGAATTACCCGAACCGGAAAGGACCAATGTCGCTACCGCTTTTCGCGAAATCTTGTTGAACGCAATGGAACACGGCGGCCATTTCGATCCGGAGCAATATGTCGAGATCGGGTACGTACGTACCAATCGCATGATCATGTGCCGTGTAAAAGATCCTGGCGAAGGGTTTTCGTTGCTTGAATTGCGGCACGCCGCCGTGACGAATCCACCCGACGATCCGATTCAGCATCTTGCTTGCCGCCAAGCTATGGGCCTGAGACCAGGGGGATTCGGACTGATGGTGTCTCAGAGCATGGTCGATGAGCTGATTTATAACGAAAAGGGGAATGATGTTCTGCTCGTTAAGTATCTGGATGATGCCGCACATGTTCCGGTTAAGCGAATGCAAATCATTCCGGAACGAGAATGGCGCAGCTAGCTGTCGCCATTGCGGTAGCCGCCCTCAGTGAATTCCCCAAAATGCCAGTAAACGATCGACATCGCCGATTGCGCGGATGACCTTTCCTTCCACAGACGCTCGATGTAGTTCCGCCAATAACAACCTTCGTGATTGGCGGTACTCAATTGTTCCTTTCACAAGGCAACGGTTCACCGGGAGACCGCAACGCTTCCAGTCAGCCCTGGACGGAGCACATCGCGACTGTCACTTTTACCAGTAGTCCAAGACACCTCCAGCGGTGAACATGAAGCAACTTTTGGACGCACGTCTACAACGTTACCGCTCCCGATCATGTAACAGCAAAATCGTGCGGTCTTAAAAGTGGAGAACTCATGAAACATGTACTGATGGTTTTGGTTTTCGCGTTTTTCACCCTGTCAGTGGCAGCACAAAGTGCTCCACCAGCTGCCTGGTCGCCTGCCAAGAGTATTGGCATGTTCGCCTACCCGAAGAAACAACAAAACAGTGATCTGCAACTCAAAGACGAGAGCGATTGCTACGGTTCGGCGAGGCAGAACACGGGTTTTGATCCACAGACTCCGCGGCCCACGGGTCCAAGCGCGGAGCAACAACAGGCCGCCCAACAGCAAGCTGCTCAACAGGCCGGGAATGACGTGAGCAAGGGCGGAACGGTGAAGGGTGCTGCGAAGGGTGCCGCAGGAGGCGCAGTAATCGGCGCTATCGCTGGAGACGCTGGAACCGGAGCAGCCATCGGCGCAACCGTGGGCGCGATTTCTGGCAGACGCAGGCAGCGGATGAAAGAGCAGAAAGCTAAGCAAGAAGCAGCCGAGCAGACTGCGCAATCGCAACAACAGGCGCAGTCGCAGACAGAGGCTCAATATGAGGGAAGCATGAATGCTTTCAGGAGAGCGTTCTCAGCCTGCATGGATGCCCGCGGGTACTCGGTCCAATGACGCCGAGCCTTCCCTAGACACAAACGAAACAAAAACGAAAACATAAGATTTAACTTCACGAGGAACTGGAGAAACTCATGCGTACCGTACTGGCTATTGCCGCGATGTTCGTTCTGTTGGTCACATTGGCCCAGGGGCAAAATACGGCTGCCACAGACAAACCCATCTCGGATACCGATATCCAATTGCTTCGCTCCGATGTTCAGTCCGGCAAGAACGAGATCATTGCTGACACTATGCAATTTACCGACGTAGAGTCGAAAGCATTCTGGCCTGTCTATCGGGATTATGCTCATGACCAGCAAGCAATTGGCGACGAGCGCTTGCAACTGATCAAAGACTACGCGCAGAACTACGACACCCTGGACGACGCGAAGGCAAAAGACATGGTGCAGCGGATGATCAACATAGAAGACAAGACGCTGAATTTGCGCGAAGACTATTGGCCGAAGTTCATGAAGGCATTGGGCGCGAAGCGAGCTGCAAAGTTCTACCAGGTGGATAGCCGCATCAGCCTGATCATCAACCTGCAGCTTTCGGCCGCAATTCCATTAATTCCGTAACTTCGGAAGCGATTTTGCTTACGTCAGAGGCGCAATCCCCGGCAGGGATGTTGGTCCCTGGTCGACTGTCGGGACAGAGCATAGTTGGAAAGGAGAAATACTATGCGTAGCACAGCTCATCGTGAATTCGCTCGAATCTTTATTGTGGGGGGACTCTTACTTACGGTGTCTGTGTTCGTGGCGGCGCAGGACATCAAGACGAACTATGTTCCCGGCACCGATTTCTCAAAATATAAGACTTACAAGTGGGTCACTGTCGATGGCGCCGAGCAGCCAGATCAGATTGTCGACCAGCAGATCAAGCTAGCAGTTGATACGGCGTTGGCCTCCAAAGGCATGACCAGGACTGACGCTGACACGGCAGATATGTACGTGGCATACCAGGTCTCCATCAGGCAACAGGAGCAGTGGAATGCTTATGGTACTGGGGGCGGTTGGCGCTTTGGCGGTGGCATGGCAATGGCGACAAGTACCACCATCAACATCGGCACGCTTGGCCTTGATTTCTACGATCCGCAACCGCAGAAGCTAATTTGGCGCGGTCAAGCGACGAAGACCCTGAATCCGAGTAAAGACCCGAAGAAAAACCAGGATCGCTTGAACAAGGGAGTCGCAAAGCTTCTGAAGGACTTTCCTCCGAAGGCCAGCTAGTAAGCATCTCGTTGCCATTGGAACTTAGCGTGGCCGCACCTGCAACGGTGTACGTTCGCGCAGTGATGAAAAGGACATTACGGCTCAACAATCGCGCGGAAGATGGCTCGGCCGAGGTACAGGCCCGCTGTGCTGCGGTTGGTTGACGAGAGGAAGAAGGATGATCGCTGCTCGAAT
>Ga0335069_10010275_pt1 | contig 13267 bp, 16 predicted proteins | sample Lox_Sample_11_FD_206714 | JGI IMG/M metagenome (GOLD analysis project Ga0335069, IMG submission 206714) | Soil microbial communities from Loxahatchee National Wildlife Refuge, Florida, United States - Lox_Sample_1.1 | ecosystem: Environmental > Terrestrial > Soil > Wetlands | place: USA... | reverse complement strand
AAAAAGCAAAACAACGCTCCGGCACCAAGTCACGAAGCTACGCAGGGGCTGGATGTCAGAAAACTACCACTCCTAAGCAGGGAGAAAAGTGTTTTTTCTTGACATCCCCTTTTATAGAACCCGTCCAGTCTACACTGCTCTCAAAGGAGGTCTGCGTGAAGCAGTATTATGTGGAGAACGTAACCGTCCTCGTGGTTGGAATTGCGATTGCCGTAGTGGGGCTGGTTTTTCCCGAATCCGGCAGGATCTTGCGATACGGTGGAGCAATCGGCTTGGCGGGTCTCTTTACGGTTAAAGGCGTAAGTCGCTTGCGATGTAAACCCTCGGATGTAGCTTTCTCGATCGTGGTACTCGGGCTCATATCCCTGTCAAAGTGGACGCATACCCCGAGGTTCTCTCTAGCGATTGAGATCGTAGTCTTATCGTTGGTGCCGTTCTTTCTGGTAACGGGGCTTACGTTTCGCTCGATTGTGAGAGATCGCAGGCACGGAGCGAATTCGAAAAAGCAACCATAGGCGCAAAATATGGGGGTAATTCGGAGACGAAATTGGACAGTGATAACGACCCAGACACCGGTCAGCAAGTTGAAAAGACCATGTTCCCTCAGTGATCAAAGCCAGGACAGTCGGCGGTTGCCAGGATTGGGTTTCTGTTGGCTGTTTCTGTGTGTGCTGGCCCTGGTGCAGTTTCTCCCGAGCACAGCGCTCGCTGGGCAAGACACCGATTGCAAGGACACAATGCGCGTCGAATTACACCAAGCCAACCGCGCCAGCGGGAAAGCGGAGGCACGCGGTTTTTTGTGGCAGCACTGGTCCCAGAAGAAATGCGGTGAACTATTCCTGACTGGATGGTCGAGAGAAGGCGTCAGAACCGATTCGCGTTACAAGGTCGGTCTCGTTCAAGACGCCATGCTGCTCACGGTTAATCTCTCAAGAGCTGACGACCCTACAGCTCCGGTGGACGGACTTGCAGTGCCAGCTTCGGGCAACATAGTGCGGGCCGTTCCAGAGAGCACGTCGTATCTGGCTTACAGCGTGGAAAGGGTAAAGCCCGAGGTTCCTTACGACGTTGCGACGGCCAAGGTGATTGAGAGTACTGAGTCCTTGCCGCCCGCGAAATATCGGCTGCGGTTCAAGGACAAAGACGGGAAAGTGATCACCGATTTCTGAGGAAATGGCGGGTTCTATACACCACGAACTCCGTCACGTGTTGCTGGGCGATTTTGGACGAATGGGCCACAAGGCAGAACACGGCTTGCCAGAGGTCGAGAAACAGACCAAGGAGGCCGAAGAGGAAGCAGATCGAAACAAGAAGGAACAATGAAATGCTCAAGCCGGGTTTCTTGCTACTGATATCGTTCCTCGCGTGCTTCTGCTGGCCTCAGTCCGAGACAGAAGCCACGCAGTCAAAACCGGAATGCTGCGGGACGTCAAATGCGTCCACCAAGAGCGACAACGTTGTCTGTCTGTCGGAACAGCAAATGCGTTCCCATCTGGTGCATATGGTCCCACTCAAGCCGAAAGAGACCCGAATTAGGCTACATGGCACGTTGGTGCTGAAGGTTCGTTTCGAGTCTGACGGGTCGGTGATCTGGGTCAAGGCCTTATCCGGCCACCCTCATGCAATCGCATCAGCGATGGAGGTTGTTCCGAAGTGGAAATTTAGTCCGGTTACAAGGGCGGGTGAAGAGTACGGCGGCTGTGGTTTGGTCAGAGTGAAATACCGCCTGAGCGACTCGGAGCAGGAAACTACCGTTCAATAGGCGTACGATGCATGCATCCTACGAACGGGTGGCCCGGCCTTTACTTCTGTCGGGCGTGACCACGACTGCGGGTGCCCCGTCCTTGCGTTCTTTGCAAGGGCGGGTACGATGCTGCCCATGTCATGAGATTTTCTTGCTCCCACACTTTGCCACTCGATCTCGAAACGATATTTTTCCCCAAGCTTCATTGACCCGTATGGGTCCCACTTCGCCGAGCAGATAGAATCGTAACTGCTCCAGCGCCATTGCTCCGGCGAGGCTACCAATCCACGTGACCTGCTCCCCGTTTTCCGAACAAGTCCGAGTATGATTTCGGACGAAGGAAAGGGGAAGAAGCATGTCGGTGAGCAGGCATAGCGAAGCGCAGATCATCGAAAAAGAGGTGACAGACGGGGAGACGGGGAGCCTGTCGGAGAAAAACTATTTTGAACGAACAATCAACAACTTACAAGGAATGCATTCCCTGTAAGTCGTTGATTCTTCATTCGAGAAAATCTATCTCCGACAGGCTCCGGGACTGACCCTATTCCTCGAGAACTCCAGTCAACCCTGGTGACGCAAATCACACTCTCCTGTGATCCCCGTCACAGCGTCCCATCCCCAAACAGTCCATCATAGCCAAGGCGAAAGCAGCATAAGCAACGATGAGCCAGCAGGAGCTAACTCCTTGCGGCTCAAGATTTTGCCCCTAAGCTGCTGATTCTGGATATTTTATTCTCGATTTTCCGCTAGATCGATGATTCCAATAGACCGGGGGGAGGGGGGATACCCCTCATCCATCCCCGATTCCCAAAATGGAATTCAGCTTTCTTCCACTTCTCCGAACTCACCTCACTCCGTCCCGCCGCTTTTTCCGAAGTGATAGACCAGACCCAGCGCAACACGTGCGTGATTTTGCCCGCTTCCGAAGAAGTTCGTGCGCAGATAATCGAGCTGCACGCGCGCTGCCCACATGCTGGCAAAGTTGTAGTCAGCGCCTCCTCCTAAAGCCCACGAGAAAGCAGTGTCTCCATTGCCCACGCCCGCTGCGTTCACGTTGGTGTGACTGAACCCAAACAGCAGATGTCCGAAAGCGTCGTACTTCCCCGACGCAGGCCGATACATTCCGTTCGGTCCAACATCAAAGCTATGCATGCGGCTGTTGATGTGATTCGGCGTATTCGACAGAACCTCTCCTGCGCCGATGCTGCCGTACTCGCCGCTGAGGTCTCCTTCGAGACCGATGAACTTGAATAGATGCCAGTTGGCTGAACCGATCCAGCCATTCAGGCCGATGCCGTAATTGCCGACGTGCGAATAACCTCCAAATAGATCCAGACGCGGATTTGACGTCTGCGCAAAGCTGGCGCTGCTGAAGAGTAAGAACAGAGTGGCTGCGAGGGCTGAACTGCGAATCAAGATACGAATCCTTTCTGAATGCCGATGCGCGCTGAGGCATTCACGAGAGTTCCGCCGAGGTGAGTGAGTCCTCGACGTCGAAGATTAGAAGAGAATGCGCGCGAAGCTGTTGCTGATGACTCGTTGCATGTCGAACTAAGTCGCTCGTTGCGCCGCGAACTAAGTTCAAGACAGGGAACTCACGATTCCGGGCAACCGTTGGATCGCGAGCATCTACGCGGCATCCAAGCCGCTGCGAGTTCCCGGAACGCGCGTCGCACGGGGATTAAAGCCCGACCATGTCAGCGATAGCGCTCATCCATCCCAAATAAGTACCCAATGCACCCGAGTGACGCGCTCTGCGACGTGAGGTCACACTGGCAGGAACAGACACGATCTCCGGATTGCGGAACAGCGGAGTACGTGTATCGAGATGGAGAAATCTGTATGCACTTATTGTGGTGGATCATAGCAGCCTCTGCTCCCACGGAATATCTGAAGAATCGCGCCTGGGACGAAATCAAGAAAGTCGACCCCAACTTCACGGAGTTGCAACACGACATCACGGTCGGATCGGGCACGATGTATGTGGTCAAGTCTGGAGATAACCTCTCGAATATCAGCAAGACCTTCTACGGAAATCCGAACGAATACACCAAGATTGCGCAGGCGAACAATATTTCTAATCCCGACCGAATTCAAGCAGGCCAGCAATTGAAGATCCCGGCAGCCTGAGCGCGGCGGACGGACAAGACAATAGGCCGGAGCGGACACTTCATCCGTTCCGGCCTTTTTTGACAGTCGCGATCGCATCAGAAAGGCTTACCCAAATGCGCGAACCGCACGTTTTGCAACACACCGAAGTAACATCGCGTGTGATGGGGATCACCTCTGTCGGGCTGGTTCCATATTGGAATAGTGAGTGGGGGATTCCGTCATGCGGCCTGGTCGCTCCTGGCTGATCATTATCGTCATCGGAGTGCTGTGCGTTCCGGTGCTGGCCGGGACTTTCGTGATGTTCCCCAATGCCGGCCGGTCAGTCTCGCCGGACGGACGTTTTGAAATCCGTGACGCTGGGCCACGTGGTTCGGCTATCGACTTCGCCGGTACGTCCCATTCGCTGTGGCTGATGGATTCGGCGACGGGGCGATCGCGCAAGCTCTGCGACTATCTTGGGCTCGCCGCTGTGGCCTGGTCGAGCGATGACTTCATCGTTGTAACGCAATATGTGGGGAAGAGAACGTCGCGAGCTCTCGTGTTCTCGGCGGCTGGTCCCGAAGAGCCAGTTTTGCTGGACACATCTACTCTGATCCAGCTTCTCCCGGTCGAAGTGCGTCCGATACTGCGGGAAAACGATCATGCCTTCGTCGAGGCCACGAGCGTGGAGGGCCAGAACTTCCATTTCCGCGTGTGGGGTTACGGAAAACATGATCCCAACGGCTTCAGCTGGAAATGTCAATACTCTCTGACAGAGGGCAAGGTCGCGTGTGCAGCCGCGAGCGGCCCCCAGAAGCGATGAAGCTGTCAGCGGACTTCGAGTGAGACGAGGTCCCCGGCGCCCGTGCCGCTGGATTTGTAGTTCGCAGTGACTTGGACGTCCCGCCACTCGCAGGAGAAATCGTCGGCGCCGATCAGGAGCAGAGATTTGTAGTCGGCCGTGTGGAGTTTTACGGTGCCGCGTTCGGAGTGGACCGTGAGCGTTGCGGCGGGCGGTTTGGAGCAATCGACGGCGACGAGGCGGCCTCTGACGAATGTAGTCGCGCGTTTGTCAGCAGGGGAGTCCGGCGCATTCGCACTGGCTTCGCGTTTGGCCGCATCTTCTTCCAGAACATCGAACGGAGACTTCTGGGCCTCGTACCTGGGTTGCGCTCCAGTGGTAGAGTTCGCCGCAATGCCGTACTTGCGCTCGGTTCCAGACGTCGTAGCCAGATCACGGGCTTCGGCGGCAATCTGCGAGTTCGAACTGGTTTTCAATCGCTCGAGCAAAGCGTTCGCCGCTTCCCACTTCTTGCCAGTAACGTAGATTTGCGCGAGGTGGAACACGTACTCCTCGTCACGCGGGCTCAGGCCCATCGCCGCGCGCTCGGCCTGTAAGGCCGCAGTTGTGCTGCCTCCGGAGTTGCGGGCGACCGCAAGCAGGTCGTAGGCGTCGGCCATTTCGGGATTCCAATCCAGCACAGCCCTGAGATCGAGCATCATGTTCGACAAGCCCATCATCTCGGTATGTTTGGCCTGTGCCATTCGATACTTGGCCAGCGAAAGATAGTAGTGCAGCCACATGTCGCGCGGGTTCAGCGACAGACCGTCATTGAGTTCGCTGAAGGCATCTTCGAACTCTCCGTGTTGAATGTGATCCCACGCCAGAAAACGGTGCGCGATGGGATTCCCGATTGCGTTGGTGGGCAGTTGTTCGGCGTCTTCGCCGGTCCGCTTCGCGGATTTGACTTCGGCTTTCCTGTCGGCTTCGGTGGGAGTGGTGGCGAGGTCGCGCAGAGTTTTGAGGCCGATATCGCGCCGCTCCGGGATGCGGATTTGAACTCCGGCGTAAATGGCACGGACATCCGGCTCAGGGATCGGTTTGGTCGTGATGGCGGAATCTTCCGGACCGACGGGAGCCGGAGAGCGATCTGTTTGCCAGGCACGCGCGGGATTGGTGGGGTCGGGGCTGGTTTGGCGGGCGGCGTCGACCGCGGTCTGAAGTCCGGACTGAGAGTGGAAATAGTCTTTTACTGATTTTTCCATCTCTGTCGTGCTCATGCCGTACGCCTGCTGGATTGCCTGGTCCACCGGGAGCTTTTGCACCAAGACGAGACCGAGATAAGTGCCGGTCTCGGGCAGTTTTTTTTCGTGAATCAGGTAATGCATGACGATCCACGACTCAGCGTAGTAGAGCGTGTGGCGCGAGCCCTCGTTGCGCGCGGGATCGTGCTTCATCGCGAACAGGTCGGGAAGCGAGAGCCAGACCTGCGCGGCGAGTAACTCGGTGAGAGACTTGGCGGGATGGGTTTCGGTTTGATTTCCGACCAGGTCTTCTTTCGTGGAGGGCTGTAGCTCGGGGTCGGCTCCGAGTTCTACTTCACGGTTGTCGAGTCGTATGGAGCTGAAGTACTCGGCGAGGCCTTCATCGAACCATCCCTGCGCCGGAGGATAGTTGAAGTTCAAAAGACGGAGCGCGAAATCGTGGGCTACGGCGCGCCAGGGCTCGTCTTCGAACATGTTCAGCGCGATGAAATCCTGATCCTGGCCGGGGAGGAGAAATCCGGGCACAGCGATGGGCTGGCCCTGGTGCAGCGGCGCGACCTGGTAATAAGACCTGTCGTTCTTAAAGGCGAGAATCGTCACCGGACGAGAGTCGTGCAGGCGGTCTTTATTCAGAAGATTGGCGAAGACGGCGCGCATCTGCTCGAAGCGGAGTGCGACCTCGCGGCCGCGCTTTTCGCCGGCGTCGGTGATTACCGTGAAATGCGTGGAGTGGACTTCGAGCCATTGCGCCTCGGTGGCCGCCCCACTCCGAAAACGGAAAGACAGGATGAGGATCAAGCACAGCGGGATGGAACGGGCTCGAGACATGGACACCGAGCGGACGATACTAGGAAAATGCTATCACGGGTAGTAGGCCGGAAGTTCGTATGGAGCTTCGCGCTTTGGACAGAGTCACAAGCATTAAACGCCAAGGCCGCGAAGAAGAGCAGCAAAGGTCGCGAAGGAAGACGTCAGTAGTAGAAACTCGCGGTCCTGCAGCAAGTTCTATGGGCGACTGGAAAGCGAACCGCCGCTCGGTGGGCGGCGCAAATCGAATCTTTCAGCGCGTGCTTTCTTCCAGCATCCCCTTCTCGAGTTTCTCCTGACACTCGATGCAATGGCGTGTCCACGGCACCGCCTCGAGCCGCTTGGGATTGATTTCTTTTCCGCAGCTGATGCACTCGCCGAAGCTGCCTTCGCGAATGCGCGCCAGCGCTCCATCCACCATCATGAGCAGTTGCCGCTCGTTGTTGCTCTGACTGAAGAGGAATTCTTTGTTGTAGGAACTTGCGGCGCGGTCGGCGATATCCTGTGCCGTATCCTCGTCGGCGCTGCGGCCATCGGCTTGGTTGCGAGTCACAGTCCGGCGCAGTTCCTGTTGTCGCGTCTCCAGACGCTTTTTGAATGTTTCCAGTTTCTTCTTATCCATAGTCACTTCTATTCCGATAATTGCCTATCAAAAGTCTTAGGACGCCCCGTCGCCGAGGCGTCCATGGTCATAAGAGCCAAACGGAAATAATAATCGCGGGAAATCAGATGCGTCAACCGTTCAAAGGGCTGTACGGCAACGGGGCCTACCGTGGAAGCGGGTCTTTCATACTGGCAAGCGCGTATCCCATCACGGCCATGGCAGCCGCGTTCTCGCGCAACTCGGTGGGTACGACTTTGTCCAGGGTATCGGCGGCCGTGTGGTGATAATTAAAGTAGGTGCGCCCGTCTTGCAGGATGCCCAGGGCCGGCACACCTGCTTCCGACATCCTCGCAATGTCGGCGCCCGGCGGATAGTTACTGGGCTGCATCGCACTCGCGCCGACACTCTCCAAAACTGAAAGCACCGGCTTTAGTAATTCGGCAGCGCCCGCGCTGATGCGCGTCTCAAATCCCAGCGGATGTCCCGCGCCGGTGTCGCACTCGATTGCCGCTACGTGCTGCGGAAACTCGGACTGATGATCTCGTGAGTAGGTCTGACTGCCCGCTCCCCCCGTTTCCTCGTCCATCCACGCGACGACACGCAGCGTCCGCTTGGGCCGGAGATGCAGCTTCTGCAGGATTTCAGCGCTTTCCATAGCGACCGCAACTCCCGCCGCATCGTCGATTGCTCCGGTCCCCAGGTCCCACGAGTCGAGATGTCCGGAGACGACGACGATCTGCTCAGGATGCTCGCTGCCCTTGAGGTCGGCAATCACGTTGTATCCCAGCGTGTCGGGCAGTTTCTGCGAGACGAGCGTGAGATGCATCCGGACTTTGCCTTCGGCTGCAAGATGTGCGATCAGGTCCGCATCCTCGGCGGTCACGGCTCCAGCCGGAATTCCCGCCGGAAAACTGAAACCGGTATGCGGCAACCGGTAATCGGCACTTCCTACGGAACGAATCAAAGCGCCCACGGCTCCGAATTCAGCCGCCGCTTTCGGACCCATCCCGCGATACCGGACTGCCTCCCCGTAGGCCACGAACGAGAGCCCCGCTTCAGCTTTTCGCTTGTCGTAGACCTCGTTGAACAGCACGATCTTGCCCGCGACCTGATCGCGGCCCAGCGCCTTCAGTTGATCGAAGTTGTTGACGACCACTATCTCTGCGCTCAGTCCTTCCGCCGCTGTTGACGTGCTTCCACCCAGTGCGGTCAGCACAATCTTCTGCGTGGTGCCGGCGACCTGACCAGGATATTCGACAAGTTCGGCGCTCTCGGCCCCGCGCACCCAATGCTGTACCTTCACCTCTTCCAACTGGACATCCAGTCCGGCTTCGCGCATCTGGGCGGCGACATAATCGGCGGCAGCTTTGGCCTGCGCCGATCCACTCGGTCTGGGCCCGATGTTTTCGGTCAGATGCTTAACCTGGTGGTATCCGTAGTCATCGGCGAGTGCCGCGCTTTTGATCTTGTCCAGTTCCGCCAGCAACTGTGGTGGGAAGTTGTTCTGCTGGAGCGGTGTCATCTGCGGCAGCGCGGAAAACGAAGGAGGTGCGGGTTTCGAGTTCTGGTTCTGAGCGAAAGAAAATGTGCAAAGCAATGCGGTGAGGAGAGCAGCGCGAGCTTTGTTCATGGTTGGCCATTCAGTGTATCCGACTTGCGTGCCCCCGGACACTGCCCGAAGTCCGCGCAAGTACTATAATTCGCGCCGCAAGATATAGGAGGACGTACACATGAGTCCTCGCGGCATCGCCTTCCTGGCCTCTTTTCTGCTGGTTTTAGTGATCGTGTTCCTGACTGATCGGTTCCTCCGTCCTGGCCTTCGGCATCTGCTGGAAGAGGTGACCGCCCTGCCCGCTGCTACCGAGTTCTATTTGCGCGCGTTCGTGACCGTGATCTTTTTTATCGGCGCGGCGGCGGCACTCGGTTCTACGCACAGCGACCTCAAGCCTGAATCGCACTTCATGGAATATGTCTGGTCAGTCGCGGATGATATGAAAGATGTGCTGCAGGGCATCTTCGGGGTGCTGCTTGGATATGTGGCGATGATTACGATCCTGCTCGCAGCCCTGCGGCGAAGGCAGCCATGAGCAACGAACGCTACCTGGTTCTCTCTTATTTCCTCTTCGGGGTCGTGTGTCTTGGCCTCGGGCTGTTGGTGTACTTCATCCTGCGCAGGCCCTTCTCAGCGATTGCCGACGCGGTCGCCGGGGATTCACGCAGCCCTGTGCTGAAGAGGGCCCTGATGTTCAGCCTGACAGTGGCCGGTGTGCTCGGATTTCTCGGCTATAGCTACAACGAGCACGGCTGCGTCAGCTACGAGCAGGTGATCAGGGATCGCCGCTTGTTGGTCGAGGCAAACGTCCGCCAGGTGCAGGACGCCACAGACTGGCTTGTCGGGACGACCCTGGCCTGGGGAGTAGTGGTCGTGATCTGCATCTCGATACTGCAGAAACACAGGTCCAAGGAATAGCTTCGCGCTAGCTCGCTCGCGCAAGGGGTACGCTTGCCACGGAACAACCGTCTGGGGCCTGCACGTTTTTGCACAATCTCACACGCTCAGGCTGGGACGGGTAAAGATTTCCTTCGTAGAATTGCCGCCGAGAGCAGTGTCACTCCCAACCCGATCGGGAATACTTCCATGAAGGTCATGGCGACATTCACGGCCGGATTGTTATACGTCTGCTTGAACTGTTCTGCCTCTCGAGTTTTCTTCTCGATGACGTCCTCGGAAGCGCCCGAAGCTTTCGCCTTCGCGATCGAATAGGCGGCGTACTTGTCGGTAAAGTCGGGCATGAACTTGAAATAGGCAATCTCCCACGTGGCAACATACAACACGTTTGCCAGCAGAGTGATCAAAATGCCCACGGCAAACCCGCGGGCAAATGTCAGGCGTCCACCATTGGCATTGTCGCGATAGGACCTGACACCAAAGAAGATCAGCAGCGCCGAAAGCACAATCGAGGTGTAGCCAAGAATCTCGCCCTTGTCGAAGCCGATTCTGTCAGCGAAGGGAATGGTAATCATCAGCATCAGGGCAGAGATTCCGCCCGAAATCAACCCGAACGTCAGCACGGTCTTCTTCATTTCAATTCGTCTCCCCGTTGTTGGTTGAGTGTTGCACGGAAGAAATCTTCGGCGGAAGCGTCCGAATTGTCGTCATACGTTCGGGTGATTTTGCGGGGTATGTCCCAGAAACTGACTTTCGAATGATGCATTTTCAGGGGATCAGCCGGGCTTGCTTGCCCAGCTGCACTGCCTGGGTCCGGCGCCGAGCGCCAAGCTTGTCGAATATCCGGCTGGAATGGGTTTTAACGGTATTCTCACTGACGAAGAGGCGGGCTGCGATTTCGCGATTGCTCAGACCGTCCGCAATCAGGCCAAGAATCTCCAGTTCCCGCGGAGTGATGCCCAACTCGGAGACCCGTTGTGCGTCTGCGGCAAAGGGCCCAACTGAAACCGGCTTCGCCGCTTCGTCCTTCCGCCGGGTAAGGGTCAACCCCAACCAGATGCCCAGTGCTGAAAAGATCGCCGCGACCAGTCCGCCGTAGATTTCCAGTGAGTGCTCCACGACGAGGAATCGATACTCCGTCAGCCTGAGTAGCGTGATCAGAACTCCGCAGCAGGTGCCGTAAAGCAGGATCTCCCTCAACCCGCGACGGCTCCCCAGACGCAGTTTTGCACTGGACGTCATAAGCCCCCAATATATCCAAAAAGTCAGAAATGGTTCGACCGACCGCCTGTGCGGAAATAAAAATGGCCCCTTCACGGGGCCACGTTCAAGAGGCTACGAATTGGGTGGGCAACTCAGGAAAGGCAAAAGACGCCGTTCCATCGGCCAGAACGGCTGTTTGGGAAGTGACGCTCTATTTCGAAGAGAGTGAAGGTCATACAGAGGTTGCGGCCTCTTTGTACGGATAGAGGGAGCATTTCCCCCGCCAAAGCCTAAGAAACCTGTGACTTCGCTCACGAAAGCGTGTAACTACATGCGGCTAAGGGATTTACAAAGACACCTGACCCAACCCAACGATAGCCGCGTCGGTTGCCCCGAACCCCGAGGTGCAGAAGAATGCATATTCGTTGCACGGCGATACCGACCGACCGCCTTTGCAAGTTCCGATCCCACCATTTTTCCACATGATCCTGCGATTGAGTATTCCGCAGCCTTCTAGCTGCGGTTGATCGCGCGCCGAAGAGGCTCTACCTTCTCACGCAGGTCTTCCGCGATTTCGGCGCCTCGGGCGGCGACGTCGCGCACTTTCTCTCCGACTTCACGAGCTCGGTCCCTGGCTTCATCTGCCCACTCGCCAAAGTTCTCTCTCGCCTCGTCATATCCTTTGCGGAGATCCTTGCGGAGCTGTTTGCCCGTTTTCGGAGCCAGCAGAAGACCTGTCAGAGCTCCGATGCCCAGTCCGATCAGCAGAAATGTGATCGCGGTTCCGATGTTGCTGGATTCTGAAGATTCGTAACGTCCTATCGTCATGATGCCTCTTTTCAAGTGCCCGAATCCTGACCAGACGTACTCGAACACTGTGTTTTTGATTGTAGTCCCGGCGATTGAACCCGGGTTGCACAACCGACTTAGGATGCGACTACCAGGGCGAAAGTCGCTGCAATTTCCGATCGAAACGCGATTCGTTCGCGCGCTTTCCCTTCCGGCGCACGCACGTGTAAAATAACAATTTACGCCCCTGTGGCGGCGGAAGTTGTGGCATCACCCGCCATCCGCCGGACCCGCATAAGCGCAATTGGTAAAGGAGACTTCTCAAGCGATGTCGATCCCTGCCACACAGCTCCGTCCCGGCATGATCATCAAGCACAATAACGATCTGCATTCCGTGTTCAGCGTCGAGCACCGTACTCCCGGCAACCTGCGCGCCTTTATCCAGGCCAAGCTGCGCAACCTGCGTACCGGCGCCATGTTCGAGCATCGCTTCCGCTCGCCCGATCCCATTGAGAAGATCAACGTCGATGAAGTCGAGATGGAGTATCTCTACAACGACGGCGACAGCTACTACTTCATGGACACGTCGAACTACGAGCAGACGCACCTCACAAAGGACACCTTGGGCGATGCCGTCGACTATCTCATCCCCAACCTGCAGATCAAAGTCGAATTCTTTGACGGCAAGGCTGTCGGGATCGAGCTTCCCCAGACCGTCGAACTCACTGTGATTGAAACCGAGCCCGGGCTGAAGAGCGCGACGGCATCCAGCGTGACCAAGCCGGCCAAGACGGAAACTGGCCTTATCGTGCAGGTGCCCCCCTTCATCAATGAGGGCGAGAAGATCAAGGTCGACACGTCGGAAGGCGCATACCTGTCCCGGGCGTAAAAGCGAAGTCAGAATTTAGAATTCAGAAGGCAGAATTAACTCGGGGCGTGGTTTTTGCTTCTGCATTCTGATTTCTAACTTCTGCATTCCGTAGACCTGTGACTACGACCGAAAAGCCGATTCAGTCCCGCCGCTACATAGTCCGCGGACGCGTCCAGGGAGTCGGCTTCCGCTGGTTCGTCGAACGCGAAGCGCACATCCTCGGCGTCGCCGGTTGGGTCCGTAATAATCACGACGGGTCGGTGGAAGTCCTCGCGCAAGGAACCCGTGATCAGTTGGCCGGATTGCATTCTCGATTACGAGAAGGCCCGCGTGCTGCCAGAGTCGATTCGGTCGAAGTCTCTGATGAAAGCCCAGTCCCAGTATTGAGCTCCTTCCGTATCGAAGGAGCATGGTAAGCAAGTTTCAAGGCTTCAAAGTTGCAGAAGTGTTTCGCGCGCATTCAGGTTTTCTTTGAAACTTTGAAACTTTGAAACCTTAGAACATAAGGAGCCTCCACTTGTCCCCTGTCTCCGCCACTGAAATGGAACATCTCAAGAAGCTCATCCGCGAAGTCCCGGATTTCCCGAAAAAAGGCATCCTCTTCTATGACATCACGACGTTGCTGAAGGACAAAACCGGGCTGGCCATGCTGATCGACAAGTT
>Ga0335069_10010274_pt1 | contig 13267 bp, 8 predicted proteins | sample Lox_Sample_11_FD_206714 | JGI IMG/M metagenome (GOLD analysis project Ga0335069, IMG submission 206714) | Soil microbial communities from Loxahatchee National Wildlife Refuge, Florida, United States - Lox_Sample_1.1 | ecosystem: Environmental > Terrestrial > Soil > Wetlands | place: USA: Florida... | reverse complement strand
TGGGATAACCCCCGAAATGTTGCTGACGAGGCCCTTTAACTCCCGGATTGTTGCCGTGGCCTGGGTGGTGACGGGCGTTAACTGCCCTTTAATGTCATTCCGTAACCCGGTTAGCTGATTATTGGCGTCCTTCTGGATGGAGGCGATCCGCTCATCGCTCTTGGCCGCTGTGATGTTGGCCGTGATGACAAGATCTCCGATACGCCGGTCAACCAACTTGGTCACATTATCGATCTTCTGGTTCGTGTCGATGTAGATCTGTTTCACGAAAACAGTCACAAGGAATGTCATCCATAACAAACATCCAGAAGCGACGATAACAAAACCACAAATTGACCAAGCAATCGGTTTCGTCATCTCGTGCTGCTCCGCTTTTTGCTTCGTTTCTTTCCACGGGATTGTCCGGATTCGGACATCGCAATGGCGACGGCTTGACGGCGAGACTTCACCTTGGGACCATGCTTAGAGCCGGAGCGGAGCGATCCCTCCTTATACTCCCGCATGACCTTGTGGACTTTTCTTTGTTGGGCCTTCGTTGCTTTGGCCATTAGGCTACCTCCTCTCGGTTAGCTGGCGGCTGGTTCATAGCAATATCCCCGTGCTGGCGAATATACCGGATCGGGCTCTTGAGAAAATCCACAATGTCATCCGGCGTGACGGTTAGGAATATCCGGTTAAACCCTTTGCTCTTATTTTGTAAGGCTTGCGGGAGTCCCTCTACTTCCACGTAGACCGGAACCCCTCTTGTTTTGGCAAAAGTAACGGCCTTCTGCATAGCCTCATATAGATGCTTAGACTCAAGTTGATCAGGAGCAAGCTCTACGTTGTTCTGGTTGACCCGAATCCAACCCTTCTTGAGCATGGCATCCACACGTCCCTTGTAGTCAATGGGGGCCTTGTTGCCAAGATGCTTAGCTGCGGTATCGGCATGGGTACGGTCCACGTCCAAGATCTGGTTAGCTCCAACCCAGAACATGGATGGGATATTCTTCCACTCGCTTGGATTGCGCTGAGTGCCCTCTTCGGACTGCCAGAACTTCTGGAGGTTGAAGAAGTCTTCCTCCATATCCTTGCGCCATTGTGGCTCGTTGACCGGCGTGTCGGACCACTTGCTCTTGGTTGGGCGGAGCTTCGCTGGTTTGTTTTGAAGCTCCTTATCGAGTAGCTCTGCCTTCCGTTCTTCGAACGCACTCATCTTCACGGCCTCTTGGAATATAGCCTTGGCTTGTTTCTTTGAGAGATCATCCAGGGCTTTCTGGATATACTTCTTGTACTTAGGATCAAGAGGCTTTTCTGCTGTCTCCCCTTTGAGGATATTCTGCAAACCACGAACTGCCAGATCTAAGTTGTCGGCGTCTTGGCGAGCACGGATCTCTTGCTGCTTAAACTTTTCGGCTTGACGGTCAATCTCCGTCATTGGAGCTTGATAAGGTGGTGGCTTGGGTGGGCCTTCCGGGATAGGGGTAGCTTCCAGGGTAGTCTGCAATCCCTTGCGGCGTTCCCGGCGCGGAGCTTTCTTTGGCTCTGGCGCTGCTTCCTCTGTTGGGGTTGGGCTTTTCAAGGACTCCTTCAGCTTACTGATGGCATCCTTGAGTTTTTCTCCCGTCACCGGCTTCCGAGAGGCTTCTACTTCTCTAGCTTTGGCGATCTGCTGAATATTCCGGATCGCTTGCATGGAACGGCTTAAGCTCTCCCGGCGCTCTTGACCGGCATTCTCGGTAGCGGTGATGGTTTGGTTGCCCACCTTGACTTGGGCACCAGGGCCAGCCTTCTCAATCCGGCGTGCTAGTTGCTCATTAACGGTACGGCTAAAGTTTTTCGGGTTAAACTCAAACGAATCAATCTGTTTCCCAGTGATTGGATCATGGATCGTGATGGTGGCTTTATCCCCGCCTTGCTTCGTAGCCTGCATGATAGCTTCATCAGCAGTGTTATAGCCCAAGCTTGTTGGTGGTGGACCTGCCTTCGAAGTCTTGGCGCGTTCTTCGATCTCCCGCATTTCCTTGGCTTCGGCTTCCGTTAAAGCCGTCCCCAGCATCCGAGGCGCGGCGGTAGCTTGAGCCTGTTCGAATTCAGGTCCGCGCTCCTTGGCTAAACGGGTGGCCTCTTCTTCTGTGATAGGGGCCGTCCCGGCTGGGGCTTTGCTTGCCTTTTGTTTCTGATACAGTTCCCGGTACCGGGCTTGATCCTCTGGGAGGATTCCTTCGATGTCCTTCTCTTCCTCTGGGGTAATCTCCTGGTCTCCCGTTTGGTCTTCCAGGGGTGGACCCATCTTCTTCAGCTTGGCATTTTCTTCCTTGATCCGAGCGATCTCTTTCTCGGTCTCAGTTTGCGGTTCGGAAGCCGTTGGCTTGGGAGCCTTTACGCGGGCTGGTGGTGGCTCGGTTCCTTTTCCCTTGATCACCTTCTGTTCAAGCCGCTTCATCTCGGCTTCATCGGTTGGGGATAGCTGGCCCATCCGCTTCTGTTTGTCGTACAATTCAGCCAAGCGAGCATCCGTGGTTGCTGCCCGTGGCTCTTCCCCGGTTACCTTGGGGGTCTCCGGAAGCTGCTTAGCAAATGGTTCCAACTGGGTAGAGGTCATCGCCTTTGGTGTCGGCTCGGCGGGTGGCCCGGTTGGGGCAGGGGTTTCCGCTTTCGGCTTCAAGGTCGCATAGAACTTGTTCTTGTTCTCTGCAAACTCCTTGGCCGTCTTCGTAGACTTAAATGTGTTGGTGTGTCCGGTCTCGGTATCGGTTACCTTATTCCCTTCTACTTTGAACCGCCCTTCCGTGGCGGGAGAAGGCGGGGGAGTAGCGGGAGGGGCGGGAGCCGGTGGTTCCATCCCTTCCTTAAGAAGAGTTCGAAGCTCTGTTATTTGTGCGGCGGTAAGGTTTTGGAGCTTACCAAGGGCTACCAGTTCATAAAGGCGCTGGAACTTCGGGTTGGCTTCATCACCACCGAAAAGAGCCCGCATGTTGCTTGTACCGGTCTCTTCTCCCAGGAACTTCTGGATATGCTTGAGGGCTTCATCCGTCAATCCGCCCTTGCTCTTCTCTAGAACATCAAGGGTGTTCTGGATATCTGGTTGAGCCTCTTCAGTTGGAGGAGCTTGCCCCTTCTTGAGTTGTTCATTCTCGGCACGAAGGCGCTCAATCTCTGCCTGTGCATCTACCTGGGGAGGCGCTTCCGTTGGTGCGGCGGCAGCGGAAGGCGCGGCGGGTTCAGGGGGCGTTTCCGGCGCGGGAGCCGGTGACGGGGTGGCGGGTGGCGGAGCTTCGCCGGGTTTCTCGGCCTTGGGTTTTGCTGTGGTGGCTTTTCTCTTTTTAGGAGCACGAGCTTCTGGTGGTTGAGCGGATTTCTTAACTACCTCGTCGAACTTCTTCTGCTCTGGGGTCTTCTCGGTCTTAGGAGCTTCCGGCTCCCGAGTCTTGGGTGGAGCTTCACTCTCCGGGGCAGCATGGACTTCCCGCACGTATTCTGCGTAGGTGATGTCGCCCTTCTTCCAACGCTCGTAAGCGTTATCCTTGTTGAGTGGCTCCTGGTTGCCTACCTTCTCGGCTGGCTTTTTGGCTCCCTTGGGGGTCTCCGCCTTGCTGTTGACGATATCCTCTAAGCCCTTAATGTGCTTCTCTAGAGCCTTGCGGGACTTCATCACGTCATCGATTTGCTTTTGAAGGGTCTCATTCGGCACTCCAACGGAGATGCGAAGTCTTTGCTCGTCGGCCTTGATCTTGTTTAGGAGTTCTCGGTTCTGGACGAGAGCTTCCTCTGGCGTCAAGCTTGGGCTTACCTTCTCTTGGTTGGCGCGGCGTGTCTCTTCTGTTGCTTGCTCTGGCGGAACCTGTGGCTTTACTTCCGGTGCCGGTGGTGGACCAGGAGGAAGCGGCGTAGCAGTCGGTTGCTGCCTGTTGTAAGCTTCGATGGTTTGGATGGCTTGGCCTGTCCGGTTCTGGCCAACCTCTGTCTTTTTAATAGGTTCACGGCCTTCTTCCGCCAGCCCTCTCGCAATCTTTGCGCCCTTCTCGGCTACCGTGATACCGGCCTTCTTTAGGGTTTCGGCGCTACCCTTGGAACCAGCAAAGACAATTAAGGAATCTCCAAGCGCCGCTGCGATAGCACGTCCAGCCGCTTCCGAATCCCCGGACTCGAAAGCCTTCTTGGCTTCTGGGATATCGTCATACAGGCCCTCGATCCCTTGACCAGTGAAGTAAACTTGAGCGACCTTCTTGGCAAGCTTCAAGCCCTTCCAGCCAAGCTTAGCTTCTCCGCCCATCAGCGCCAAAGCAGCAAGGTTGGCCGGAGAAGACATCTGGATTCCAGTTCCGGACAAGCCTTCCATAATGCCGCCCAAGAACTTCTGGCTTTCTACTCTTTGCTTTGCCGCTTTCGGGGCTTGTTCCTTTAACTCCGCTTCGGATGGAGCCCCAAAGGAGCCAGATGGGGTTCCCAAGAGAAACGAGCGAGCCCGCTCAATTGGACCAGCCTTTTCCTTTTCAAGCTGTTCCTTAGTCTTGTATTCGGGCTTAGGAGAGACCACCGAAGAAGTTGGACCGGTAGCGAATTCGTGCAGCTTCTTCTGGATCTTCTCTCCCTGGGACCCAAGCAACGGGGTAGTAGCCAACTCCTTCACGGTTTGGATGCCGCTCTTCCCGTTAGCAACGGCTTCGGTAGGAGAACCGGCTTTCTTGGCGGTAGCAAGATAATCCGAAGGCGGCTTCCAGTTGCGAGAATATGGCTTAATCTGCGGATCGTTCATGAACTGGAATACGATGTCACGATCCGACATATCCTTTGGCAAAGGGCTATCCGGGTGCTTGCTATAGTACTTCTTGATGGTCCCAGCAATCTGGGAGGTGTTGGGGACCTTGCCACCTTGGTAGAGACTGTTGATGTCGTTGATGATGTTGTCTGCCATTTATCGAGTCTCCGGTGGTTGCACAATTTCCCCTGGTGCAGGGAGTTCTTCTCCGCCACGCCCAAACCGATGGACAGGGCCACGAGCTGTATAGGCTCTCCGTCTCATCTTATCCCGATACCCGGCTAGTACACGGCTTCTTGGGATATGGTTCTGGACAGCCGTTTTCAACACTTGTTCAGCTAGATCGTTTCTGTTAGCTCTTTTAGCTAGATCGTAAGCTTCGATAGCTCTTTGGGTAGTTAAGCCAGATCGGGTCGGGAGACCAAGGGCAATCGGAACTGGGCCAAGGTGGATAGTGGCCTGGGACGATCCCAGTTCTGGCACGGTCTCCGGGAACATGATGCGTTCCACTTGCCGCTCCATATCCTGCAAGACGAACGGCATCACCGTCTCTCCGGCGACGGTAGCGTACTGCATCAACTGTTCTTCAATTGGAAGCGTGCGGTCAATCACTTGGTAATCGGAAGAGGCTTCTCTGCCGGTTGCCATCTCAATTGCAGCCTTCAAGGGAAGGCCGAGCTTGCCGAGCACGTATTCACGAGGGCTATTAAAGAAGTTCGGAACGTCACGGTAGGCACGACCAAACCGGATATAGGATTCCGACCCGTTCGGGTTGTATCCAAAGAAGATATCCGTCGAGTGCTCCCCCATCCCAGGGATATACTGGCCAAGGACTCGCTGCGGGATGCCAGGGTTATCCCACATGAAGTGCGGTCTCTTCTCTCCGTTTTTGTCTGGTGCCGGTCCCTGTCCCCAAGTCCATCCGCTCAAGGCGTAGTTTGCCAAGTTGCTGGTGACGAACCAAGCAAAGGCGGCTCCCCCTACCCACCGACCCATCAGCTTATGGCCAGCTTCCGTCTGGAACCCGTTGGTAACAACACGGAAGTTTGAGAAGGTCCACACCGGAGCGAACAAGAAGAAGTTCATCCAGTACCGGGTGCGGGGACTAAGGAACATAGCATCCAAGCCTTCTGTACCGAAGACCTTGTTCAAGTGGTTGGTGACCTCTCGCTTCAGGCTGGCGATCTCCGCCTCGCTCCGGTTTGGGTTCCGGGCAAGTTCTTTGGACAAGATCGTCTCGTAGGAGTTGATCATCTGGCCAGGGAGATAGAAGTCCCACAACCCACGGTTGTTGATGTAGTGTAGGTTTCCAATAAACCGTAATGGTTTCTTTAATATGGGAAGAGTAGATTCACGTAGAGCTTTAACAATTGCTCCTTCTGCATCGGCGGTTCCGAGGTTCAACCCATGGCTGATGGCATCGTTTGCAACACCACGCTTCAAGCCAAGCACTGGGGGAACAGTACCGCTACCCTTCTTTCTAACCTCCCAAATGCCGGACTTAAGCCCCTTCCAAAATTGCGGGTCGAATAGGAAGGTCCCCTTCAAGGCTTTCGGGATTCCCTTGCCAGTGATATCCGTACCGATCTGGATAGCGTGAACCTGTTCAGAGATAGCCCAGTGGTGGAACAAGGAGATACCAACGGCGTTCTGCTTACCAAAAGCACGGAACCAGTCAGCATATCCAGCCAATGTTCTCTTGCCGGTGTTGGGGTCGAACATTGCTATGCTCTTACCGAAGATAGCTTCTACCGGCTTCTGAAGAGCTGGGTGAACACGAACCGGCTTCTTCACGAGGATCGTTTCGTCATCGTAGCTACGACCCCCGTACACTGCGCGTTCCAGGGCTGTGGCTTCAGCTTTGGGCCACATAGCAACAGGACCCTCAGCTTTTTGTTCCGACACGATTAAGCCAAGATCTCTCAACGTATTGGCGAATCGTTGGTTAGCAATGGCCGTGGCTGCGATCTGATGGCGCATCTTGATCAAATCGAAAACGTTATCCGAAACCGGGGCCATTCCCTCTGGGATACGGGCTACTAGTGGCTCCCCTGCTGCATTCGTAATCCCTTCTTGTTTGCGGAACTGGCGTGTCTCCTCCGAAATACCACCCTCCAAAAGCTCGTACCACGTAGACCCAGGGATACGGGGACGCATCTGTGGATCACGAAGTAGGGATCTACGGGCTCCCAGGAAACCGGCGTAGCGGGCCTTTTCGGTAGACCCATGCTGGTTGTTGATGTCGATGTCTTCGGTGTACCCCAGCTTGTGCATGAGGTACGTTTCTGGATCGTGCAGCTTAACATCCTCTCCATACGCACCCTTCAAGAGCTTCTCGACTTGCCGGTTCCATTCCCGGATGGCGGGGATGGCTCTGCGTCCTTCTTCGGAAAGTCCAACCTCATCAGCGGTGTGGGTTCCCTCCAGGACATACCCCAGCTTCCGGATATCTTGGTCTGCCTCCGGTACAATTCTCTTCCAGTCGTTCACAAAGACGGCGGCGTTGTGAGCTTCCGTGTTGATCAGAATACGGCGGTCATCCATCCAGCTAGCAGCATGAGCGGTTAGCTTGGGCTTTGGAACGTCCAAAACCGCCGCTAGATCTCTCACAATCGGGGTCTCATACATCCACCGGCTGCGCTTCTCCCCCGCAGTTCTTGGAGTGGTGATCGCTTCGAGGACCTCGTATTTCCGACCGAGCGGAGCATTCCGCATGGTCTCGATAAAATTGTCTGCCGACATCTTCCGGTCAGAAGCAACCGGGGCAAACATCGCATTCTTCTTGGCGAACTCTGTTTTCAAGCCTCTACCGATGGAATAAGTAAACGCAATATCCTTAAGAGCGTCACCTACCTTATCCATATCGGATGGGTCCTTCACAGCCTCAATCACACTAGGGATGGTGTGGACGATCTGGTATCCCTGGAGTAGACGATCTGCGAAGATGGCGGCTGGCTTGGTGATCTTAAACAGGTGCAACGCAGCAAGTCCAACGCCCACGGGAGAGGAGAGAAAATCCGCCGCCTCCGGAATGGCGCGTCCCACCCGCTCTGTTAGTTGAACAGCCTTCGATCCCTTCCATTCCTCTGGGAAATGTTCGTTGATGTTGGTTGTGATCTTGTCGTATACGTCCGACAAGTCTTCGCCAAACGCAGTCTTCGTCAAAGACTGGGTGGCATACTGCATGACGCTCGTCTTAGTGGGAGACCCAATCGCTACCAACTCATCGTTTTGCGGGGGTCCGGTGGGTTCGAGCTTTGGAGCCTGGACCTTCTTCGCCCAGTTGATTTTAGGCGGAGCTAGAGTGAGTGCCGGAGCTTGCTGCCGGTACTGGCGCTTGTTCGGATCTGTCCCCCACTGAATTGAAGGCGTCATTCACTATTGAGTCTGTGCCCATCCTTGAGCGTTTTGGTCTGCCCAACCGGCTGCGTTGGCACCTTGGTCTCCGGCAGGAGCGGTCTGTTCATCCGGATACTGCCCCTGGATGGCGATGTCCAGATAATCGGCCTGGAGCCCGTTTCGAAGAATCTCAAGCCGTTGCTTGGTGAATGGATCGATGTTGTCGTACTCCTGCTGGAGCCGGTCGATCTCTGCTTGCCGACCCTTCATATAGTCGGTGCGCTGCTCCGTGCTCATATCCTTATAGGTTCCGGCTCCGTCCTTTGCTTGCTGGAGATCCTTCCGGGCTTGATTGAGCTGTCCTCCAATCCGGAGCTTGTCATCCTTCCCTTGCTTCACGATCTGTTGGACTTGGGTCATCGCAAAGCGGGTGTTCTGACTCATGCCCGGAACTTGGCCAAGCGGGATGTATTGGGTCTTTCCGCCTACATCAATCGTGGACATCACGAACTGTCCCTTGTTTCGATCCCATTGCGTCTGGTACATCTTGCCGCCAACTTCCATCCGTCCAGTCTTCGGATCTGGCTCACGGCTTGGATCACGGGGCGTCGAAGCCGAAAGCTTCCATCCCCCCTGGCGGGCATCCGCTTCAAAGAACATACGGCCTGTCCCGGCTTCGAGAAGAAGTCCCGGCACTGGGTTGTTGAGACCAATTACCTCCCGCCGCCCATCCGGCTTCTCTTTGTACGCATAGACGATGTTGTTCTTAAGCCCTGGGAGGCGCGGATCAATCGGTATCTCTGCTCCGAAATACGGTTCAAGGTCTGGACTATTGAAGCGACTTGCGACCTGCGCGGCTTCAGACTTCGGGGCCTCTTGTACTGGGGGCGGCGTGCCCGGAGGGCCGGTGCGCTCCCCACCTCCAAGCGGCTGAACCGTTCCGGTCTGTGGATTGTAAATCGTGGGGCCTTGCTGTTGCGTGCCACCGGGTGCTCCCTTCTGTTGATCGTGGACGGTCTGGGCTTCACGAACCGCGTTGCGGATATCCAAGTAGTTCTTGGTGATATCCTTCTGCTCTTCCAGGGTGATAGCACCGGCTTCTGTTGGATAGCCCTTCATCCGGGTATTAAAGATGGACTCTCCCACTCCGGATGGATAGGCGGTAGCATACCGCTCCGCCACCTTCCCAAATTCTGGGGAAGACGTGATCTCCTCGTTATACGGCTTACGTCCAAGCTTATCCGTCAAGCTCTGGATCATGCTGTTCCATCCCTCTTCGGCCTTAGCTTTAGCCATGGATGGCATGTCATCGATATCCGATACCCGAGCCTTTACCCAGTCCAGATCCACAGGGCGAGACTGTGGAAGGTTGGGGCCAGCCATTTGGGTCATCACGTTCCGGAGAACACCACCAATCTTCTCGCCAATATGAACCGGCTCTTCTAGTTTTCCCTTGATCCCGGTCTTCTTGGGCTTCTGCTGCTTTTGACCCTTCCCCTGTTCTCCCTGGCCAGTAGCATGATCCATGGCTTGGTTGAAGTGGCCCGCCACGTAAGCAAGCCGATCTTGGGTTAGCTTGTGAAGCCGGATCTGTTTATCCTCCGGACCAAGCGTTGGATCGTTTTGGACCTCGTTCATCTTTGTGTCGAACTCGGAAAGGCCAGCATTGTACTGCTGGGCTACCTTGGCTTCCCGAGCCAAGTACCCCATCAGCCGACCCTTTTGAATCCCCTGGAGGGCTTTGTCTCCCAGCATAGCAATCACTCCATACCGGTTCCCGCCTCCGTATGGCTGTTGCGGTTGCTGGTTCTGTGCTGGGTGCAATCCTTTTTGAAGGATATCCGTAAACGGACCCTCAGCCGGGGCGTATTGTCCAACGGTTTGGTAGATGGAGTTGTCAGCCATTTTTATCCTTTACTTCCTCCACCGCTGCCACCGAGGTTAAACGAGAACATCCCCATAGCATCGCCCAACAAACCGCCGATCATATTCCATGGGCTAGCAGCGGCCTGCATCTGTCCCAGAACTTGGTTGGAGCCGGATGCTCCACTGAGTCCAGATAGCGAAGCCCCAAGCTCTTGGAGCGAGAACGATCCCAGTCCAGCACCGATGTTAGCGAGTTTGTCGTAGGCTCCCAGGACTTGCTGGTTCATAAAGTTAGCGGTTGCTACGTCCTTCTGTTGCTCCTGCTGGGAAAGCGCCAAGTCCCGAGCGGCACCAGGAGGCATCTGATTCATGATCTGCTGTTTGGACGTGTTGAACGCTTGGGTGATCTGGCTAATGAACGGCATCGCCGCTTGGGTGGTTGAGGCGGCGTCTCCCCCCGTAAGCCCCTGGTAGTAGCTAATAGCTGGCTGTTCTAGCTGGAGCATTCGGGAATAGTTCTGTTGTTGCTGGGCGTTCTGTTGCTCAGCGATTCCCATCTGTTGCTGGGTAAGGGAGTTCTGCGTGTTGATGGTGCTCTGGCTTGGTCCACCCATAATTTATTGTCCGTTCAGTACATTGCTAATCAAGTTGAATAGCGGGTTCTGGGAGGCCATACTGCTAGCCGCCGACGTTGACTGTTGTGAAGTCCCTGATGGGTTCGCTGAATTTGGCGCAAGTAATCCATTGGCTCCAGTTTTCATCATGACCAACGGGTTGCTGGCCGTTGTCGGAGCCGGAGTGGTTGTGGTCGTTAGGCTCCCTAAGATGTTGTTTGAGTTCGTGATCCCGCTACGATCCGGCATCCGAGCACTGGCCTGCACCGGGGCAACTGTTTGCGAATTGGATGGTGCTCCCATTACCGTTTGCTTCTCCATGGCCGGATTTGGTTCCAACGCTCCTGGGTCATCGCCGACAGATACACCGGGCATATCTCGCCATCCCATACGGTGCCCGCATCCAGTGGTCCCACTATCTGAAACCCACACTTGCGAGAAAATAGTACTGCCGCTCTATTTTTGGCGGGAGTTACGCCGTGCATCGCTTCTATGTTCAGGTGGTCCAAGGCCCACTCAATCATCATCTGGGCAAACAGAACGAGGTTTCCCTGTTTCCGGAAGAAGGCCATCCCGCTGTTTGCTCTCGCAAAATCTCCCATCTTAGTGACATCGTTGATCCAACCGATTCCGGATAGATTTAAGGTCCCCGTTGAATCCATAGTGAAGCAAGCCAAGGTCGAAGTTTTATCCTCCAGGTACTTGGAGATAAACTGATACATCGTGTAGTGGTTTTCGTAAAACAGGAGATCCAACAAACCCTCCCGCTTGAACCGGCTATAAGCATAGGCTAAGACCTCATCATCCTGGCACCGAGCGATTACAAGGTCCCCGCACTTATAGCAGTTGTCTGTTTTGTCTAGGACATCGTATCCGGAAACCACCATAGTCGCCATTTACTTCTTCGCCTTCTTGTCTGGATTTGCAAACACATCCTGCAAAAAGTTAAATAGCCATTCATACCAACGGCTGTCAGTCGGCAGGGGGGTAGGAAGATTGCGGACTGCCAGGGATGCGTAACGCCATGCTCCTCCGCCCCCGAAGAAGCTAGCCAGGGCTCCGCCAATATGCCAACCCAATCCGTGGTCCATGGACTAATTCTACACATTATACCAGTAGAATCAAGTAGTTAGGAACCTTGCAAGATACAATCTGGATGTTAGTCAGCTACGAGATCGATGTAGGAATACGGAAGCTGGTTCTTTACGATATACACTTCGAGCACGTTTTGAGCGTCTCTTGCCTTTCCTCCAATTTGCGGGAAGGCAACTTCGAGCACATTCTGGGCGTCTCGGGCATTCACTCCGATTTGCGGGAAGGCGACCTCAAGAACGTTTTGAGCATCTCGGGCGTTAACTGTCGCTTGCGGGAAGGCGACCTCGATTACGTTCTGGGCATCTCTGGAGTTGGACGGGCTTTCGCTAAGCGTTGCACTTGATAGGGAAAGTTGATCATTGCCGGGGGATGAAGAGGTTGCCGTCTGGATAGTGACGGTTAGTGTCTGGCCACCGGAGTTGGCCGCATAGTATACTTCAAAGTCTGCTACGGATGAACTGCTCCCCCCGTCCGGGATTGTCACGACAACATCAGATGCCGAGGAATCAGATAGATGGAAGGTTACGGTAGCTGATGCTTGGCGGGTCGCACAGTGAACGGTGGCCGAATATATAGTGGTGGTTGCTGGGAACGAAACCACGAACTGCTTACCGACTCCAGCACTGGAAAAGATTCGGAATCGGGTATTCGTGGCGCTGGCGGTCGGGGTTCCGTTTGTCCAGGAAGTAAACCGGAAGTCGTTGCCATCGGCTCCGGCTAGATCGCCGGTTGCGCTGATCGCACCGGGACCTCCGCTCATGGTGTTCTGCGGAGTTAACGAAGAAACGCTTCCGTCCCCCCAGTGAGCCCAATCTGTACCAGCTATCGTGGTAAGGTTTAGGTGCGGAAGAGTCCCAACGATGGTGATGACGGAAGATGTTAGTACTAGGCTTCCCACTTTACGTTACTCTTTGCTGTCCGAACTCCATGCCGTTAACTTCTCCATACGTCCAAGCAGAGCTAGTGAATGGGGAAGTTTCACTTGCTTCACGGAAGTAGGCATAGTTTCCATCCGATGGGTAAAAGGTATTACCGTTGGCATCCGTCGATGAAGACCGATACAAGGTCTCGACGCTACACGTACCAGCGGCATCCTTCTCTGCGTAGACAAGCCCTTGCACAGCCTTGACCGTGACTCCGCTTGGGATGTCTTGCATGGTGTAGCTATCTTTATTCCCGGATGTATTAGTGGAGTTGTAGTCGGAGGTGTTCGGCGGAACGTTCTTCACGTTCTGCCAGTTTGATCCAAGCCCAGTCGGAGTCCAGTCCGTATAGTTTCCGGCTCCATTCGGAAAGATCGGATACACAATACCGTCTCCGTAAAACCCGGATTCATTCACATAGATATCGCAGTACGTTTGAGATCCACCAGAGTTAGCTCCTTGCCACAAGACTTGGCTGAACCCAGGGGTGGCAAACGTTCTGCCGCCTCCGAGAGTTAAAGAGAGAGCATTCACCTCCACGTTTTCATTCACTCGCACGGTGCCGGTGATGCCAGTACTGGTTATGGTTAGGCCAATCTCGAAAAAGTACCAAGTGCCATTACTGGTCGGTCGGCCAGCGGTTCCGAACTGGCTGCTGGTGACGGTATCTGTAATGCTTCCGGTGTTCC
>Ga0335069_10010273_pt1 | contig 13268 bp, 11 predicted proteins | sample Lox_Sample_11_FD_206714 | JGI IMG/M metagenome (GOLD analysis project Ga0335069, IMG submission 206714) | Soil microbial communities from Loxahatchee National Wildlife Refuge, Florida, United States - Lox_Sample_1.1 | ecosystem: Environmental > Terrestrial > Soil > Wetlands | place: USA... | reverse complement strand
AACTTGCACCAAACACCCAGCTACATGCCAGCGACCTCCAAACATAGTAGAGCACCCCACCGACTAATGATGCCAAACGCACCTTGATGAATAGACCGAAATATTTCAAGTACGAGCCCACTTGAATCAATAGTCATCAGATTGAAATAATTCGACGAGCCATCCGTCTCTTCTGACCCGCAACTTCCTCCTCCAATAATAGACAACTCGCCCAGCCGGTATTGAGTTTGGGCATGCTCCGGAAGCTCATAAACGGTCGATCGCCATATGAACGACCGATGTTTGTGCCCGTGGAGCGCAAGATGAACTCCTTTCCGGGCCGCCAACCGTTGAACACGTACGGCATCGATGGCGAGGCCGTATCCTTTGCCGTATCCCTCTGCTGGTTCTAAATCCTCAGTTAGGGCGAGATGATGATGAATGACTAAGAGCCTCATGGCGAGCGTCCTGGCAGATGTCCACCCCAATTTTTGCGCAACGTCGGTGAACGCCCCCTCGTCTATGCGGCCCATACCCGCTAAGAAATTGGCCCCTGTCTCGAGGGAACTTGAATTCAATGCACATACCTCGATTGTGAGACCACAAGGCAGGGCAAAACGACGCCCCATTGACAAATACCTACCTGGTTGTTGCCGCATCAATCTTTCATAGAATTCCTCGTAGTTTGCCCTGGCAGCCGGAGGAGCCTCTACGACTTCTGCGTTGTGGTCATACACGGCGTCGGTCGTCCATCGAATGTCATGATTGCCCGGGACGAGAATAAGATGGTCTGTGCTCAGATCTAGAATGCCCAGGAGGTGGAGAATTGCAGTCCTTGCTTCCTCGAACTCCTCTCTGCTGCCAATAAACGTGAAATCGCCGCTAATGATTACAAGTCCGATTTTGCGGCCGTCCAAAGCGCCAGTGATGGCTTCGACCATTGTTTGTCGCGTTCGGTTCACTTCATTATCGTAGCGCCAGACGTGTTGATGCCGATTTCCACCAAGAGCGAAATGGGCATCCGTCAGATGGAGAATGCTGTCGCTCTTACATCTTACGACCTCAGCCGAAATTGACTCGGCTAGAGCTTGCACGCTCAGAAGTATCTGCTCGCCAGGATCAGTAAGGAGGGAGGGGCGAATCCGCCAGATTGTCGTATCCATGCCCCGCAGTTCTTCGGGGCCGACAATCTTCTTGTTAACAAACCTTTTCAGGGTCGACGCAGCATAGTTTGGAAGCTTGGGAGCCTCCGCAAAAGAATAGCTACCAAAAAAGTTGATAGGCAGCTGTTCGATTTCGGCCAGCTTCATCCAAGCCCGGCTAAACGGGCTTTCTCGGTAGTAGGACGGAACAAAATCAGCTTGGTCATCCGGAACTTTGATGGTGCTTTCCGCGCCTGACTGGCTCGGCTTAATGACCTCTACAACCTTGGCACGATAAACAGAACCCGAACCAGAATCGAAGAGGCCAACATAGACCGACTGCCCCCCTGACGTCTCGCTAGCTAATTGATTCCAGATGTCGCTCCGACTGTCCTCTGAGGGACGCTTCCACCATCCCCACCAACACCAGCTATGTTTGGATATCACGCGGCGATGTTCCTCAATCGTCGCAGCGACCAAGTCTCGAAAACGAAAAAGGTAATGAATGTCCGACACGCCCAAATCTCCCCAGGTTGAATCTTTAAGAAAGATCAACCGAGATATGCAGCGCGCGCAACCTTAAAAGCAAACTCGCGCAACTAATCGCAAAAAGAACATACCATGAACACATTTGACTGCGCAAGGCTTGTGCGTTTGGAAAACGTTGTCGACTGACAAAAAAAGCGGGCCTTCGCCCGCCGTTTTCGTTTCGATGGACGCCGGGTCAAGCCCAGCAATGACAGTCAGGTCGATTATGAAATCAATTATCCAAAAAGCTGCGCAGCTTCCGCGACCGTGACGGATGCTTCAGCTTGCGCAGCGCCTTGGCTTCGATCTGGCGGATGCGCTCTCTCGTGACCGAGAACTGCTGGCCGACTTCTTCCAGCGTGTGGTCGGTGTTCATGCCGATGCCGAAGCGCATGCGCAGCACGCGTTCTTCGCGCGGCGTGAGCGAGGCCAGCACGCGCGTGGTGGTCTCGCGGAGGTTGGACTGGATCGCCGCGTCGATCGGCAGGATCGCGTTCTTGTCCTCGATGAAATCGCCGAGGTGGGAGTCTTCCTCGTCACCGACCGGAGTCTCCAGCGACAACGGCTCCTTCGCGATCTTCAGGACCTTGCGGACCTTCTCCAGCGGCATGCCGAGCTTTTCGGCGAGCTCTTCCGGGGTCGGCTCGCGGCCGATCTCGTTGAGCATCTGGCGCGAGGTGCGCACGATCTTGTTGATGGTCTCGATCATGTGCACGGGGATGCGGATGGTGCGCGCCTGGTCGGCGATCGAGCGGGTGATCGCCTGGCGGATCCACCACGTGGCGTAGGTCGAGAACTTGTAGCCGCGGCGATACTCGAACTTGTCGACCGCCTTCATCAGGCCGATGTTGCCTTCCTGGATCAGGTCGAGGAACTGCAGGCCGCGGTTGGTGTATTTTTTCGCGATCGAGATCACCAGGCGGAGGTTGGCTTCCACCATCTCCTTCTTGGCCTGGCGCGCCTCGCGCTCGCCCTTCTGCACGCCGTGCACGATCTTGCGGAACTCGACGATCTCGAGGCCCGTCAGCGCCGCCAGCGACTGCACCTCGTGGCGCAGGTCCTTGATGCGGTCCTTTTCGTAATGAACGAAGTTTTTCCAGCCCTTTGCCGAAAGTTTTGAGACGCGGTTGAGCCAGCGCGGATCGAGCTCGGACCCCTGGTAGTTGCGCAAAAAGTCTTCGCGGGCGACGCCGTGGCTGTCGGCGAGCCGCATCAGGCGGCTCTCGAACGACACCAGCTTCTTGTTGATGTCGTAGAGCTGCTCGACCAGCGAATCGATGCGGGCCTGGTTCAGCCTGAGCGACTTCACCTCGACGATGATCTCGTCCTTCAGCTTCTTGTACTTGCGCTCCTGCGAGGGCGACAGCGACTCGCTCTGCAGCTGGTTGGCGATATCCTGCTCCTGCAGGCGCCGCAGCTTCTTGTAGTTGTCGGCGATCTTGTCAAAGGTCTCGACCACCTTCGGCTTCAGCTCGGCCTCGATGGCCGCGAGCGACATCTGGTTCTCGAACTCGTCGTCGTCCATGTCGGCTTCGGCGGCGGCCTCGCCGGGATCCTTCTCCTCGCCGTTGCCGCCGACCGGGGCAGCGGCCGGCGCGGGACGGAACGGGGTCGGCGCCGGAGGCGCGGCGGGCGGAGCGACATGCGCGGGCGCGGTGCCCGCCTGCGCGGCAGCCGCGGCGGCGTCAGCGACCACCGGCTGGCCGTCGGGACCGATCGGCGCACCGATGATGCCGGGATTGTTCTTGGCGTCGGGACCGGCATAGGTCGCTTCGAGATCGATGATGTCGCGAAGGAAGATCTTTCCCTCGTTGAGCTCGTCGCGCCAGATGATGATGGCCTGGAACGTCAGCGGGCTTTCGCACAGGCCCGCGATCATCGCCTCGCGGCCGGCCTCGATGCGCTTGGCGATCGCGATCTCGCCCTCGCGGGAGAGCAGCTCCACGGTGCCCATTTCACGGAGATACATCCGCACCGGATCGTCGGTGCGCTCGCCCGGCTCGGACTTCTTGACTTCGGCGACGGCCTTCTGGGTGACCTCGACGAGCTCGTTGTCGTTGTCGTCGTCGGCGGCCTCTTCCTTCTCCTCCTCGCCCTCGACGTCCTCGGCCTCGGTCACGTTGATGCCCATGTCGGACAGCATCGACATGATGTCCTCGATCTGTTCGGGCGAGGTGGTGTCGGACGGCAGCACTTCATTGAGCTGATCGAAGGTCACGAAGCCGCGCTTCTTGGCCTGCTTGATCATCTTCTTGACGGCGGCGTCCGACAGGTCCAACAACGGGGACGGCGCGTCGCTCTGGTCCTTCTCGGGAGCGTCAGCCGCCTTGTCGTCCTTGTCCTTGTCTTTCACCTGCAGCGTCTTTGCCTTGCTGGCCATTCATTGCTCCCGAACGCGAGACGCGCAAAAAACAAACACCGCGGCGCTCGCCTTGATCCACTCAAACTGTCCTCGACGCGCAAAAGGGCGGCGCAAATTCCTCGCCACCCCCGTCAGCCCGTCGCTGGTTTCGTCGTCCTGCCCGATCTGGATCCCCAGACAAAATGCATAATGGTTAATGGATCGGAAACGGCGCCAGGCTGCTGACACATTTTCCAATCGCCGACCTGCCGCACTCCGCCGGAAGATGGTCCGGGACCCGCCTCGCTAACCCTTGTATCTGCAGCCAAAATCCGGACTTGGCGAGTCTTTTTGCGGTTCCGCTCGCCCCATTGCGTACGATTCTTCGGCTACCGTTACTTTCCAGACGCGCTTTGCGAGGTACTTTGATGCACCTAGACACTGCGCGACATACGGCCGGACTGTTCACCGAACCCTTCGATCAGGGCTTCGGTCCCATCCGCCTCGGCCATCCGGGCCTTGACGTCACGCAGCCATGCCAGATTGGCCTCGCTCGGCTCCTCACCCAAGGCGAGCTCGGCGTCCTTCAATTCCCTAAGTAGGGAATGCCATTGCCGATGCAAGGCAACGAGCTGGTGCCAGGTGGACAAAACATCCTCGCGCGCCGCATGGGGCCTTGCACCCCACACCGCCAGCGTCGTGATCGCCCGCTCAACCCGTTGAAGAATGGGTGATAATCCGGCGGCTTCGAGGTCGGCCCGCATTTTTTCGGCCTGCTCCTCGGGATCGGGCGAATGGTGATGGTCGTGGGCGAAGGCAGCGATGATACCGGCGCGCAGCTTGTGCGCCTCGCCGTGGGCCAGTTCGAGCGCGGCGACCTCTTCGAGGTGGTCGTGCAGCAGCCAGGGATGGTTGATCAGGCATTGCAGGATCAGGGCCTCGCGCCGCGACACGGCGCTGCGCTGGCCGCGCATGAGCGGGCTTGCCGCAAGCTGCGAGCTGGCGGCCTGGTACGGGCCGCGGCCAATCCCCGCTGTTATCCCCAGCCCCTGCCCGCGGCCGCCACCGCCGAATCGGCCACCCTGCCCTGCTCCGCGCGGAGCAAAACGGCCGGGAACGCGGCCCGGTGATTCGCCGCCACGGCCGCGGCCGCCAAAGAAGCGGCCGCCCTCGGGGGCAAAGGCGCGTTGCAGGCGCTGGTTCAGGTCATTGCGATAATGGCGCCGCACCACCTCGTCCTGGATGGTGTTCGCGAGTTCGCCGATCCGCGCTTCCAGCGCCGCGCGCCGCTCGGGCGTGGCAAAATTCTGGCCCTCGATCTCGCGCGACCAGATCACCTCGGCAAGCGGACGCGCTGCCGAGATCACCTCGTCGATCGCGGCGCGACCGCCGGAGCGGGCGAGATCGTCGGGGTCCTGGCCTTCGGGCAGCAGCGCAAAGCGCAGGCTCTTGCCGGGCTTCAGATGCGGGATGGCGAGATCGGCCGCGCGAAACGCCGCCTTCTGGCCGGCGCGGTCGCCGTCAAAGCAGAGGATCGGCTCGTCGGCGATCTTCCACAGCAGCGCGAGCTGGTTTTCGGTGAGCGCGGTGCCGAGCGGCGCGACGGTGGCGCCATAGCCGGCCGTGACCATCGCGATGACGTCGACATAGCCTTCGACCACGACCAGCGCCGAGCCATTATGCGCCGCGGTGCGCGCGGGGGCATGGTTGTAGAGATTGTCGCCCTTGTGGAAGAGCGGGGTCTCCGGCGAGTTCAGATATTTGGCCGGAACGTCCTTCTCCAGCGCACGGCCGCCGAAGGCGATGATGCGGCCGCGGATGTCCGCGATCGGAAACATCACGCGGTCCTTGAAGCGATCATAGGGCACAGGAATGTCGTCGCCGGCGATCAAGAGCCCCGCCTCAACCATGTCCGGCACGGGAATGCCGTGACCGCCCAAAAATTCCTTCAGCGCATATTTTTCGCCGGGTGGCGCATAGCCGAGGCGGAACTGGACCTGCGTCGCGGGCGAGATCGCGCGGTCGGCGAGATAGCCGCGCGCCTTTGCGCCGAGCCGCGAGGCGAGCGTGTCGCAGAAGAATTTTGCCGCGAGTTCCATGACGTCATAGAGCGTCCTGCGCCGCTCCTCGCGCCGCGCGGCGTCAGGATTGACGGCGGGCAGTTGCAGCCCGGCCATCGACGCCAGCCGCTCGACGGCCTCGGGGAAGGTGACGCCCTCGGTCTCCATCACGAAATCAAAGATGTTGCCGTGCTTGCCGGAGGAGAAGTCGTGATAAAAGCCCTTCTGGTCGTTCACGGTGAAGGACGGCGTCTTCTCCTGCTGGAACGGCGACAGCCCCTTCCATTCGCGCCCGGTGCGCTTCAGTTTCACGCGCTTGCTCACGACTTCCGAGACCGGAAGGCGGGCGCGAATGTCTTCGAGGAATTGCGGCGTGAAGCGGATGGCCATGGGCTGATCTTAAGAATCGAATCAGGCCCCATTAGAGTCCAGCCGGAGCCTGCGGGCTAGGCATAGCGGGATGGCTCACGAAAATACGACCGCCGTCGACCTTAACCCCGCTTTCCCGGGTTGTGCACAGGGCTTGCTCATCACCTCTCCCCGTGAAGAACGGGGAGAGGGCGCGCCGTCAGCGCGGCGCGACCGTACCCTCAATGCTCCAGAAAGCGGCCCGCGGAGATGCGCGGCAGGCCATCGACCGGCCAGTTGTAGAGATAGGTCCAGGCCTCGATCCAAGAGCCGGTCGAGGTCGCGTTGGACATGCCGCCTGCTCCGCCATCGGTCAGCGCGACCTTGAGCGTCGTCCGAAAATATTCGGTCGGCTGCACAAAGCCCTCGCCGCAGGCCTCGTACATGTCGAACTCGCGCAGCAGTTCATCACGCGCGCGGAGGCGGTAGAGCTCGCCATGCACGACGTCGCCAGGCTCGTCGGACAGCACGAGCCCGGGATAATGCTTGATCAGATAGAGCCTGCCGTGGCAGCGCGCCTTGCCGAGAAAATCCGCATTGGCCGACAACAGCCGCGCCATCGGGTGGTCGAAGCCGCGCATCAGCGTGCCATAGACGAACAGACGATCGGTGGTCATGACCCATCCATGTCATTGCGAGCGCAGCGAAGCAATCCAGAATCTTTCCGCTGGGACAGTCTGGATTGCTTCGTCGCTTCGCGCCTCGCAATGACGGCTCACGCCGCCACCACCTCGTCCGAGATGACGATGAATTTTTTCAGCTCCATGCGGCCAAAACTTGTGGTCAGCGCGACGTCGGCGGCATCGCGGCCGGTCGCCATCAGGATTCGCCCGATCCGCGGAACATTGTGGCGGGCATCGAAGGTCAGCCATTCGCCATCGAGATAGGCCTGGAACCAGCCGGAAAAATCCATCGGGAACGGTTCCGGCGGGATGCCGATGTCGCCCATATAGCCGGTGCAGTAGCGTGCCGGAATCCCCATGCAGCGGCACAGCGTCAGCGCCAGATGGGCAAAATCGCGGCACACGCCGGTCTTCTGCTCGTAGACGTCGAACGCCGACTTCATCGCGTGCGCGTGCTGATAGCCGAACGTGACGCGCTTGTGCACGAAATCGCTGATGGCGGCGACGCGGTCCCAGCCACCCTTGATGTTGCCGAACAGCGACCAGGCGATGTCGGTGAGCTTGTCGGTCTCGCAGTAGCGGCTCGGCATCAGATAGAGCAAGAGCTCGTCGGGCAGGTTTTCGATCGGCGTCTGCTGCGCCGAGGGCATCACCTTGTCCGGCAGGCCTGAGTCGCGGACCAGCGCGCTGCCGCGCAGCGTGATGCCCCCTGCGGGCGCCACCAGGCGGCCGCAGATGTTGCCGAAGGAATCGCGGTAATAGCCGATCTTCACATCGGGTTCGCTGACGATGGTCTCGCGGCCGATGATGTCGGCGCGGCGCGAGGGATGGATCGAGAGCATCATCACCATCGGCGTCGGCTGCGCGGCCTGATAGGTGATGTCGAAACCGACCTTGATCTCCATCCGCCAAAACCTCTGTCTGTTGTTGCGCGCCGGCCACGCCGGCCACTCATCGCCACGCGGCTTCCCGCACGCGCACTTGTGATGATCCCCAGGCAACGGCAGACTGGTCACGCGCCGATCATCGTGGTTTTCGAGCAGCCGCGCCAGAGCGCGCGCTGCTCAATTAAAGGAATCTAACTGCCGCTTCACGAGGCAGCAACGGGGGAAAATACCTTTGCCGGATGGACTCGACTGCAAAACACTCGAACTTGGACCTGTCGCGCCGGTCCATCAGAGCAACGCCGCGGGACGCTCGCCGTTCCTCTTCACCTGCGATCACTATGGCCGCCTCATTCCGCCGTCGCTCGGCGATCTCGGACTGCCGGAGCACGAGCTGACGCGGCATATCGCCTGGGACATCGGGATTGCCGGCGTCGCCGAACGGCTCGCGAGCATGCTCGACGCGCATCTGATCGCGCAGCGCTATTCGCGGCTCTTGATCGACTGCAACCGGCCGCCAGACGTCAAGAGCTCGATCCCGATCCTCAGCGAGGCGACGACGATCCCCGGCAACGAGGGCCTTTCCCGCGAGCTGGCGGAGGCGCGGCGGCGCGCGATCTTTGATCCCTATCACCGCTGCATCGACGAAGTCGTGGCCCACCGCCTGCAGGAGAACAGGCCGACGGTGCTGGTGGCGCTGCACAGCTTTACGCCTGTCTATGCCGGCATCGCGCGGCCCTGGCACATCGGCACGCTCTACCACCGCGGCAAGGCGTTGCCGCAGCTGCTGCTCAGCGCGCTGCGCGCCGAAGGTGACCTCGTGGTCGGCGACAACGAGCCCTATGCGGTGAGCGATGCGACCGACTACACCATCCCCGTGCATGCGGAGGCGCGGGGCCTCGTCAACAGCGGCATCGAGATCCGCCAGGACCTGATTGGCGAGGAGAGCGGCCAGATACAATGGGCCGAGCGGTTGGCGCGCATTCTTGGCGCGCTCGAGCCGCAACTCGGCCTGCATCTGCCGCCGATGCGCTGAGACCCTGCCCTACTCGGTGGCGTCGGTCTCCTCGGGGCGCGAGGCGAGCAGCGCATTGAGCCGCGTCAGCGCCGCGCGCAGCTCGTCATGGCTCGGCGGACCGAGCGCCAGACGCACCGCATTGGGCGAATGGCCCGGCGCGACGGCAAAGGCGCTCGCCGGCGTGATCGCGATGCCGGCGCGGGCGGCCGCTGTCGTGAGCGTCTCGGCGCGCCAGCCGTCGGGCAGATGCAGCCAGACATGGTAGGAGCGCGGATCGGCCTCGAGGCGCTGACCGGCGAGGCAGTCGGCGACGATGGCCTGGCGCGCGGCCGCATCGCTGCGCTTGCGGCGCGTGATCTCGGCGGCGGTGCCGTCGGCCAGCAGACGCATGCCGGCCGCGAGCGCAAGCGGCGTGACCGACCAGGCGCCGGTGCGCACCACGACCGCAAGCCGCTCACGGAGCGGCACCGGGACGTGGAGGAATCCGACCGCGATCCCCGGCGCCAGCCGTTTTGAGAGGCTGTCGACCACGATGGTGCGCTCCTCCGCTTGCGCGGCAAGCGGCGGCACGTCGGTGAGAAAGCCGTAGACCAGATCCTCGACGATCATGAGGTCCAGCTTGCGCACCAGGCGGATGATCTCCTCGCGCCGCGGCTCGCTCATGGTGTGGCCGAGCGGGTTGTGCATCACGGGCTGCAGATAGATGGCATTCAGCGCGCCGGCTCGATGCGCCTTGGCGAGCGCGTCGGGCCGAACCCCCTCGCCGTCCATCGCGATCGGCACCAGCGTGACGCCGAGCCGCGCCGCGATGCCCTTGACCATCGGATAGGTCACGGCCTCGACCGCAAGACGGCCGCCAACCGGCACCAGTGCCGAGATCGCGGCCGCGACCGCCTGCCGGCCGCTGCCCGCGAACAAGAAACCTTCCGGCCGCGGCCGCCAGCGACCGGTCGCGAAGAATCCGGCGCTGACGCGGGAGGCCTCGGCAAGGCGCCGCTCCGTGACCGGCGCAAGCGCGCTACCCAGCGCCTCCGGCCGCTGCCAGGAGCTGAGCGATCTGCCGATCAGCGCGGCCTGATCCGGCAGGGTGGGAAAGTTGAATTCGAGATCGATGCGGCCCTCGAAAGGCTCGACGCGCAGCGGCGGCAGCGGCTCCTCGGGCCCGGCGATGAACGTCCCGCGCCCGACTTCGCCGACCACGAGCCCGCGGCGCAGCAGCTCGGCATAGACCCGCGCCGCGGTGGAGGCCGCGATGCCCCGCTCATAGGCGAACTGGCGCTGCGGCGGCAGCCGCTCTCCGGCCTTCAACTGTCCCGCGGCGATCGCGGCGGCCAGTTCATCGACCAGCACGGCGTAGGAGGCGGTCATGCAAGATTGCTCCGAGAGCAATGTTTCGATTGCTCCGAGATTTGTACTGAGCGATTGTACTTTCCACAAGAGCAATATTGGAAAGCAATAGGTGCAATGATGACCATGACCCTGGCGGAAAGGCGGCCCGAACGGCGGCCGCCATCGACGGCCGGGACCCTGCTGCAGCTGCCGAGCCTCTGGCTGCAGCGGGCCTCCCAGCGCAAGTTGCTGGCGAGCCTCGATGCCCGGCAGATGCGGGACTGCGGGCTCAATTCGCTCGACGTGTACCGCGAAGCCATGAAACCGTTCTGGCGCGCTTGAGAGAGGTGAGAGTCATGCCCACGCTGCCGTTTCATCAGGTCGACGTGTTTTCGTCGGTGCCGTTCAAGGGCAATCCGCTCGCCGTCATCGCCGGGGCGGACGGCCTCGATGACGACAAGATGCGGGCGATCGCGAACTGGACCAATCTCAGCGAGACCACCTTTCTGTTGCCGCCGCAGGATCCGGCGGCCGACTACCGCGTCCGCATCTTCACGCCGGTGCGCGAACTCCCCTTCGCCGGGCATCCGACGCTCGGCTCGTGCCATGTCTGGCTGGCGCTCGGCGGCCGCCCGAAAAGCGATGCGGTGGTCCAGGAATGCGGCGCGGGCCTGGTGCGGATCAAGCGCGACGGCGCACGGCTCGCCTTTGCCGCGCCGCCGCTGCGGCGGTCCGGCGAGGTCGAGCCGGACTTGCGCGGGCGTATCGCGCGCGCGCTCGGCATTGCCGAGGACGTGATCCAGGCCGCGCAATGGGTCGACAATGGTCCCGGCTGGGTCGCGGTGCGCCTCGGCTCGCGCAGCGAAGTGCTCGCGCTCAAGCATGATGCCAGCGTGCTGGGCGACCAGTCGCTCGGCGTCGTCGCGCCCTGGGATGCCGCGCGCGACGGCAGCGAGGTTCAGTTCGAGGTCCGCGCCTTCATGGGCCGCGGCGGCGAGGATCCGGTGACCGGCAGCCTCAATGCCAGTCTTGCACAATGGCTGATCGGCTCGGGCGTTGCGCCAAAACGCTATGTCGCGGCGCAAGGCACCGTGCTCGGCCGCGCCGGCCGCGTCCATGTCGCGCAGGACGGCGAGGCAACCTGGATCGGCGGCGATGTCACGACCTGCATCGCCGGCACGATCACGCTGTGACGGGCGCTATCGCGAGCGCGTCAAGGCGAGCCAGAGGCCGCCGCCGATCATGAACGAGCCGGAGACGCGCGAGACGAGGCGCGTCCGCTTCGCCGAGAACAGGCTTCGCACGCGGCCCGCGGCGAGCGCGTAAAGCCCGTCGGTCAGCCCCGCGATCACCATGAAGGTGATGCCGAGGATCAGCACCTGCGACAGGTGGTCCTTGCTGAGGTCCATGAACTGCGGAATGAACGCGCCGAAAAACACCAGGAGTTTGGGGTTCGAGAGCGCGACCAGAAATCCCTGCAGAAAGAATCCGCCGCGCGGCGGCGGTGGCGGCTCCTCGGCCTTGACGCCCTCGATCGGGTTGCGGATCAGCTTGTAGCCGAGCCAGACCAGATAGGCGGCGCCGGCGAAGCGCACCCAGTCGAACCAGTAGCCCATCGTCGCCATCAGCGAGGTCAGGCCGACCGCCAGAATGCCGATCACGATCACCAGGCCCGTCTGCACGCCCATGAGGTTGGTCAGCGCGGCGCGGGTGCCGTGGCGCAGGCCATTGGCGATCAGCAGCGTGACGATCGGGCCGGGCAGCAGCGCCAGCGCGATGCAGGCGGCGATGAAAGCGAGATAGACCTGAAGGGACATGGGAGGACTCGCAGGGGTGAACGACGGGATCGATATTATGCACGATCTGCAGATTAAGCGGAAGTCGCGCAACAATGACCGATGTCGTCCCGGACAAGCTCGCCGGCCGCGCGTCAGCGCGTGCGGCGAGCGCCGATCCGGGACCCATAACCACAGGCGGGTGTGACGCGAAGAAAGAGGTAACGAGCAGTTCGCGCAACGATTCCGGCCTGTGGTTATGGGTCCCCGCTTTCGCGGGGACGACAGGGGAGTTTGTGGCGTTCGCCGTGCATCGAACGCGCTCTCGACATCTAGTGGCGCTGCAGCGTCTGACCGTCCAGCGCAGCCATCATCCACGTATGCATCTCGTGCCGCTCCAGAAAGTCGCGCGCGGCGCGCTGCAGCGCGCCCGCATCGGCGCCGCCTTGCACCACTGTCACCATGAGGTCGCAGCGCCGCGACAGTGCAAAGCCGATGGCCGCGCGGCGGGTGCCGTCCGGCATGGAAAGTTCGTAGGCGCGCGCCCGGCCCGACATTTCGGCAATGCGCACGGCCTGCCCCGCGGCTCGCGGTTCAAAGCGCGGGCTGATCAGATCGAGATCGGCGACGCGGTCGACCTCGTCGTCATCGGCAACGCCTGAGTCGCAATTGCAGAATCCGATCTTGGCCCGGACGTAGAGCTCGCTTCCCTCACCGCAAGCCATCGACATGCAACGGAAGGCGCGGCCCGCCGGCCAGCCGTCCCTGGGGAACGGCCAGGCGATCTCCTGCCATTGCGCTTCGCTGCTGCCGCTCGCCAGCCGCTGATAGGCGGCGACGCCGGACAATGCACCGAACGCGAGCGCCGCGACGCCGATGGCCACGAGTCGGGGCATCGTTCGTCCGGTCACGGCAGGCCGGCGACGGCGCGCGCGTCGCCGGTGAGCTCCAGGATATGCATGCCGGTATTGGCGCGGTCGACGATGTAGACGTAGCCGCGATCGTCGGTCTCGACATTGTTGGTCTGGATCGCGACCTTGCAGCGCTCCTTCTCGTCGATCGTGACGCAGCGCTTGTCGGTCTTGTCGGTGATCGCGGGAATGAAATAGCCGACCTCCCTGGGGTGATAGGGATCGCGGATATCGAGTGCGCGCACCCCGGCATTGAAGAAGGCGATGAAC
>Ga0335069_10010272_pt1 | contig 13268 bp, 12 predicted proteins | sample Lox_Sample_11_FD_206714 | JGI IMG/M metagenome (GOLD analysis project Ga0335069, IMG submission 206714) | Soil microbial communities from Loxahatchee National Wildlife Refuge, Florida, United States - Lox_Sample_1.1 | ecosystem: Environmental > Terrestrial > Soil > Wetlands | place: USA... | reverse complement strand
CGTACGACGCCGCGCTCCGGAAGGCGCAGGAGAAGCGGCACGAGCAGAGCGCCGGCATCCGCGTCATCACCGACACGCTCGGCGGCACCGGCAGCGCCCCCAAGCGCACGCCGCAGGCGAAGGTCACGGGCAGCCTCAGCGGCTCGGCGATCCCGAACAAGGCCCAGTAGCTCCCCTCCCGCACCACCGCCGAGGGCCCCGCGCTGCGGGGCCCTCGCCGTGCGTCAAGATGGGGCGATGTCGGAGCTCGCCGCCCGGACCCTCCAGCTCGTCGACGTGTTCTCGGAGAGCGGCCGGGAGGCCGAGGCGATGGAGCTCGTCCGCGGGCTCGTCCCGGGCGCGCCGCTGTACGACGACGGCGAGGTGCTGCTCGCGGGCGACCCGGCGGCGCCGGTCGTGCTCGCCGGTCACGTCGACACCGTGCCGGCGCAGGGGAACATCCCCGGCCGGATCGAGAACGGCTCCGTGCACGGGCTCGGCGCGACGGACATGAAGGGCGGCATCGCGGTGATGGTCGAGCTCGCCCGCGCGGGCCTGCCGGCGCGCTACCTCTTCTTCACGAAGGAGGAGCTGCCGGTCTCGGTGAGCCCGCTGCCTGCGCTCTTCGACTCCGGCGCGATCGCCGACGCGCAGCTCGCCGTCGTGCTCGAGCCGACGGACTGCATCCTCCACGCCGGGTGCCTCGGCAACGTCGAGGCGCTGCTGAGGTTCCGCGGACGGAGCGCGCACTCGGCGCGGCCGTGGACCGGCGTGAACGCGATCCACGAGCTCGTCCGCGGCATCCGCCCGCTCGTCGACCTCGAGCCGCTCGACGTCGAGCTCGACGGGATCGTCTACCGCGAGGTCGTGAGCGCGGTCCGCGTCGCGGGCGGCATCGCGTCGAACGTCGTCCCGCCCGAGGCGAGCGTCGAGCTGAACTTCCGCTACGCGCCGGGCCGGAGCCCGGCCGAGGCGGAGGCCCGGCTCCGCGAGCTCGCGCCGGACGGGGAGCTCGAGATCCTCAGCAACTCGCCGTCGGCGGCGCCGAGCCTCACGAATCCGCTCGTCGCGAAGCTCCGCGAGCTCGTGCCCGAGGTCGCGCCGAAGCAGGCGTGGACGCCGGTCGCGCAGTTCGCGGAGGTCGGGCTCGACGCGATCAACTACGGGCCGGGCGCGACGGCGTTCGCGCACAAGGTCGACGAGCAGATCCCGGTCGAGAATCTCGAGCGGTGCTACGACGTCCTGCGCCGCTTCCTGCTCGATACCGTGTAGTGCCCCTTCAGCAAATGTCCTTCGACTTACATTCACCGAAGAGGCACTAGCCCGTGGCAATCCGCATCGCCCCCACACTCGCCGGCATGGCGGCCTATCCGTTCGTCGTGCTCGAGGAGGCGCGGCGGCGGCTCGTCGCCGAGGGCGTCACCGTCATCGACTTCGGCAAGGGCGACCCGAACGAGCCGACCGACCCGATCATCCGCGACGCGCTCGTCGCCGCACTCCCGGAGCGCTCGCCGTACCCGCTCGCCGCCGGGCTGCCGGAGCTGCGCGCCGCCGCTGCGGGCTGGGTCGAGCGGCGTTTCGGCGTCCTGCTCGACCCGGACACGGAGATCGTCCCGACGTACGGGTCGAAGGAGGCGATCTTCTCGCTCGCGCAGGTGCTCGTCGACCCGGCGGCCGAGAAGCGCGTCGTGCTGTACGGCGAGCCCGCGTATCCGGTCTACGAGCGCGGCGCCCTGTTCGCCGGCGCCGAGGTCGGGACGGTGCCGCTCGTGCGCGAGCACGGGTTCCTGCCGGATCTCGACGCGATCCCGGCGTCGACGCTCGAGCGCACGGCGATCTTCTGGGTGAACTACCCGCACAACCCCACCGGCGCGGTCGCGCCGCTCACGTTCTACGACGAGCTGTGCGCGCTCGCCGCGGAGCACGCGTTCGTCGTCGCGTCGGACGAGGCCTACACGGAGCTCTGGTTCGACGAGCCTCCGGTCTCGGCGCTGCAGGCGTCCGACCGGAGCCGCACGATCGTGTTCCAGACGCTCAGCAAGCGGTCGTCGATGACGGGATACCGCTCCGGGTTCGTCGCGGCGCCCGCCGAGGTCGTCGCGGCGCTGAAGTCGTATCGGCCGACGGTCGGGACGGCGCCGCAGGAGTTCGTGCAGCGCGCGTCCGTGGTCGCGTGGGGCGACGAGCGGCACGTCGAGGAGACGCGCGCGCGGTACGCGCGCAAGCGGGACGTCCTGCTGCCCGTGCTCGAGGCGAAGGGCTGGGAGGTGGTCGCGAGCGACGCGACGATGTACCTCTGGGTCGCGGTGCCCACCGGCGAGGGCTCGGAGGACGTCGCGCTGCGGCTCCTCGAGCACGGCGTGATCGTGTCGCCGGGGACGTTCTTCGGGCCGAGCGGCGAGGGGTACATCCGGTTCGCGCTCGTCCCGACGCTCGAGGAGTGCGAGGCGGCGGCGGCGATCCTGGAGGAGCAGCTGTGACGACCGACGAGACGATCGCGGCGCTCGACCGCGGCGAGGTGCGCGTGGCGGAACGCGTCGACGGCGAGTGGCGCGTGAACGAGGACGCGAAGGCGGCGATCCTCGACTACTTCCGTGGGCGGAAGGTCGAGCCGATCGAGGTCGGACCCTACGAGTACGTCGACAAGATCCCGCTGAAGCGGAACTACGCCGAGCTCGGCGTGCGTGTCGTGCCGCCGGCGACGGCGCGGTTCGGGTCGTTCCTCTCGCCGGGCGTCGTGATGATGCCGAGCTACGTGAACATCGGCGCGTGGGTCGGGCCGAACACCATGATCGACACGTGGGCGACCGTCGGCTCGTGCGCGCAGATCGGAGCCGACGTCCACCTCGCGGGCGGCGTCGGCGTCGGCGGCGTGCTCGAGCCGGTGCAGGCGCGGCCGGTGATCGTCGAGGACGGCGCGTTCATCGGCTCGCGGTGCATCCTCACGGAGGGCGTCGTGATCGGCGAGCGCGCCGTGCTCGCGCCGAACGTGTCGCTGACCGGGTCGGTGCCTGTGATCGACGTGACCGGCCCCGAGCCGGTCGAGCATCGCGGCTTCGTGCCTCCGTACTCCGTCGTCGTCCCGGGCACGCGCCCGAAGGAGTTCCCCGCGGGGACGTACCAGCTCGGCTGCGCGCTGATCATCGGCCGCCGGAGCGAGCAGACAGACCTGAAGACGTCGCTCAACGACGTCCTCCGCGAGTACGAGATCGGCGCGTAGCGACCCCCGAGCCGCCGCGTCGGTCCGCGCGGCGGCGGCGACCCTCGGCCCTCTCCCCCACCCAGGGTGGGGCGTCGTTCCCTCCGCCCTCGCGATCGACGCTACCGGTGCAACCCGTACGGATCTGTTGCAGGTTCGTGTCAGTCGTCGAGGCGCTCGGCCGGGCCGGTCAGCCACGCGTGGCCGTTCTCGAGGCGGACGGCGAGGTCGCCGCCGGGGAAGTGGACGATCACCGCGCCCTCGCCGTGCGTCGCCGCGGCGACGGCGACGGCGCTCGTCCCCGACGCGGTCGTCTCCCCCACGCCGCGCTCCCACACGCGCGCGGTCACGTCGCCGGGGCGGTCGACGCGGGCGACCTGAACGTTCGTCCGGCCCGGGAAGCGCGGGTGCGTCTCGAGGAACGGGCCGATGCGTCCGATCTCCGCGGGGTCGCCGACGACGACGGCGTGCGGGTTGCCGACGACGACCGGTGTCAGCTCGATCCCGTCGACGGTCTCGCGCGGGCCGATCTCGACCGGCCCGATGTCCGTCTCGATGGAGCCGTCGGCGAGGCGGCGCGCGTGCACGGTGCGACCGCCGCGCACGTCGACGCGCGCGTCGTCCCGCCCGTCTCTCGCCATCAGCCACGCGGCGGCGATCCGCGTGCCGTTGCCCGACAGCTCGGCGGTCGACCCGTCCGGGTTCCAGATCACGATCTCGACGACGCCCTCGCCCGCGCGTACGACCTCGACGATCCCGTCCGTGCCGCGCGCCGCCTCGCGGACGCGCTCAGGCGTCAGCGCCGCCGACTCGGCGACGAGGTAGACGTTCCCGTGTGCGTGCCAGCGCGACGATGTCATCGGCAACTTCGCCCGGTGGGCGGTCGGCTGCGACCATAGCGACCCCTTCGAGCCGGCGCATCCACTTGCGCTGATACGCGGCGTAGCGGCGCGTCCGCGCGGCGAGTGCCACGATCGCCTTCTCGCGGGGCAGACTCGCGATCTCGTCGATGCCCATCGTCTTGCGCGCCGTCGCCGAGATGGGCCGCTCGAGCGCCCCGCGCACCTCTTCCTCGACGCCCGCGTCGAACATCGCGCGCGTCCGTGCCTCGATCCGGCGCTCGAGCTCGGCCTTCGGGACGTCGAGGCCGACGAGCACGGTCGGATGCCTGAGCTCGCCGGCCCAGAGCCGGTCGCGCTCCGGCGCGAGCGACAGGCCCGCGCCCGCGAGCTCGAGCGCGCGCACGACGCGCCGCCGGTCGTTCGCGTGCACGAGCTCCGCTGCGCGCGGATCGAGCTCGGCGAGAAACGCATGCGCGGCCTCGGGGCCTTCGGCGTCGTAGAACGCGCTCCAGCGGTCGCGGTCGCCGGCGACGGGCGGCGGCGGCAACGCCAGATCGGAGAGCGCGGCGCGCAGGTAGAGACCGGTTCCGCCGACGACGACGGCGACGCGGCCCGCGCCGACGATCTCGTCGATCGCCGCGTGCGCAAGCGGCGCGTACTCGCCGACGGACGACTCGTGGTCGAGCGGCCAGATCCCGACGAGCCGGGCTGGATGCGCGGACTGGTTCGTGAGGATCGGCAGTCCGCGGTAGACCTGCATCGCGTCGGCGGAGACGAGCTCGGCCGGGAGCCGCTCCGCGACGGCCTCGGCGACCGCGGACTTCCCGCTCGCCGTCGGCCCGAAGATCGCGATGACCGGCACGGCGCCCGCGCTACGCGACGGCGACCGCGAGCTGCGAGCCGCCGAGCGTCGTCGAGGTCGCCCGCTCGATGCGAACGTCGACGAGCTCGCCCGGCGCGGCGCTGCCGGAGAAGTTCACCGTCGTGTTGCGGCGCGTCCGGCCGCGGAGGAGCGACGGGTCCGTGCGGCTCGAGCCCTCGACGAGCACCTCCTCCACGCGACCGACGCGCGCCTCGTTCCGCGAGGCGGCGACACGTTGCACGAGCTCGACGAGGCGCTCGATCCGGTCGCGCTTCACGTTTTCGGGGATCTGGTCGGCGCGCGCCGCCGCGTCCGTCCCGGCCCGCGGCGAGTAGACGAACGTGAACGCACCGTCGAAGCCGACCTCCTCGACGACCTCGAGCGTCTCGCGGAAGTCGTCCTCCGTCTCGCCCGGGAAGCCGACGATGAGGTCGGTCGTGAGCGCGAGGTCGGGGATCGCGGCGCGCATCTCCGCGACGAGCTTCAGATACCGCTCGCGGGAGTACGTGCGGCGCATCTCCTTCAGGACACGTGTCGAGCCGGACTGCAGCGGCAGGTGCGCGTGCTCGCACACCGCGGCGCACTCGGCCATCGCCTCGATCACCGGGCGCCGGAAGTCCTTCGGGTGCGGGCTCGTGAAACGGATCCTCTCGACTCCGTCGACGGCGTCGCACGCGCGGAGGAGCTCGCCGAACTCCGTGTGGATCTCCGGCAGCAGATCGCGGCCCCACGAGTTCACGTTCTGGCCGAGCAGCGTGATCTCGCGGACTCCGTCGCGGGCGAGCCGCGTCACCTCGGCGAGCACGTCGCCCGGCCGGCGGCTGACCTCGCGGCCGCGGACCGCCGGGACGATGCAGTACGAGCACGTCGAGTTGCAGCCCATCGAGATCTGCACCCACGCCTGGAACGAGCGCTCGCGGTGCATCGGCAGCGTCGCGGCGAACGCGCGCTCGTCGCCGGTGCCCCACGCGCCGCGTGCGACGCCGTGGCCGCCGGCGCCGAGCCACTCGGCGAGATGCGAGATCGTCCCGGGGCCGAACGCGACGTCGACCTGCGGGTAGAGCGAGAAGATCCGCTCGCGCTGGGCCTCCGCGTAGCAGCCTCCCACCGCGATCACGACGTCGGGATCCTCGCGCTTCCGCGCGCCGGCGTCGCCGAGATACGCGGCGAGCTTCGTGTCGGGCTTCTCCCGGATCGTGCACGTGTTGAAGACGACGACGTCGGCCTCGTCGGCGCTCATCGCCTCGCCGAGCCCGAGGTCCTCGAGCATGCCCTTGATGCGCTCGGAGTCGTGGGCGTTCATCTGGCACCCGAACGTCGTGACGTGGTAGCGCTTCATGCGGCCCTCAGCGTACCGGGCCTCTAGACGGCTTCGAGCTCGTCGAGACTCGGGGCTGCACGAATGGCGGGACTGAGCGTCCCCCAGACCGCGAGGCCGAGGCCGATCAGCGCGAACACCGCGACCGCCTCGCGCGACGACAGCGCGTCGAGCAGGTAGCCGGCGAGCAGCGGCCCGAACGGCGCGGCGGTGAGCGCGATCGTGAGCCGCACGCTCTCGACACGGCCGAGCAGCCGGTCGGGTGTCATCGCGGTCATGTAGCCGACGACGACCGAGTCGGTCACGGGTGCGCAGAGCCCGAACGGGATCACGACCGCGAGCAGCGACCACACGCTCGGCCAGGCGACGAACACCCAGGCGCCGGTCCAGGTCCACAGCTCGAGCAGGAGGATCGTCCGCACGCCGAGGTAGCGGCGGTGGAGCGGCGACGCGACGGAGCCGAGCAGCGTCGCGGCACCGAGCAGCGAGAACAGCAGTCCGATCTCGCCTCCGGTGAGTCCCTGACGCCGGCCGACGACCACGACGACGAGGAAGATCCCCGTCGAGAGGACGTTGCCGAGGCCGTAGACGAACGCGGTCGTGCGGATGAAGCGGTTGTCCCAGAGGAAGCGGAAGCCCTCGACGAGCCGGTCGCGGATGCGCGCGCCGTCCGCCTCGCGCGGCTGCTGGAAGGGCGAGCGCACGGCGAGGATCGCGGCCGTCGACGCGAGATACGAGACCGCGTTGACGAGGAACGGCAATCCGCGCGCGAGCTGGAACAACGCACCGCCGAGCGGCGGCGCCGCGAGCCGGACGGCCGCGCGCCGTCCCTCGACGATCCCGGCGGCGTCGGGAAGCCGGCGTGTCGGCACGACCGAGCGGAGCGACGCGACCTGCGCGATGCTGAAGATCGTGTTCGCGCTTCCGTCGACGATCGCGACGACGACGATGAGCCCGAACGTGACCTCGTCCTTGTAGATCGCCGCGGCGAGCAGCCCGAAGATCGCCATGTGGACGACGTCGGTGGCGATCATCACGGCCTTGCGGTTCCAGTGGTCGACCGCGACGCCGCCGATCGGGGACAGCAGCACGGCCGGTACGAGGGACGCGAAGCCGACGACTCCCGCCTTCGACGGCGAGTGCGTCACCGAGAGCGTGAGCAGCGGGAACGCGAGCGCCGACGCCTGCGAGCCGACGGACGACAGCAGCTGCCCCGCCTGCAGCAGGACGAAGTCGCGGTTGCGCCAGAGGGACGGCACCACCCGGGCCGCTACGCGGCCTGGATCGGCGAGTCTTCCGCCTCGGGCGGGATCTCGGCGGCGTGGCCGTTCGTGTGGTTGCGCGCGACGTCGACCGAGCGGCTCTCGCGGATCACGGTGACCTTCACCTGGCCGGGATACTCGAGCCGGTCCTCGATCTCGCGGGCGATCTCGTGCGAGAGGAGTGCCGCCGCGTCGTCGTCGACCTCGCTCGGACGGACGATGACGCGGATCTCGCGACCGGCCTGGAGCGCGTACACCTTGTCGACGCCGGGCTTCGACGACGCGACCTCCTCGAGCGACTCGAGCCGCTTGATGTAGTGCTCGAGGCTCTCGCCGCGCGCGCCCGGCCGCGACGCCGAGATCGCGTCGGCCGCGATCACGAGCACCGCCTCGACCGTCTGCGGCTGCACCTCGTAGTGGTGCGCCTCGATCGCGTGGACGACGCCCTGCGCCTCGCCGTAGCGGCGCGCGAGCTGCGCGGAGATGAGCGCGTGCGAGCCCTCGACCTCGTGCGTCATCGCCTTGCCGATGTCGTGCAGCATCGAGGCGCGCTTCGCCGTCTTCACGCTCGCGCCGAGCTCCGTCGCCATGATCCCTGCGAGGTGCGTGACCTCGAGCGTGTGCTTCAACACGTTCTGGCCGTAGCTCGTGCGGAACCGGAGCCGGCCGAGGATCTTCACGAGCTCCTCGTGGAACGGGCCGCAGTTCGCCTCGAACACCGCCTGCTCGCCGGCCTGGCGGACGATCTCCTCGATCTCCGCCTTCGACTGGTAGTACGTCTCCTCGATCCGCGCCGGGTGGATGCGGCCGTCCTCGATCAGCTTCGTCAGCGTGAGCCGCGCGACCTCGCGCCGCAGCCCGTCGAAGGACGAGAGCACGACCGCGTGCGGCGTGTCGTCGATGATGAAGTCGACGCCGGTGAGGTGCTCGAGCGCGCGGATGTTGCGACCCTCGCGGCCGATGATGCGCCCCTTCATGTCGTCGGACGGCAGCTCGATCACCGTGACCGTCGTCTCGGCGGCGTGGCTCGCGGCGACGCGCTGGAGGGCGTCGGCGACGAGGTTCCGCGCGCGGCGCTTCGACTCGGTGCGCGCCTCCTCCTCGAGCATGCGGACGCGCCGGCTCAGCTCGTGGCGGACGAGCTCCTCGCCGCGCTCGAGCAGGTGCGTCTTCGCCTCCTGCTGCGACATGCCGGCGATCTTCTCGAGCTGCGCGAGCTCGGCGAGCTTCGCCTGCTTCATCTCGTCCTGGAGCTGGCGGAGGTGCGTCTCGCGGTCCGTCATGCCCTGCTCGCGCCGGGAGATCTCGACGAGCTTCTGCTCGATCTCCTCCTCCTTCGCGATCACGCGCTCCTCGATCTTCACCACCTGCTGCCGGCGGTCGGAGAGCTCGGCGTCGATGTCGGCGCGCAGCTTCACGGCCTGCTCGCGCGCCTCGATCTGCGACTCGCGGCGGATCGCCTCGGCCTCGCGCTCCGCGTCGTCGATCAGCTGGCGGCGGATGCGGCGCGCCTTGCCGACGCTCGTCGTCCCGAACACCGTGACGGCGAGAAGCGCGAGCGCCGCTCCCGCCAGGACCCCGATGGCGACTCCGATCCCGATCTGCACGCGCGCAGCTCCTCGGTCGGTGGGCTCAACCCCACCCGGCACCCGCCGGCCCGGACTTCGGAAACGCTGCTCCGCGGCACGCTGACGCGTCCCGCCACCGCGCGGGCTACCCCTTCGCGGCCCTCCGTCTACAGCGTCTGGTCGAGGTTTCGATGGTTGTTCTCAACGTCTCACTGATTCCGAAAAAGTCCGTATGCAGGCAAAAATGTCAGGTGAAGCGTGTCTTCGGATCGTACAGCCGTCACCCGTCGGCTGCAAACGGGCTGCCGAGGACGTCCTCGATCACGCCGGGGTCGAAGCCGCGGGACGCCAGGCGGCGGGCGGCTGCCGGGCCGGCGCCGCGCCGCTCGACCGCGGACCTCGCCCGCTCGGCCTCGGAATCGAGCCCGGCGAGCGCCGCGTCGACGAGCTCGCCCGCGATGCCCCGCCGCTCGAGGTCGAACCGGATCGCGCTGTCGCCGTAGCCGCGGGACGCGAGCGTCTCGGCGCGGGCCGAGGCGACGCGGGCGTCGTCGACGAGGCCCGCCTGCTCGAGCGCGGCGATCGCCGCCGCGCCCGCCGCCGGCGTGACCCCGCGTCCCGCGAGCCGCTCCTCGAGCGAGCGCCGCGAGTGGTCGCGGTACCGAAGTGCGGTCGTCGCGACGCCGAGCGCCCGCGCACGCCGCAGCTCGCGGCCGAGCGCGCGTGCCGTTGCGCGGTCGAGCTGCGCGCCGACCCGGAGGCCGGCGCGCACGACCGCATCGGCGGGCACGAGCCGCCAGGGCCCGCCGTCGAGCTCGATCTCGACCCGCGACCGCGGCCGCTCGCGCAGCGCGGTCACGACCGGCACCGGACTACTCCGCGTCCTGCGCCCCGTTCGACGCGGCGGTCGCTTCAGCCACCGCGGCCATCGCCGCCTCCTTCGCGGCCTTGCCGTTCTCCTCCGACGGCTCCTCGAGCACCGGCAGCAGCCGTGCGCTGACGACCTGCTCCGGGCCGACCTCGACCTGGATCCCCTGGAGGATTCCCTGCGTCACGTCGGGATGCTCGCGGAGGAACGCGGTCGCGTTCTGCCGGCCCTGGCCGAGCCGCTCGTCGCCGAAGCTGAAGTACGAGCCGGACTTCGTGACGACCTTCCGCTCGAGGCCCGTGTCGAGCACGGTCCCCTCCCAGGAGACGCCGGAGCCGTAGATGATGTCGAACTCCGCCTGCTTGAACGGCGGCGCGACCTTGTTCTTCACGACCTTCACGCGGACGCGGTTGCCGAACGCCTCCGCCCCTTCCTTCAGCGTCTCGATGCGGCGGATGTCGAGGCGCACCGACGCGTAGAACTTCAGCGCACGGCCGCCCGGCGTCGTCTCGGGGTTGCCGAACATCACGCCGATCTTCTCGCGGAGCTGGTTCGTGAAGATGCAGATCGTGTCGGTGCGGTTGAGCGTGCCGGCGAGCTTCCGGAGCGCCTGCGACATGAGGCGTGCCTGGAGGCCGACGTGCGAGTCGCCCATCTCCCCTTCGATCTCCGCCTTCGGCGTCAGCGCGGCGACCGAGTCGACCGCGACCACGTCGAGCGCGCCGGAGCGGATCAGGAGCTCCGCGATCTCGAGCGCCTGCTCGCCGGTGTCCGGCTGCGAGACCAGCAGGTTGTCGATGTCGACGCCGATGCGCTTCGCGTACGCCGGGTCCATCGCGTGCTCGGCGTCGATGAAGGCGCAGATCCCGCCGCGGCGCTGCGCCTCGGCGATCACGTGGTAGACGAGGGTCGTCTTGCCCGACGACTCCGGCCCGAAGACCTCGACGATCCGGCCGCGGGGCAGGCCGCCGATGCCGAGCGCGAGGTCGAGCGCGAGCGAGCCCGTCGAGACCGCCCCGACCGACACCGCGGCGCGGTCGCTCATCTTCATGACCGAGCCCTTGCCGAACTGGCGCTCGATCTGCCCGAGCGCAACGTCGAGTGCTTCGTTCTTGTCCACTGTTCAGCCTCCTAGCGCAACCGATTCGAGTACCTCGTACTGGGCCCCGTTCGGCCGCAGCCGTGACAGATAAGCAGCCGCGTCGGACGGAACAAACGTTCCCATCCCCGGCGGCTCGAGCCGGAGCCCCGGACGCTCCCGGAACCGCGCGACCGTGAGGTGCGCGAGCCAGGGCCGCGCCTCGCGGCGGTAGACCCCGAGCCGCTCCAGCCGCTCCTGGAGGTCGCCCGCGAACGCGCCCGCCCGGCCGTCCTCGTCGTCGAGGACGAGCATCGCGACGCTCCGGGTCTCCCGGTAGCGGGACGGGGCGAGACGCAGATCGTGCGGGGCGACGGCCGCGGCCTCCCGCAGCTCCCGGAGGATCCCGCCGAGCTCGCCCGCGGGCCGGCCGCCGAGGAAGGCGAGCGTGACGTGGAGGTGGTCGCGGGGAACGGCGCGGACGCCGCGGACGTGCTCCGCCTGCCAGCGCACGACCGCGTCGAGGACGTCGTCCGGGAGGCGGAGTGCGAGAAAGAGCCTGAGCCGCTCATCCCCGCCCACGCTACCCGGGCGAGTCATACGGCTTCGTCGCGACTTCCCGCCAGCTGCCGGCGCACGAGATGGAGCGCGCCGACGACCGAGCGCGCGCGGATCGAGGCGCGGTCGCCCGGGAAGCTGAACTCGCGGCCGTGGCCGCCGTCCGGGCCCTCGACGTGGAGGTAGACGAGGCCGACGGGCTTCTCGGGCGTGCCGCCGTCCGGGCCGGCGATGCCCGTCACGGACACGGCCACGTCGGCGCCGAGCCGCTCGCGCGCGCCGTGCGCCATCGCGGCGGCGACCTCCGGCGAGACGGCGCCGTGCTCGGCGAGCAGCGCGGCCGGGACGCCGAGCTCCGCCTCCTTCACCTCGTTCGCGTACGCGACGACGCCGCCGACGAACGCCGCGCTCGACCCGGGCACGTTCGTGAGCCGTCCGGCGACGAGCCCGCCCGTGCACGACTCGGCCGTCGCGAGCGTCCATCCGCGCGCCTCGCAGAGCGCGAGGACGTGCTCCTCGATCGGCCGCTCGTCGCGGGAGAAGAGCCAGCGCTCGACCGGCGGCAGGAACCGCTCGACGAGCGTGTCCGCACGCTCGTCGGCGCCCGGCTCGACGACGAGGTCGACGTGGATCTCGAAGTCGCGGGCGCAGATCGTCACCTCCACCCCGTCCCCGTCGCCGCCGGCCTCGTCGAGCGCGCGCGCGACGGCGGACTCGCTGACGCCGAAGAAGCGGAGGACGCGGCGGCCGGGCGGCTGCGTCCGCGCGAGGAGGCGCCGGAACGGCTCCGTCTCGAGCGCGTTCGGCCAGAGCCGCCGCAGCTCGGACGGCGGGCCCGGGAGCACGACGACGACACAGCCGGTCGACGTCTCGAGGAGCAGCCCCGGTGCGGTCCCCGCAAGCCCGAGCGACTCGGCGCCGGCCGGCATCGTCGCCTGCTTCGTCACGCCCGGCGCGAAGTCCGCGTAGTCGCGCTTCAGCCGCGCGGCGGCCGCGCGCGAGACCGCCTCGATCTCGCGCTCCAGCCCGTCGTCGACGCGCAGGCCGACGCCCGCCGCACGCGCGACCATCTCGACCGTGCGGTCGTCGTGCGTCGGGCCGAGGCCGCCGGAGACGAGGCACGCGTCCGCCTCGAGACCGGCGCGGAGCGCCGCCTCGAGCTCCTCCGGCGCGTCGCCGACGATCGCGATCCGCGCCGGCTCGAGGCCGAGCCGGAGCGCCTCGCGCGCGAGGAACGGCCCGTTGAGGTCGGTGCGCTCGCCGCGCACGAGCTCGCTCCCCGTGACGACGATGAGGGCCCGCGGCCGGTTCAACTATTCGCGAGTGCCGTCTTCGTCGGCGTGATCACGACGCGGAGGTTCTTCCGCGCCGGCAGCGCGACGGCCTTGCCGCCGAGCTGCACGCGCAGCCCGCTCGAGCGCGCGGCGTAGAGCCAGAAGCGCGAGCCGTCCACGACCTCCGAGTGGCCGCGCGAGATCGTCGCCTGCAGGAGGATCCGGCCGCGCGAGGTCGAGCGTCGCACCTCGACGTACGTCCCGCGCCGCACGCCGGTGAGCTTCAGCGTCGACGGCGTTTGCGCGACGGCGGGCGGCGGCGAGCTCGACGAGCCGCTACCGCCGAACTTCCACGCGACGATCACGAGCGCGGTGAGGATCGCGATCCCGAGCAGCGCGAGCAGCACGGCCTTCCGCTCGATCCCGCGGTCGCGCCGCTGCCGTTGCGACGGCGGGCGGC
>Ga0335069_10010271_pt1 | contig 13268 bp, 9 predicted proteins | sample Lox_Sample_11_FD_206714 | JGI IMG/M metagenome (GOLD analysis project Ga0335069, IMG submission 206714) | Soil microbial communities from Loxahatchee National Wildlife Refuge, Florida, United States - Lox_Sample_1.1 | ecosystem: Environmental > Terrestrial > Soil > Wetlands | place: USA: Florida... | reverse complement strand
CAACCGCGGCCGTGAAGCCCGGGCCATTGTAGAGTTGCCAGTTACGTCCGGTATTGAGAACGGGCGTGTACTGGATGGCATCGGGCAGACCGGATTTGTGAGGCCGGAGATAGATTTCCTCGTAGTTCATCTGGTCTTTGTCGATACGGACGTCGAAGCCAAAGAACCCGCGCTTGGCGGATGTGGCAACGTCCACGTCAAGAATCCCGTCGCGCATTTCAAAGTGCTTCAGGACGGCGGCTCCACCCTCGATCATGAGGGATTTGCGGCCCAGATAGTCGGTGACTCTCGCCTGCTGTTCGAGATCCCAACGCGGCGAATCTGCGGCAACCGTGAATGCCTGGGGTTCCTGCGAATACCCGGGCGCTGCCCAACGCAATTGCGCATGTGCATACCGACAGACGAAGCATATGTCTCATGTTTCTTCTCGTGAATCCTGAGATCGGCGTTTGGCTTCGATTCGGCACCTTTGGAGCAGGTAGACGAGCAGGTAGACGACTGATGGGAAAATTGGATAGCACCTGCAAGGCAAAGACGGTTGTCGAGTTCGATCGATCAGTTGTTATATCTGTGTGTCGCGTGTCTCGCGGACCATGCTTCGCAAATGAAATGAGACGGTCATCTCACCTTGAGACTCGAAGGGCTGCGTTTCTCAAGCGCCGGACGAAGTGCTCCTGCTAAGTGTCTGAAAAGCCGTTCACCTGAGTGCTAATCCTTCCGTTCCCAGGGATGGTGCACCCCTTGCTCGGATCTCCAGCGAACCGCGGATTCCGGCTCCCCAAAGCTCTTCCAAACCAGGAAGAGGGGGAGCCCGACCGCATTTCGTATCGCAGGCGGATTCCGGTAACAGTTTTCTAAGGGAGGTTGGATCGGTTGGCGCATCAAGGCACAGCGACCGCGCGCAGCGTCCAGAGCTCGAGTCCCGTGGCCGGATTGGCACGGTTCTTTCCCGACGCGACCGCGATGCGGATGCCGATTCAGTTCGCCCGGCTGGTGGAACCGGAGCAGACGCCGGACTATAGCGAGAGCACGGTGATCGAATTCGGCACGCCGCGGGAAGTGCTGTTTGCCTGCAAGACCCCACTGGAATTTGCCGATATGGTGAAGTTGCGCAACTGCGATGGTTCCTTCGAAGAAGAGGCTCGTGTAGTCGCGGTGCAGTACCACCCGGGGAACACCCTGGTGGCCGCGCGGTTCAATCGAGAAGTACCCAACTGGATTGTGAAACCATGACGCCAAGCACACCCGTGCAAGATCTCGCGACACAGTGGAGTTTCGCGCGCAAGCTGTATCCGGTTTACTTCGAACTGGCGCGCGAGTTCGCTATCGACGTGAAACCTTGTGCCGAACTGGAAGCCGGGGTGGAGATGCCCGGGAAAGATACTGTCGAACAGGCCAACCGCTGGTTGGAGCACATGGATGAAGCGATCCAGGTGCATCAGTTGCGGCAATTCCTGCAGACCAGTGCGCTGGTGAGCCAGGAAGGCCTGCTCACGCTGCTGCAGCACTTTCTGGCGAAGCAGAACAAGAGCGACTCGATCCGCGACAAAATCGACTTTCTCCTGGTGCAGTACTTCAGCCAGATCGCGCCGGCAGGGCTCAACGACCCCCAAGTGGATCTGGCCTACGTGGCGCATACCATGGAGCCGGTGCTCGGAGCGGTGGAACTGAAGCCGCCGGTATGGCTCAATGCTCTCGACCGCGTGCTCGACGCGGCACACAAATGCAAATCACTGGATGAACTGCTGCATGGCGGAGTGCTCGAGCAGGGGCGGAAGGCAAAGGGGCTGGCGGGAGAATTGTTTTACCTTCCGGTGGCGCTGGCGGCGTTTACACGCTTCGGATACCTCATGCGGCGGGCGTTCTTCCGTCTCATGCTGGGGGATCTGAATCTGATCCTCGACGGATTGAGCGAGCTCGAGGATAAGGGGATCGCGACGATCGATTGCCGGCGGGCGCAATTTTCGGCACAGGAACCCATTGTGCGGCTGCGCATGATCTGCCAGTCGTGGAAAGTCATGTTTCAGGCGGAGTATTCCTCGGGATCGCCGTTGCGCATGCTGGTGGACCTGCGGGCATCGGTGGAGCACGCGCTGGGGCGGGGAAAGGGTTCGGATGGAGACGCGAAGGCGAAACCGGCTGCCGCCAAGGCTCCGGCGGTCGCGAAACCCAGTGCTGCGGTTCAACCCGCTGCGTCCGTGCCAGCCGCGTCGAAAGCAGCGCCCGGCGTGAAGCCGGCAGCGCCGATGGCGGCCAAGGCTGCGGCACGATCGGTGGTGCCGAAGCCGGCGGCAGGTTCGGTGGTGCAGAAGCCTGTGACGGGACCAGCGGCGCAGAAAGCAGTCTCCGGCTCAGCGGCGCAGAAACCTGCGGCTAAACCGGTTGTGCCAGCTGCCAAGAAGCCGAGTAAGCCGAGTGCCCCAAAGGCGGAGGCACCCGAGTTTGAAGTGTCGGGTTCGCCGGCATGGAATCCAGATTCGGCATCCCAGCCGCCGAAGAAATGAATGAATTCTCGTCCGCTCAGTGGTGGCGTAACGAAAAGGAACACAGGGAAGTGCCAACGCCTACAGTCCTGATCATTTCCGACGAACCGGAGTTCTCGCGGCGTATCACGGCGCGCTGGCAGATGGAGCGTAACGTTCCGATGTTTACGCTGCTCAGCGGCGAACTGTGGCCGCGTTTCGCCGCCGATGTGTTCGACGTGGCGATCATTGGCCAAGTACGGCGAGATCTGCTCTCGGTGGTGCTTGAGCCGCTGCATTCCACGGCGCAGCCGATTTTCTGTGTTGGCCAGGACGCAGCTACGGCGCAGTTGGTGCGGGAGAGGTGGCCGCGGGTGACCATCTTGCGCCCGAGCGAGCACTGGCTGGAGACGCTGGTGCTGGCGGCCGCAGAAGCGGTTCACCGATCGCGAGCCGAAGCGCGAGCGCGGGCGGCGGAATCGGCCTGCGCCGGGCTGGAGCGGGAGGCCACGCTGGGGCGCTACATGCTCGAGATGCGGCACAGTTTGAATAACGCACTGACGTCGGTGCTGGGGAATTCGGATCTGCTGCTGCTGGAACCGGGCAGCTTCTCGGCGCAGACGCGGGCGCAGATTGAGACGATCCGCAATATGACACTTCGCATCCACGAGATCATGCAGCGCTTTTCGTCGCTGGAGAAGGAAATGAATGTCGTGGCGCAGCAGGCGGGACAGGATTCGTACAAGGCGTACGCGAGTGCGGCGGGAGATTGAGATCAGAAGCAGTTTCCACCTGTGCCCTGTCTGCAGAATCGGAAACCACAGAGGTCGCAAAGGTAAACGGCAGAAGGTAGAACCGAGAACTTAGAAACCTCTCCTCCCCCGGAGTGACGCCACGCGGTATGGCGCGCTCTTGAGGAAAGGACTTATGCATAGAGTGATTGCGGGCGTCACCATTCTCGAACATGAATTATCGGAACTGCGCCTGCTTGTCGAGCGCCAGACAGGGATTCTGCTGGATTGTCCGAACAGCGCGTTGGCGGCGCACGTCGCTGAATTTCTGGAAAAGCAGGAACTGGAATCGCCCGCGGCGGTGTTGAACTGGCTGCGCTCGTGTGATCTCGATCCGGCGCAAGTGGCTGAGTTCCTGGACGGGATCATGAACGTGAGGACCGGGTTCTTCCGCCATCCTGGGGCGATGAATGCGCTGGCTCGTCACGTGATGCCGCAACTCTACGCGCGCAAGGCTGACGACGGGGCGTGCAGCGTTCGTATATGGAGTGCGGGGTGCGGTACCGGGGAAGAGCCGTACTCGATCGCGATGGCCATTTGTGACGCGATGCCGAATGGATCGGGCGGGGCGGCGAACGGTTCCTCGAACGGAAATGGCAACCCGAGGGCGGCGGGCCGGAGTGGCGGGGTCTTGGAGCCGCCCGTGTCCACCGCAACCATGAAAGAGTGGTCGATACACATTGTGGGTACGGATCTGCTGCCATCTGCGATTCAGGTGGCCGAACGCGGATTGTATCCGCAGTCGGCGCTGCAGGGGCTAGCTCCGGCGATGATCCGGTCGTGTTTTTCAAAGATCGGAGTCAATGCGAACCCAAATGGGGTGGAAGGCGGCCAAAATAGCGCGGCCGCGGGGAACGGAAGTGCAAAGATTGGCTCGGGGAGCGGTACGCATCTGCTGGTGAAACCGCGGCTGCGCAGTCTGGTCACCTTCAACACCATGAACCTCACCAAGCCGGTTTATATTGGACGGTTTGACTGCATCTTCTGCATGGATGTGTTGCCGTTGCTATCGCGGGCGCAGCGCGGTGCGCTGATCGAACGGCTTCATCTTTATCTGGAACCCGGCGGGTATTTGTTCCTGAGCCAGACTGAGAAGCTTTGTGCTCCTAACCTGAACTTCCGCCAGGAAACGTACGACGGGTACACGATGCACCGCAAGCCGATGGCGGCTAGCGCGGCGTATGGACGTTAACCTCAAAAATGAGGTTTTGTGGCCTGCTTATGGGCTTCTCATCGGTGCGATGCGGGGGAGCGATAACACAATCCGAGCTCCCGGCCACTCTGTGCCCGCGATACCCGGATTCTAGAGCGCGACCGAACCCCACCCAGGCAACGAGCGCAATCCGGATATTTCAAGTTCCAGAGCAATATTGAACAGATTCGTGGTTCGTATTCCGCTGTAAAATTGGTACAACGAGAGAACAGTAGGAGTTCACCATGAAACGCCGAATTGGTATTTGGGGGATTGCAGGCTTTTTGGTTGCGGTGTTCTGGGCACTTTTTGCCATCGCAAACTTCCCAGATACAAGTGAACGAATGCGGGATGTATGGATTCTGATCAGCGTAACCTGCCCTGTTTCGATCGCTGGCATGCGTTACCCGATCAGTCTCTACGAAGTTCTAGCGGCGAATGCTTGTACGTACGCGCTGGTCGGTTTCGTCGTGGAAACCCTGCGCCACCAACTGCATCATGCGAAATAATTCAGAACAACCGTCCGATCGTGTCAACTCATTGAGTATTATCGAAGTTTTCACCACCCGCGGGAGTTAAATCCCAACGGCCCTCGTTGACTCACCCAGACAATACTGATCCTGGGCGTCCCCAATCTGCCGTTAATGGGAAAATGCAATCTGAAATCCTGAGGTCCACACGAACTCATTCCTCTTTTTGCCTTCCGGGGGATTGGTCACATAGGTATCAGTAAGACTGTTCTGCCATCCGAACCATTTCACAATCTTGGTTACGGTCCCAAGACTAAAATTAGTCCGGTAATTGTTTCCTGGATCGGTCAGATCGGGGAAAAACGCGAAGGTTTGTACTAGAGAGGTATTCCTTCCGAACCTGTAATTAAATTCGTCGCCAAACTGTCCAGCCATGAGATTCCGTTGGATCTCGACATAGTTTTCGCGCGTGAAATTGGCTCCACCGAGAATTTTGAGTGTGGCCCTGTCACCCTTAATGAGATGGTAACCACCACCGCCGCCTAGCACTGATCGGAGGTTCAAGTCCTGAAGCGCGTCGGTCATGAAATCCGTGTTTGCGAACACAAAGAAGCGCGATGTAAAGTCATGGGCGAAGCGTCCCCCACCTCGGTTTTCGTTCGCTGTGACATGTGGCCGGGCATTGGGAAGATCATCGAGGGAGTAAATCGACTCGGTGTAAAGAACCAGCTCATCTCGCACCGTCTTGCGGGTGGCCCGGAACGCGAGCCGGAAATTCTTCGTTTCACTGTTACCGCGGGTTAGTTCAAAGCCTCCGTCCAGAGCGCCATTCCAGGCTTGCAAGAAAGCCGGATGCTGGGACTTCTCGTAGGCGGATTGCTCTGCGTCGTTGCGCAGCGCCATCACACTGTCTTTTGACGCTTCCAACGTTGGACCCGCGCTGGTCTGAATTGTCAGTCTTTCATCGCGGATTGTCATTTTGCCCACTAGCGTTTTCCCATCCGCGAGTGCAACATGAAGTGGCATATCGGAGCGCAGTTCGGAGATTTCCTGCCACGAGGCGGTGACTTCGCCGGCGACCGTCGTACTGATCTGCAGGCTCTTGGCGTCGGACTTGACGATGGAACCGGTCAAACGGTCTCCATTCTTGAACGTTACTTGGTCCGCGAAGAGCATGCTGCTGGCAAGGGCAAGTAGTAAGGGAATTGCCGCTCGTACGCAATGCAAGGTGTCCTCCGTCTCGTGGATTGCATTTGGGCTGTCAGGATTCAAACACAGAAAGAATCCATCCTGAGAGCATTAAGACGAAGTCAGACGAGCATAGAAATGGACGATGCTTGGTGCGGTTCGCGCAGAACACTCTGGAACCAGCACTCAGAGGCTCTGCGCCGAGTTGCCGAGAGCCGTGCGGGGAAGTCGCACGCCATACACGAGTATAGCTGCCGTAAACAAGTGAATGTGCTCATATCCTGAGGGAGCAGCGGCATTTCATCTTACGCGAACAAAAATTCCTTGGTGCGCAGTTCCTTGATTGTGTCCCGCAGCTTGGCGGCTTTTTCAAACTCAAAGCGCTTCGCCGCCTCGCGCATATCGCTTTCGAGTTTTGCGATGTAGGCATCCACTTCTTCCTGGGACCTGAACTCCGGCATACCGTCGGATTCGGGCATGGCGAGGTCGGCGTAGTCAGCGGCTACGATAGCGGCCAGAGTCATATCAAGCGGGCGGACGATCGATTCTGGCGTGATGCCATGTTCTTCGTTGTAGGCCCGCTGGATGGCGCGGCGGCGGGAGGTTTCGTCGATGGCGCGCTTCATGGAGTCGGTCATGCGGTCGGCATAGAGAATGGCGCGGCCATTCAGATGGCGGGCGCAGCGGCCGATGGTCTGAATCAGTGATCCACTGGAACGGAGAAATCCCTCTTTGTCGGCATCCAGAATCGCGACCAGCGACACCTCGGGGAGGTCCAGTCCCTCGCGCAGCAGATTGATGCCGATCAATACATCAAACTCGCCTTTACGCAGGTCGCGGAGAATCTTCACGCGTTCGAGGGTCTCGATTTCCGAGTGCATGTAGCGGCACTTTACGCCCACCTCGGCATAGTACTCCGCGAGATCTTCTGCCATTCGCTTGGTGAGAGTGGTGACCAGGACGCGTTCGCCGCGCTCGACTCGCGCGCGGATTTCGTGAAGCAGGTCGTCGATCTGGCCCTTGACCGGACGGATTTCTACTTCGGGGTCGATCAAACCTGTTGGGCGGATGATCTGCTCGACCACGACACCGGCTGACTTGGTCAATTCATAAGGGCCAGGCGTCGCCGATACGTACACGAGTTGGTTCGTGCGATGCTCGAATTCCTCGAATGTCAGCGGACGATTGTCGAGGGCCGACGGCATGCGGAAACCGTATTCGACCAGGACTTCCTTGCGAGAGCGGTCGCCGGCGTGCATCCCGCGCAACTGCGGGACGGTCTGATGGGACTCATCGATGAACATCAGGTAATCGCGCGGAAAGTAGTCGAGCAAGGTGGGCGGAGGCTCGCCCGGCAGGCGCCCGGTGAAATGCCGCGAATAATTCTCGATGCCGTGGCAGTAGCCCATGGCCTTGATCATTTCCAGGTCGAACATCGTGCGCTGGTGGATGCGCTGCGCCTCGACCAGCCGTCCTTGCTTCTCCAATTCGGCTTCCCACCAGGCCAGTTCCTTCTTGATCGATTCAACCGCGGCGGCGCGGGTCTCGTCTTTCATCACGTAATGCGTTTTGGGATAGATCGGCAGGCGCATGTACTTCTGCTTGACCGTGCCAAAGAGCGGATCGATCTGCGAGAGCGATTCGATCTGGTCGCCCCACATCTCGATGCGGTAGGCCATGTCGTCGTAGGTCGGGAATACCTCGATCACGTCGCCGCGTACGCGGAATGTGCCACGACGGAACTCGCCGTTCGTGCGCTCATAGAGGATGTCGACCAGCTTGCGCGTGATGTCCTCGCGCTTGACCTTCTGGCCTTTTTCCACGAACAGCATCATTCCGTAGTAGGCCTCTGGAGATCCCAATCCGTAGATACAGCTGACCGAGGCGACGATGAGGGCGTCGCGACGCTCGAATAACGAGCGCGTGGCGGAGAGCCGAAGCTTGTCGAGCTCATCGTTGATGGTGGCTTCTTTCTCGATATAAAGGTCGGCTGCGGGAACGTACGCCTCGGGCTGGTAATAGTCGTAGTAAGAGACGAAATATTCGACCGCGTTGTGCGGGAAGAAGCTCTTGAACTCGTGATAGAGCTGGGCCGCGAGGGTCTTGTTGTGGGCCATCACCAGCGTGGGCCGATTAATGGCCTCAATCACCTTGGCCATGGTGAAAGTCTTACCCGAGCCGGTGACGCCCAGCAGGACCTGATGCTGTTCGCGATCGAAGACGCCACGAGTGAGTGCCTGGATGGCGGAGGCCTGGTCGCCCTGCGGCTTGTAGTTGGAGACGAGTTTGAAGTCCATGAAAACAGCTTCCAGCTGCTGGCTTTTAGCCAAAGTACATTACCGGGCATTGAGGACATTTCCTGTCCTCGACTGTCGGTCCGGTTCCCGCAAGCTTTCTCACTATCTGGAATTCCGTCGGCAGCGCCACAGAAGGAGATTTTGCGGGCAGCGAATCTTTCTATTATAGCTGGTCAGCCCGGCAGGATTTTTGTAGGCCGATCGGATCTCGGTCTAGAGGATATGTCACTTGTGAAGTTCGATGGATACAACTTTCGCCGCTGTGGAGGGTGTGGCGGATTCCAAGTACTCGACTTTCGCGGTACGGTTTTCCAGCTCCGTGCACGGATTGAATTCGCTATTCGGTTGGAATCCCAAAGCCGAAAACGTGATCTTGAAGTAATTGTCCGTATGCATCGAAATTTCTTTTCCGGTAGCACTAATGGTCAAGTCGAGCTCCGAAGCCTGACAGCTGACGCTCTTCAGGACGCCGGTCGCAAACCGGTGTGGACCCTTTGCAACGAAGTCGCGGTGCTTGAGCTCGGGGACATTTGCGGCGGCTTCTTCGTCGCGAACAGCGCTGAACTCCGGATTCCGATCTGCGCTTTGCGCCTGTTTTCGCTCGGCAAACTTGGTTTGCATTTCGAGATACTCCTCCGCGCGTGTGAGGGCATCCGCCACCATTTGGGTCTGACCCGGCGTTTTTGTCAATTTTTGAGCGGCCTGCAGGACCTCGATCGCACTCTGAGGTTTTTGCAGCATCAGCAGAATATGCGCGATGTTCATACGGTAGGCGACCTCGGAGGGATCAAGGCTAATCGCCTGAAGCGCCGCCATCCGGGCTTCTTCCAGATTCTCGTGACGACTGGCAAGGGCGATGGCAAGGCTGTCGTACGCGGGGGCGAATGCTGGGTTCAGCTTGATGGCCGAGCGCAAGCTCTCTTCGATTTGTTTACCCTGCGATTGATCAGCTCCGGCATGCATGGACATGGCGGCGAAGTAGTAGTACGCCAGATAGCTTTGGGAATTCAGCTGGACAGCATCTCCGTACCATTTTCGAGCTTCGTCGATATGCCCCTGCTGAAACGCGATGTGCCCCTTGGTCTCATGTGCCGACACGTTCTTGGGATCTTCTTTCAGTACGCGATCGAGGAGAGCTTCGGCATCGGCAGCCCTGTCGTTGTAGGCGAGAAAATCGGCGCGCAACGCGACAGATTGCGTTTCGGTTAAGGGGTGGACCTTGAACGCCGAATCATCCACTTCAGTTGTGGTCGGCAGCTTGAAATACTTGTACTGGCCGTCATGGACATAGGCTTCTAAGTCACTTTGCAGGCGCTTCAGGTCTCCGAAGGCTCTAGTCGCGGCGGTTACCGGGTCGACGTTCTGCGCTAGAAGATTCGCATAATCAGGAACGCGTTGAGTCTTGTTTTGAAAGTCAGTCATCTCCAGATAGTGCATCAAGGCCCAAGACTCCGCGTAAAAAATCGAACCTTTGTTTTCCTCGTGGTAGTAGGGGGAATTGTGATCGACTGCGAAAAGAATAGGAAGTGGCAGCAATCGGTTCTGCCGCAGCCACAGAATGTTTTCGGCACTGACCTGGCCCAGCGCAGCGGACTTTTCCTGGATGTCGGTGTTCTGATAGAACTCTGCTAAACCCTCATTCATCCACAGGGGCATCCATTCAGCTTTGCTCAAGAGCAGGTGTGTGTATTCGTGATAGACAATCGCATAGGGGTGCTCCCCTTCAGCACCCAGGCGCATCAACACGTAATTCTTATCGGGGGCGCGGAGAAACAGGCCTGCAAGTTTCAACGATCCCTTTGCCAGATAGGCCTGGGGCTCCAATGACCGGAAGTCTTTCTCATCTTTGACCGCGAGGACAATGATCGGCACCCCCGGGTCGATCGGCAGGTTCGGCAAGGCCACGTGGAATACCGAACGCATGCGTTCGAACTGGTCGGCAATGTGACGGCCCTGCTTCTCGTTCGAGTTCGTTACCACGACGAAGTGGGGGCTTCGGATTTCCAGCCAGTTCTCCTGCTTTTCGGCGCCGGCTGGTACGCACCAGGAAGCGAGCACAAGGCACGACAAGAAAACGTGGCGGGACATAGCGTGACTACAGATATAGCGACTTTGGTCGCGTGTCAACAGGGAACGCGGCCCAGTTCCCGCTATTTAGGGGCGAGATACCGCACGACTGGGCCCGTTGATGTCCAAAACCGTTGCCGGCTAATTTCCTACAGCGAAGGCTTGCTCAGGCGCAATGCCGGCGCTTCCCCCGAGCTCCCCGGTCGAACAGGCGCGCAATCAGCTAAGCCGATTGGATCGCTATTTACGGGTTGCTATTTGTGGAGTTCGACGGACAGCAACTGGGCGGCGATGGAGGGGTTCGCGGATTCTACGTACTCTATCTTTGCGGGCCGGTTCTCAAGATCGGTGCACGGATTCAGGTACTGGGCTGAGGGGAATCCGAGAGCGGTGAAGGGAAGCTTGAAGTAGTTGTCGACGTGCAGAGAGATCCGTTTCCCGGTACCGGCGAGGGTGACATCCAATCCCGGACCATCGCAGGACACCCGATTCAGAACTCCGACCGAGAAGCGGTGGGGGCCCTTGGCGACAAAAAGGCGGTGCTCGAGTGCAGGGATGCGTTGGGCACTGAGGCTAGTAGCGGTGTGTTTGGCCTCGTCGTTGTCGCGTTGATCCTGTTCGGCAGACCTGGCTCGGGCGTCGGCGTATCGGTGTGCGCGCGTTAGCGCATCCGCCACCATTTGGGTTTCATCCAACGTTTTCGCAGATTTTGCCGCGATGCGAAGCACTTCGAAGGCGCTGGTGGTCTCACCCATGGTCGTCAGTACGTTGGCGAGATTGACGCGATATCCGATATTTGCCGGGTCCAAATTGACGGCGGTAAGAGCCAGCGTCCGGGCCTCGCCCAGGTCCTTGTGATACATGGTCAGAAACGTGGCAAGTTTGTCGAAGGCGGGTGCGTACGAGGGAGCGAGGCGAACGGCCGCGCGCAGGCTGGATTCTATCTCAGTCTGTTCTGACGCATCTCTTCCGGCATACATCGAGATGGCAGCGAAATAGTAATGGGCAAGGAATTGTTGAGGGTCCAACTGGACGGCTCGCCGATACGATTCTCGAGCCTGCTCGAGACGCCCCTCGCGAAAGGCAATGTACCCTCGGGTCTCATGCGCGGCCACGTCGTCTGGATCCTTTTGCAGAACCTGATCGAGCAGCGCCTCCGCATCGGCCGTACGTTGCTCACTGGCGAGGAAGTCGGCCTGCAAAGCCATAGCTCGAATCGCCGACAGCGGTTGTACTTTGAAGACGGAGTCATCGACCTGCGTGGCCGTAGTGATCTTTGAGGTGGGGAAAGCGCCCTGGCGAAGGTAATCTTCCAGTTGCGATTGCAGTTGCTTGAGGTCTCCAAAAACGCGCGTCGCAGCGGTAACGGGATCCACATTTTGCGCCAGGAGGGTCGAGTAATCGCTGAGCCGGTGCGCCGCGCGAGGCAAATCCGTCATGTGGATGAAGTGGGTCAGCGCCCAGGATTCGGCGTAGAAAATCGATCCCTTCTTCTCGTCATGGTAGTAGGGGGACGTCTCATCGACCCCGAAGAGCGTAGCCAGAGGCAGCAACCGGTTCTCCCGGAGACACTGCAAACTTCCCGAACCGGCGGCCCCGAGCAAAGCCTCGTTCTTGCGAATTTCCGTGTTCTCGTAGAATTCCGCCAAGCCTTCTCTCAGCCAGAGAGGCATCGAAGTGAAGGCTCTGCTCATCAGCAGATGCGTGTATTCGTGGTAGATGACGGCGTATGGGTGCTCGCCTACAGCGCCAAGTCTCATCAGAACATAATTCTTGTCGGGAGCACGGAGAAACAGGCCACCGAGCTTCAGCGAGCCTTTCGCCAAGTACTCCTGCGGCTCCAAGGCGCGGAAGTTCTTCTCATCTTTCACCGCCAGAACGATGATGGGGGTTCCGGGATCGGTTGGCAATTTTGGGAACGCAGCCTGGAAGACCGAGCGCATGCGTTCGAACTGGCCGGCGATGCGGCGGCCCTGTTTTTGGTTTGCGTCGGTGATAACCACGAAATCGGGGCTTCGGACTTCCAGCCAGTTCTGCTGTTTTTCGACGGGCGCCGGCAGGCAACAGCTGGAAAGCAGAACGGACGAGAGTAGAAGGCCCTGGAACATCGATGTGACTAGACATATAGCGACTTTGGGCTTGTGTCAACAAGAAGGTGAGCCGGTCCTTTCCCGTCGCGACAGCCCCGGTCGATGGTGGGCCGCAAGGGGTCAAAAGCCAGGTGGGCGCTCGTTTGCCACTGCGAAGGCGCGCTCGAGTGCGATCCCCGCAGCTCCGAGAGTTCCTTCATCAAAGAGGCGTCCGATCAGGGTGATACCGTGCGGTACGCGACGTGGTGGCGAGAAGGTCGGCAGAGGATGATTGGGATCTGGCGCCCAGTCGCTGCGCGCTTGACTGACTTCGACGAAGCCCGCGCGCAGAGTGAGAGACGGGTGTCCGGTGAAATTGGTGACGACCAGCATCTCATCGCGCAACGAGGGCACGAGGAGCAGATCGACTTCGGAGAATAAACGCGCCATTTCCTGCGCGACCTTTCGGCGCATGCGGTCGGCCTGCACAAAATCGACTGCCGAGAGGAACCGCGACTGGCGGAAGATGTTTGGCCATGCGTCGGGGACCTGGGCTTTGAGTTGGCGAAGTCCGCCGTTGAGCGTCAGCTCTTCAAATGCAGCCGCGCCCTCGGCAAAGAGAATGATATTCAAGGAGTCGTAGGGCCAATCGGGAATCGAGACTTCGACGAGCTGCGCACCAAGCTTTTTCACGGCTTCGAGCGCCGCGCGATCGACTTCGGTTGCGGGACG
>Ga0335069_10010269_pt1 | contig 13269 bp, 6 predicted proteins | sample Lox_Sample_11_FD_206714 | JGI IMG/M metagenome (GOLD analysis project Ga0335069, IMG submission 206714) | Soil microbial communities from Loxahatchee National Wildlife Refuge, Florida, United States - Lox_Sample_1.1 | ecosystem: Environmental > Terrestrial > Soil > Wetlands | place: USA: Florida... | reverse complement strand
CAGCAGAATGTGCTTTCTGCTGTGAGTTTTCTGCTGCGAGTTAGCAAAGTAGAGTCTGGGCTGAATGCAGGTGGGAGGCTTCTTCGGAGGATGTGTCAAATGTCAGAGGTGGAAGCAAGCAAGCGGCTCATTTGCACTTCATGTCAGCTTCGCGCATATCTCCCCAATTTGGACAGACAAGGTACGATGGAAGTAGTACGAGGACATTTTCTCATACGAAGATGAAACTTGGACAGCTATCTTATGAGCATCATTAGCATTTGATAAAAAGAGAGGTGGCGTAGTACATATCATGACAACAGCCCAAACGTACCAGTTAAAAGGGACGGTATTTGCAGCGCAAGCTTGTTCTTGCTCCTGTGAACCCTGCATCTGTGGGGATAACTGTCCTTGCCAAGGAGCAGAGGCCTACCTTGGTCCCCGCTGGAGATTTATCGGAGACGCCCTTTCGGCGGGTCAGTCATCGGGAGGAGATCTCACTGGAAGAACCTTGCTCAATCTTGCACTGACCTCGGCGGAGAAGGCCACAGATTGGAATGAGGTCATCTTGATTGATGATCAGGCTACCCCTGATCAAGTTGGGGCCTTGCTCCAAGTGTTTGAGGGGAACCAGGGGAGTGAGGTGGCTCATCCTCATCGCGTCCCAACGGCCTCCCGGCCAGTCTATCTCGTTCCCATGCAGTATACGATTACTGGACGCCCCACGTTGGTTGCCACTTTTCAGCCAAATCGCAGCCGTCTCGTTCGAGGGAATCCTTCTCAGCCCTTCTTCAAGGAGTGGACTTACGATGGTCCTGTTGCTCTCGTGCAACCGCTAGAGCAGTGGAGCTGATAACAGGCAGAACTTTAGGCCTTTGTACACATGCACATTCTCTGACAAACTGCTTATCAAGATTGCATGTACCGATTACGAGTCTCTGCTCATCTGGTGTACAGCCAACGTGGAAGGTCGCATTCTCTTCAAAGCAGAAGAGAATGCGTGGTGATACCATCCCACTTATTGATTCGCCAGTTGGAACGTGGCAACATGCAATGTGCCATCCAAGGTATGGATCAGTACCCGAATCTGCCAATCACCAGTCATGCTCAAGCTACCATTGCCACGAAATTGCCCATGACCAGCGGAAGCAAGCACAATCGTATCAGTCCCCATATCCATATCAAGCATAGTCGTTGACAGGGATGCGCTCTTGATCCCCGTTGCCTGCTGATCGGGCACCGTGACCGTGAAGACGTTTGGTCCGAAGCGATTCGGAGTGATCGACAGGGTCACATTCAACTGAGCATCGCTTGTCTGCTTCGTCGCAACAAACTCAGAATGTGTGCTTGCCGTTTGCCCTGTTGCCGGACGCGCTGTCATGTACTGCAGTGTTCCTGTGACCAAAGGAATAACAGCAAGAAGTACTAATGTAAGACCTACGAGCAGGGGTGCCCATTGCTTGGCCCACAAGAGGATGGAGAATTCTTGCTCTGCCGCGTCTCGCTCGGATCGGAAGGAGCGCAACCGTAACGAGTTACTCACCACTGTTACGGAGGAGAGTGCCATGGCCGCTGCTGCAAAGACCGGCATTTGCATTCCTACAAGTGGGATAAATGGTGAGAGGGCTGCTGCTGGAATGAGCAGCGCATTATAGCCGAATGCCCAGAAGAGGTTCTCTCGAATGATGCGCATAGTGGCACGCGAAAGCGAGATCGCCGTGACCAGGCTCCTCAGATTGCCCTTAACGAGAGTCATATCAGCCGCCGCCATCGCCACATCCGTTCCTGTTCCCATCGCAATGCTTACATCGGCTTGTGCGAGTGCAGGAGCATCGTTGATCCCATCCCCGGCAAATGCGACGGACAGACCACTGTTTTGCAAGCGATTGACCTCTTTAGCTTTGTCTGCTGGTAGTACCCCAGCAATCACCGCATTGGGTGCGATTCCTACTTGCTCGGCGATGGCCAGAGCAGTACGCTGGTTGTCTCCAGTGATCATGAGCACTTCGATTCCTTGTCGCTGCAACTGTCTAATGGCCTCTGCCGAGCCAACTTTTACACGATCCGCGACTGCGACTAGGCCCACTATCTTCCCGTCGTAGGCAACGAGCATCACCGTTTTTCCCTGACCCTCCAGCGTTTGCATTTGTTCTACGAGCAAGTCATACGGAAGTGAGCGCTCGTCAAAGAGACGGCGTGCACCGATCAGCAAGACGTGACCCTCAACATTGGCTTCTAGACCAAGGCCAGGCAGTGCGGTGAGATGGTCTGGTGTGCCACATAGACTGATACCACGCGTGCGTGCTCCTGCGACAAGGGCGCTCGCCAATGGATGCTCCGATCCCTGCTCCGCTTCTGCGACCAAGCGCAAAAGTTCTTCTTCTTGCATGCCCGGCAGTGTCAGCACATCGGTGAGTGCTGGCTTGCCACGAGTTACGGTTCCAGTCTTATCGAGCAGTATGGCCTCCACGCGTTGCAGCCGTTCGAGGCTCTCCCCTCCCTTGATCAGAATGCCCTGTTCTGCTCCCTTGCCTGTTCCGACGATGATCGCGGTCGGGGTGGCCAACCCGAGCGCACATGGACAGGCCACCACCAGCACAGAGATCGCTGCGATGAGGGCACTTACCCAGGGGTTGTAGGTGCTCATGTCCATAAAGAGTCCACCACCCAGACGCACCCCTGCTGTTGCGAGTTCCGGGTTGATCTGTCCCAGGATTGCCCAGCCGATAAACGTGAGCAGACTGATGAGCAGTACTGTCGGCACGAAGATGCTCGCAACCCTATCGGCGAGACGCTGGATGGGTGCCTTGGAGCCTTGTGCCTCCTGGACTGCACGAATAATTTGTGCGAGCATGGTGTCGGCACCAACTCTGGTAGCACGCATGTGCAATATCCCTTGTTGGTTGAGCGTAGCCCCGATAAGTGCATCGCCCTGGCTCTTATCGACGGACAGACTTTCACCAGTCATCATCGACTCATCAACCGATGAGAAGCCAGTGATAACACTTCCATCAACAGGCACCTTCTCGCCTGGACGCACGATCAATACATCACCAACCTGGACTTGCTCAAGAGGCAGATCCATTTCCTGACCATCGCGAACGACATGAGCGGTTCGCGCTTGTAAACCAGCGAGTCTCCCAATGGCATCAGTGGCCTGTCCCCTGGCCCGTGCCTCAAGATACTTGCCCAGGAAGATGAGGAGGATGATCAGCACCGTCGAGTCATAGGTCGTCATCGTGTTCACGAGATGCGGGAACAGAGTTGCCGCAGCACTGAGCAGATACGATGCAGTCGATCCCAGGGAAATCAACGTATCCATCGTGGCACTGCCGTGTCGCAATGCCTTGAGCGCATTGACATGGAAATCCCATCCAATCCAGAGCAAGACTGGAGTGCTCAGCAGCAACAGCAAAGAGTCTTCGCCCTGGAAGCGATTCATAAAGAACATGCTGAGAATGACTACGGGAAGAGCGAGAGCTATGCCAAGCAGGAGCTTTACAATCTGATGAAGCCTCTCAGTTTCTTGCCGCTCCCTCTTCCCCTCTGCTTGCAAGAGAACCAATGGCGTCAGGTGCTCAAGCGTAGCATCTGTTTGTTCTTGGGAAACTTGCTCTCGGAGTGGCGTAGCTGTATAGCCAAGGGCCTCTACCTTCTCTACCATCTGCTCAACGCTTGTCCGATCAGGGTCATAGAAAACAGTGGCCTGCTCGGTGGCAAAATTGACTGAAGCCTTGTGCAGACCGGGGAGCTTCTTTAAACCTTTCTCTATACGCATGGCGCAGGAAGCACAACTCATTCCTTCCAGTGCTAGGAGTGCACAGTTACCTGAGGATTCCTCTGCCTGGACAGCGGGTGCTTCATCTGCCAAATATGCATCAGTTGCCATAATATTTCTTTCTTTTATATCGAAGGTGAGGACTCCCTCAATCGGTTCTTCATTTGGATGAACACACTTTTAACAAGTATATAGAATTACGGTAGAAACTGTCATGAGGAAGAGTACCTATTTTCTTGCATCTACATTCTCAGGTATTTGCCCATCATCCGTGCTCAAAGCTGATACCAATTTGCGTTCGTAGGGGCGATCCTTTTTGGTCGAGCTTACAAGAATTCCTGCCACTGTGTCCATGTATTGTAAAATGATGACATTGAAAACACAAGAGTTGACCAGAAGGAGCATGGACAAGTATGTTAGCAATCACCAATGCCACTATTATCGATGGTACTGGGCGCGATCCCATAGAAAATGGGACGCTACTTATCGATGAAGAACGGATTAGCGCGGTCGGCAAGCAAATCGCTCTCCCTCGCTCTACAACAGTGATCGATGCTGCAGGAGGCAGTGTTCTCCCAGGACTGATTGACACCCACGTCCATTTTACCGAAGACCTTAACGTTCTGACTAACCTGTTTACTCCGCCCTCACTCTACCTCTTGCAGGCAATTCCACGCATGAAGGCAACGCTGGATGCAGGCGTGACGACGGTTCGTGATGCGGGTGGTACACCCGCAGGGGTAAAGATGGCAGTTGAGCAGGGTATTGTGGCAGGTCCACGCATGCAGGTTGCTGTTTCGCTCATCGCACAAACAGGCGGCCACGGCGACAGCTTTTTTCCTTGCTGTGCCAACATGAGTTTCTTCCTGGGCATTCACTTCAAAGATGTACCCAACGGCATCGCTGATGGTGTTGAAGAGATTCGCAAGACGACACGAGAGATATTGCGTGCCGGTGCCGATTGGATCAAACTCTCGACCTCTGGTGGTGTCCTGTCTACGTCTTCGCTTGATATCCCAACTTCGCCTCAACTAACGGTTGAAGAGATCGCCACAGCAGTCTATGAGGCAACAGCCCAGGGGAAACGCTGTATGGCTCATGCTCAAGGGACCCAGGGTATCAAAAACGCACTCTTGGCAGGCGTTGTTTCAATTGAGCATGGTATCTATCTCGATGATGAGACGATCCAATTGATGCTGCAAAAGGATGCTTACTTGGTGCCAACGCTGGTCGCTCCACTGGACGTGATCGAATTCTCACAAAACCATCCTGATCTGCTGTCGCCAATGATCGCTGCAAAAGCCTCTGCTGTGATTGAGGCCCATCGCCTCAGCTTCCGCCATGCATTAGAAGCGGGCGTAAAGATTGCCATGGGGAGCGATTCGGGCATTAGTCGTCATGGTGAAAACGGGAGAGAATTGCAACTGATGGTAGAAAATGGCATGACCCCTATGCAAGCCATCCAGGCCAGTACGTGCCATGCCTCGCGCTTACTGCGCCTGGACAAGCAACTTGGTACACTTGAAAAGGGGAAGCTAGCTGATGTGATCCTTGTTAATGCGGATGTGCTGCAAAATATCAGCGCTATTGCTAACCCTGCTAATGTGCAGTTGGTGCTCAAAGAGGGGCAGATCGTAAAAAATCAACTAAATACGTAGGGAGAGCCACAAGCGTAAGTGTTCAGCAAGCTTCTTCACATGTGGTTCACTGAGCATACTGTAGTGGGAACCAGTGGTTTGCTGTATGCTCAATCCCTTGGGCACTACTGTAGCCCAACTGGATAGAGAGCTTGTTGGCCGCTCTTCGCATGCAAAAAGCAGGACTTGACCACTGTACGGATGCGGGACGTACTGGTAACTTGCTTGCCGGTTGATCTGGTAGAGTCGGAGGAGCCGATGGATCTGCTCAGGACTGCTATCTGGAAAGAGACGGATAGTTCTTTGTATTCCCTCTATTTGTTCCGAGCTTAATTGTAATGCAGAAAGTTCAGACAAGTCCCCCTGTGCCAATTTCCTGATCATCTCGGTCAAGAAGACCGGATCATCAGGAAGGAATAGTTGCTTCTCTGGCGAAGACGCCTCCATATTCTCGATATCAATAGCTAGCCAAGTGTCAAATAAGACCACCAGGGCCACCTGCTGGCCCTGTGTCACGAGTTGCTGAGCCATCTCAAATGCAACCAGTCCACCTATAGACCAGCCTCCTAGCAGGTATGGCCCCTCTGGCTGAAGCTCACGTACCGCCTGAAGGTACAGGGAAGCCATCACCGGAATGTCTGTGAGCGGCTCCTGAGCCTCATCCACGCCTCTGGCCTGGAGGCCATAGAAAGGTCGCTCTCGCCCTAAATGCCGTGCCAACGCCCGATAACCGAGCACTGTTCCGTCCGCCCCATGAACGCAAAAGAATGGGTGTTGTGTACCTTGTGGCTGAATGGGAACCAGGGGTGACCAGTCTCTTGTGACAATTGCCGTTCTTTCTGGCACTCCAGCTTTCTCCAACGCATGTTCTCGCAGGAGACGAGCCAAATGCTCAATGGTTGCTTCTTGGAAGAGCGCGGTGAGGGGAAGGTTTTGACCGAAGAGAGTTTGCACCTGCGTCATCAGGGCTACCGCTAACAAGCTATGCCCTCCCAATGCAAAAAAGTCGTCCTGGACCCCAATGGGATGCTTCCCTAAAACGGTTTCCCACAGGTTGGTCATCTCAAGTTCCCAGGAGTCACGCGGGGCGACAAACGCCTCTCCTGGAAGTTGCCGCAATTGGTGGGGCGCAGGCAATGCGCGAGGATCTAGCTTGCCATTCGGAGTTAGTGGCAACGCAGAGAGGGCGATAAAATCCGATGGAATCATATAATCGGGCAGGTGGATCTGCAAATAACGGCGCAAGTCAGGACTTCCAGGGGCTGGGGCATCTTCGTGGAAAACGACATATGCGACCAGTCGTTTATCCCCAGAGGCATCTGCGTGGGCTAGTACCGCAGCTTCTCGGATGACCGGATGTTGACTCAGTTGTGTCTCTATTTCACCCAGTTCAATGCGAAAACCCCGGATCTTGACCTGCTGATCGAGTCGTCCGAGGAATTCAATCGTGCCATCGCTTCGGTAGCGGGCCAGATCTCCTGTTCGATAGAGGCGAGCACCTGGATCGGGGCCAAGGGGATCTTGAATAAAGCGCTCGGCAGTCAGCTCTGGACGATGCAGATAGCCTCGCGCTATGCCAGCACCACCGATGCAGAGTTCACCAGGCACACCAATAGGGACAAGTCGCTGCTGTGGGTCAAGGATGTAGATCTTTGTATTAGCGATGGGGCGACCGATGGTTGGGACAGGGGATGAGTGAGCTGATCCCGAAGCTGCTTGCGGTGCTATCACACCAGAGGTAGCAACAACGGTATTCTCAGTTGGTCCATAGTTATTGACCAGAGTGAAGGGAAGGCCAACTGGAGGTGCATGATGAAGACGGTCACCACCAGTCAAGATCGTGCGCAAGGAGATGGAAGAAGGCCATGCAAGAGCGAGCATCTGCTCTGCCATCGGGGTAGGCAGAAATGTGACAGTGATGCCCTCAGTTACCAACCAGTCGCGCAGTTTCTCTGGATTCATACGCACGGCCTCCGTTGGTAGATGGAGACTGGCTCCTGCAAGCAGAGATGGCCAGATTTCCCACGCCGAGGCATCAAAGCCAATCCCGGCAAGCTGAGTTGTTCGGTCAGAGGGCAAGAGTTGAAAGGCTCGGCAGTGCCAGGATACCAGATTCGTCAGGTTCCGATGCGACACGGCCACCCCTTTGGGTCGCCCGGTCGAGCCGGAGGTATAGATCACATAGACAAGATGTTCGGGATGCGGACGGGGCTTTGTGGAGATATCCTCGGCCTTCTCTAAAGGAGTCATGATCTGGAGAGTATCCAGGCAGACCACCTTGCTGCAACGGAATACAGGAGCAGCATCGAAAATCCGTTCTGCCAAGTGTTGCTGGGTTAGTAGTACTCTCGCCTGAGTATCCTCCACCATAAAGGCCAAGCGCTCTTTGGGATAGGTCGGATCCAGTGGTACATAGGCTCCGCCAGCTTTGAGGATACCGAGAAGCCCGACGACCAGATCTAGTGAGCGCTCCATGCAGAGACAAACCAACGTCTCTGGTCCAACGCCTAGCTGCTGGAGGTGAGAGGCGAGCCGGTTGGCACGGGTGTTAAGTTCTCGGTAGGTGATCTGCAGGTCCTCCCAAACAACGGCGATGGCATCTGGACTGCGCTCTACTTGAGCCTCGAAAAGCTCATGAATACAGCTCTCTTGTGGATAGGCTGCCTCGGTGGCATTCCAATCACCCAGGATACATTGACGCTCGACCTCACTGAGCAATCGAAGATCGGAAATCCGTTGTGTAGGGTCGGCGACAATACCCTGTAAAAGGGTGAGCCAATGGTCAGCCATACGAGCGATGGTTGCCGCCTCAAACAGATCGGTATTATACTCAAACATCCCTTCAATTACTGTCGAACTTTCTTCCAAGTGCAAGACAAGATCAAACTGACTGATCTTACTCTCTACTACTAGAGGATGGAGACTTACATTATCAAATTCCACTTTTCCGAGAGAAATTTTTTGCAGAGTCAGTACCACCTGGAACAAGGGGGTATAACTCAGGTCACGTTCGGGTTGTAACGCCTCTACGACTTGCTCAAAGGGTACATCCTGGTGACTATAGGCTGCCTGGGTGACATCACGCACCCGTCTGAGGAGATCGTGAAAGGATGGATTACCTGTCAGATCGGTGCGTAGAGCCAACATGTTCACAAAAAGACCAATAAGGCCCTCGGTTTCCGCGTGGGTACGATTAGCAACCGGAGTTCCCACGACGATATCTTCCTGTCTGCTGTAGCGAGAAAGGAGCACGTTGAAGACGGCCAACAGAGTCATAAAGAGTGTCACGCTCTCGCGTTGGCTCAGTTCTCTGAGCGCTTGCGTGAGTGGTGAGGGGAGACTGACCGGGTGAGTAGCTCCCTGGAATGTTTGCACGGCTGGACGAGGATAATCCAGAGGAAGTTCCAGTAATGCCGGAGCGCCTGCTAAGAGTGCTTTCCAGTAGGCAAGTTGAGCCTGAAGGACCTCACCCTGGAGCCAGGCACGTTGAAAGCGTGCATAGTCGGCATACTGGATGGGTAGTTCAGGTAAAGGAGATGATTGGCCTTTGATGTATGCCTGGTAGAGGAGGATAAGCTCTTGTACCAGAATGTTTATAGACCAACCATCGGCAATGATATGGTGTATGGTAAGTTGCAGGACATACTCTGCTTGATTTAAGAGAAATAAGGTTGCTCGCATGAGTGGCCCCTGGACCAGATTGAATGGGCGTTCTGCTTCCTGGCTGACGAGTTGTTGAACATGGCGTTCTCGCTCCTGTACAGGCACCGCCTCTAGACTGTGGATCGCAAGCCCTCCGAGCGGAGCGGAACCTGCAGGGGACAATGTGGCAATGACTTGAACTGGTTGGCCTTCCGCTACTGCGAAAGTGGTGCGAAGACTTTCATGGCGGCGCACTACCTCGTTTAGACTCTGTTCCAGTACTGAGACGTGGAGGGTTCCGACAAGGCGTACAGCAAGGGTGATGTTATAGGTGGTGCTCCCTGGCTGAAGCTGGTCGAGAAACCATAAGCGTTGTTGAGCAAAAGAGAGCGGAGCAGGGAGGGACTCCTGCCCTGTGGTCCGTACGAGTTGTGGGCGAACCATACTGGCCGCTTTTTGTGCCCGCAAAAAGTCGAGTAGTTCTGCTTTATGTTCCTGGAGCATGGCACGCAATGCTGGTGTAAGTGTCCCCTTGGGTGCATGACAGCGTAATGCATCTCCTTGGACTGAGAGTGTAATCCTCTGACCAGCAAGTAACGCTAGTATATCGGCGGCATGTCTCATCTTTTCTGGTGTCATAGATCTTCTTCCTCCCATTCGTCGGTTACGATGTCAGCCTGCTTGTTGAAAGCGTCTTGCCGTTGTGTAATTCCTTGTTCACTTCCTTCTACAAGCAGTTCTAGCGGATGATGTTGCACATAGCTCAGTCCTAGCCCCTCGATAGTGGGCATGCTGTAAAAATCGGAGAACTTGGGCCGAAAGTCCAGCTCTTTCTCCAATCGGTTCACGATGCGAATCAGGTCAAGCGAGCTGGCTCCCAACTCCAACAGATTCGTTGTTGGATCAAGCTGTTCTAGCTGCAAGACATCACTCACGATCTGAGTAAGCTGCTGAGTAAGTCCGACCAGATGCGAGCTACCAATCCTCTGGCTCTCGCTGAGTGTAGGAGCAGAGGGAGTGAGTGGCGTGTCGGATGCAGAACGCGCCTGAAGACGTTGTCGATCCACTTTGCCGTTGGCAGTCAAAGGGAGTGCAGCGAGAAAGACAAAGCTGACAGGGATCATATAGGGAGGGAGCTTGCCCTGCAAGAAGTGGCGCAGGCTTGAGGTATCAACTTGCGGCTCCTGAAGGACTACATAGGCAATCAGCCGCTTTTCGCCGTGCGCCTCTCCTTGTGCAACCACTGCGGTAGCCCGTACTGCCGGGTGTTGCTCTAACGCCGCCTCAATCTCACCGAGTTCGATACGATAGCCTTGTACCTTGACCTGAAAATCTTCACGTCCCAGGAACTCGATGGTGCCATCTGGAAGATAGCGACCCAGATCGCCAGTACGATATAAACGTTCACCAGTGTGTGGATGGATAATGAAGCTAGCAGCCGTCTTCACTGCGTCATGCCAGTAGCCCTGGGCCAGCCCGATCCCGCCAATATAGAGCTGTCCAGGTACCCAGACCGGACAGGGGTCAAGCAGATGAGAGAGGACGTACCATTGCTGATTGAGCAGAGGCAGGCCATACGGGATACTGGTCCAAGAGGGCTTGATCGAAGTCACGGGATAGTAAATAGACCAGATCGAGGCTTCGGTGGCTCCGCCCAGACTAATGACTTCTAGATCTGTTACCATCGCTCTTGCGCGGTCTGGAAGCGTCAGGGGAATCCAATCCCCGCTCAAGAGTGCTAGGCGTAAGGAGGTGGGGGACAGTTCTGGGTGCCCTGCTAGATAGTCTACGAGCAGTTCTAGTAATGCTGGCACCGAGTTCCATACCGTCACCTGTTCCTTAACCAGCAATTGTGCCCAGTGGGCAGGGTCATGCCGCTCGCTGGCAACAGGGAGAATAATGGTACCGCCAGCAGCCAGGGTACCAAAGAAGTCATAGACTGACAGGTCAAAGCTCAAAGAGGAAAGCGCCAGGACGCGATCCGCTGGACCGACACCGAAGCGCTGGTTAATGTCGAGAATGGTATTGACCGCACCGCGATGATCAATCATCACCCCCTTGGGTAGCCCGGTCGAGCCGGAGGTATAGATCACATAAGCCAGATCCTCCTGGCTCTGTACGAGAGGTGGGAGGTCTACAGAGTGGGCAGAAGGTTCCAGTTCCTGAGAACTCTCCATGCTGAGGCACTCAACGGTGGCTGGCCAATGCAACTGTTGGATCAGCCAAGGTTGGGTCAATACCAGTTGGACTTCTCCATGCTCTAGCAGATAGGCGAGGCGCTCGGCGGGGTTGGCAGGCTCAACAGGCAGATATGCGGCTCCTGCCAGCAGAATACCGAGAGTGGCTACTACCTGTTCCCACCCCTTCTCCATTACTATCGCTACGAGCTTGTTGGGACGTGCTCCCAGACGGCGTAGTCGTTCCCCAAGCCTTGTGGCCCGCTCTGCGAGTTCCGCATAGCTGAGGGTCTGTGTTGGGCTGACTACTGCAGGTTGTGCTGGGCGTAGTGCTGCCTGTTCGAGAAACAACGTATGCAACAGTACTGGTGGGACTGCTGTGGCATTGGCATTTGTAGCTGCTCGTTGTGTCAACTGCTCTGCAGGCAGCAATGAATGGTGTAGCACATGAGCAGGCAAGTGCCAAAGCTCTGCTTGATTGATCAGACGCTGCAGGAAGTCTTGATAGGCCGTAAACATGGCTTCTATGAGGCCAGCAGGGAACAGAGCCTCTACCACATCCCAGTTCAAGACCAGATCTCCAGCCTCTTCGATAATTTGATGGTCCAGCCAGACCTGAGGGGTTTGGCTGATGCTGTAGACTTCTTCTCCGATCCAGGCTGGCGCTTCTGGCTGGTTTATCTGATCCTGGATCAGGGTGCTCGTGAAGACGACTGGCATTGACATCGTTCGTCTCCCCTGTGCCTGGGCTAACTCCCGTAGTACCTGAACGCCTGTCATCAAACGATGATCCAGATCTGTCCAGAGTTGTTCCTGCAAGCGCCGTGCTCGTTCTGCAAAGGTAGCAGCCTGAGAATAGTCTATGGTGAGCAAGGTCAGAGTGGTAAAATCTCCAATTAACTCATTAACCTGCGGATGGAGTGGCAAGCGATTAAAGAGCGTGAGGTTGAGCGTAAAACGTGGGCTGCTGCTCCAGGTTGCCAGTACTTGAGCAAAGGCCGCGAGCAGTACTCCTGACGGAGTGAGTGTTGCCTGGGCGGCCAGGTTCTTTAAGCGTTGCCAGCTTGTTTTCTCTATGCGGGCGCTGTGGCGTGCAAAGCGTGGATGCGTGAGTGTACTTGGACTTTGTGCCAGTGGTAACGCTGGTGCCGGAGGAAGATCAGCAAAACGGCTGCGCCAATAAGCCTGAGCCTGTTTGTACTGGTCTGTCTCATGCAATGTCAGTTCGGCCAATACATAATCGCGGAAGGAGAGATCCAGTGGTGGCAAAACAGTTTCAGGGTTTGTGTAGAGCAGCACCAGTTCTCGCTGAAGCTGTTGAATGCTCCAAGCGTCCATGATCAACATATCCAGACTCAGATGGATGCGGGTGCGCCCCTGATCAAGCAGGGTGGCACGAATTTCAAAGAGCGGCCACTGGTCTGCTGGAAGCACCTGATGAGAGAGCTGTTGTCGGAGGTCAGCAAGCCGAGTCTCGACGGCTTTTTCTTCCATACCTCGCAAATCGAGCGTCTTTATTTGGTAAGGTGGAACATGAGCCAATATCTGCTGCTGACCATCGGGCAAAACAATGGCTCGCAACATGCCATGCCGTGCGATGAGTAACTGCACAGCCTGGGTAAGGCGCTCCAGATCAAGCATTGTTCCTTCAAACTCGATATAGCCATGTGTTGCAACATGACTTAGCTCAAGTTCTCCACTCCGACCGAGCCAATAAGCTTGTTGGACATCGGTGAGTGGGAAAGGCTGGTGCCACTGCGTCGCATCGGGAACCAGAGTGGGCCAGTCAGGAGTGAGGGACGTTGGCTGCTCGTGATGGCCAGCTTGCTCTAACGCTTCGGCTAATCCTGCAATGGTTGGGACTTCAAAGAGATGGCGCAAAGGTATGTCTGCGTGGAAAGCCAGCCTCACCTGTGCCATAAGCTGAGTAGCTAAGACAGAATGCCCACCCAGTTCAAAGAATGTATCATTCCTGCCAATCTGATCAATGCCTAACACCGTCTGCCAGATCGCTGCCATACGTTGCTCGATGTCACCTGAAGGTGCCACGTATGCA
>Ga0335069_10010268_pt1 | contig 13270 bp, 9 predicted proteins | sample Lox_Sample_11_FD_206714 | JGI IMG/M metagenome (GOLD analysis project Ga0335069, IMG submission 206714) | Soil microbial communities from Loxahatchee National Wildlife Refuge, Florida, United States - Lox_Sample_1.1 | ecosystem: Environmental > Terrestrial > Soil > Wetlands | place: USA: Florida... | reverse complement strand
CGAAATCTGGGCCGCGGTGCAGCGCAACGAACTCAAGCTCCCCAACACGATCAGCATCGACAGCCATGGCCGCGTGTTTTTCACGCCGCACCAGGTCAGCTACACGCTGAATCCCAAGCTGCACCGCCTCAATTTCGAGCATATCGTCAGCGGCTACGCGGGCCGCAGCTTCATCGACAAGATCCAGGTGCGGCACGACTGTTCCCCACTGACCATCGCCCCGCACTCGGGCGTGCTCACGAGCTGCTCGATGTACCTGAAGGAGCATTTCGTCCGGCTCGATCCGGGCGAGGGCAACTTCGGGCTGCACACCAGCGCGGTCCTGCTCGATCCGATCAAGACCTTCGGCACAAACATCATGCTCGAGATCTACAACACCGGCGACGAACCGGTGGTGAACCCGATGGTCTCGCTCGAGGTGTTCCGCTCGCCGCCGCCGGCCGAGACCGCCAACAAGGGCCTCGCCCGGAAACGCCAGCGGTTGTACAGCACCGCCGCCGGGCTGTACCAGTGCCTCGACGAGTACCCCGCCCGCGACAACGGCGAGGCGCGGCCGCGGACCAAGGTCACGGTGCGCGGCCAGAGCGCGACGATGGAAAACCGGGCCGTCGTCGTCCGGGCCAACGACGAGGACCTGAAGAAAATTCTCGAGGGCGGAACCTGCCCGCTCGGCAGCCGGACCATGATCCAGGCCCTCGACAGCGCGCCAGCCGACGCCGACACGCTCATCATCGACCATTTCCCCGACCTGCTCGAGCACATCGAGCTGGTGACGCGGATCGGCGAGGTGAAGCTCCGGCGGATCATCTTCCGCAAGGCGTCGCGCTCGCACGGCTACTTCCTCTCGAGCAACGCCCACGCCCGGCTCGACATGTTCGAGGCCATCGGCGTGCCGGTCTACTGGTTCGACCAGATCACGAAGGACATCTACCTGCACACCTACAAGAAGGGTCACGGCTTCTTTGTGCGCGAGGAGCTCGCCCGCCGGTTCCAGGAGACCACCATCCTCGCGTTCTATGGCTCCGCCATCGGCCTCGATCCGGCCGAGACTGCGCGCATCTCGTCCCTGGTGGACAAGCTGACGACCTTCATCGGTCCCAACATCGGCGTGCTCACCGGCGGCGGCGGCGGCGTCATGCGCCTTGCCACCGACCAGGCGCGCGGCAAGGGCGCCATGACCGGCGCGTGCTTCCTCGAACTCGAGGCCCAGCCGCCCGAGCTCGGCGTCGATTTCTTCAACACCTTCCAGGAGACGTCGCGCCACTTCCGCCAGAAGTGGTTTGAGGCGGCGGATTTTTGCATCTTCAACGTCGGCGGGGTCGGCACGCTCGAGGAGATCGGCATCGAGCTGTGCAACCTCAAGCTCGGCATCCGGCCGCGCGTGCCCTACGTGTTCTTCAACGCAAAATTCTGGGGCGACCTCCGCCGCCAGGTCCGGGAGATGATCCGCTCGAAGCGCGCGCCCGCGTGGATGGCGGACTACATCCTCTTCACCGACGATCCGGACGAGGTCGTGGAGTTCTACCGCAAGAAACTGCAGGTGCTTTGAGACGGGAAAGGCAGGTTGAGGGTTGAGGGAACCGATCGCGGGCGGCGTCGTCCGATGCGGGGGGCGGCGCAGCCGGCTCCGGAACTCGAGCCGGACGGCAAAGGCCAGCGCTGAGGGCGCGACACGGGAATCGACAAAAGGCTTTTCACCTGAAATCTGACCCCTGATACCCTCCGCCTGCATGTCGCTTCCCTCCACCGTTCTCGTCGTCGGCGCCGGCGGCCGCGAGCATGCGCTCGTCCAGGCGCTGGCCCGATCGCCGTCCCGCCCGCGCCTGCTGGCCGCGCCAGGCAATGCCGGCATCGCAGCCGACGCCACCTGCTTTCCCGTGGCGGCGGACGACGTCGCCGGACTGGTCGCACTAGCCCAGCGGGAACGCGTCGATTTTGTCGTGGTCGGCCCCGAGGGCCCGCTGTCGCTCGGGCTGGTGGACCGGCTGGCGGCGGCCGGCATCCCCGCCTACGGCCCGAAGGCCGACGGCGCGCGTCTCGAGTCATCCAAGATCTACACCAAGGAGATCCTGCTCAAGTACGGCATTCCGACCGCGGGCGCGGCGTTTTTCGAGGAGGCCGCGCCGGCCACAGCGTACCTTCGGGCGCGCCCGGCGCCGATCGTGGTGAAGGCCGACGGGCTGGCCGCCGGCAAGGGTGTCGTCGTGGCGCAGACCCAGGCCGAGGCGGAAGCCGCCGTCCACTCGCTGCTGGCTTTGCCGGCCCCTTCCAAGACCGGCCCGCAAAAATCGAAGATTCTCCTCGAGGACTGCCTCGCCGGCGACGAGACGTCGATCCTCGTCGTCGTCTCGGGCCGCGACTTCGTCATCCTGCCGGTCTCGCAGGACCACAAGCGGATCGGCGACGGCGACACCGGCCCGAACACCGGCGGCATGGGCGCCTATTCGCCCGCCGAGGTCGTAACCCCGGAGCTGCTGGCGCGGATCGAGCGCGAGATCGTCCGGCCTTCGGTCGACGCCATCGCCCGCGAGGGCATCGAATTCCGCGGCACGCTCTTCATCGGCCTGATGCTCACGCCCGACGGGCCGAAGGTCCTGGAGTTCAACACGCGCTTCGGCGATCCCGAGACGCAGGTTGTTCTGCCGCGGCTGGCGTCCGACGTCCTCGCGCTGCTCTGGGCCGCGGCGGCCGGGCAGCTCCAGGGCTGGACGCTGCAGGTGCGACCCGAGTCCGCCTTGTGCGTCGTCCTCGCCGCCCGCGGCTACCCCGGGGCGTATCCGAAGGGCGAGCCGATCGCGCTCCCGGACGGGCTGCCCGCGCACACGGCCGTCCTGCATGCCGGCACCGCGCGCGACGCGGCCGGTCGGGTCGTGACCAACGGCGGCCGCGTGCTGGGGGTCACGGCGCTCGCCCCGAGCCTGCGGGAGGCGGCCGACCGCGCGTACGCCGCTTGCGAAAAAATCCAATTCGCATCCAAGTACTACCGCCGCGACATCGGCGCGCGGCAGCTCAACCGCCGCTGACGCCCACCGCATGAATTCCATCCGCCAATTCCTGGTCCTGCTCGCCCTCGGCCTCGTCGCCGCGATCCCGGTTCCGGCTGCGGCCCCGGCCGGCGCGGTGGACCTGGGCCAGGGCCTGGCCTACTTTCGCGTGCACTCGCTGGCGGCGGACGCGGCCGCGCTCGAGGCGGCGGTGGACGCCGGCGCCGCGCTGGTCATCGACGTCCGCTACGCGCAGGCGGAGGCGGCCGACGCGGTGAAATGGGAGCACGCGCTCGCCCGGCGTCGCGGCTCCGCGCTGCTCTGCGTGCTGGTCAGCCCCGCGACCCCGGAAGCGCTCGGCCCGGCGTTGGCGGATGGACATTACCCGACGCTGGGAATCGCCGGTTCGGTGCCGCCGCCGCAGGTCGTGGTTGGCCAGAAGCCCGCCGCGGACCGGCAGGCTTACGAGGCCCTGGAGTCCGGCACGGCGCTCGCCACCCTGCTGTCCGGCCGGATCGGAAAGGAGCGGTATGACGAGGAGGCGCTGATGCACGATTTCAGCAACGGCAACACCGCGGGCGAGCCGCCGCCGCCCGACGCAAAGAACCTGAAGGACGCGCCCGACAAGCCCGAGCGGATCGTCGATCGCGTGCTGCAGCGGGCCCTCCACCTGCACCGGGCGCTGGCGGCCCTCAAGCAGCGCGGTTGACCTGCCCCGCGGGCGCGTCATCCTGACGACGTCTCATGCCGGCCTTCGGCCCGATCGTCCTCGTCTGCACCGCCAACATCTGCCGCAGCCCGATGGGCAGCGGACTGCTGGCGCATGCACTGGCCGCCCAGCCCGAGCCGCTGAAGAGTCTCCGCGTCATGTCCGCCGGCGTGGCGGCCCGGCCCGGCGAGCTCGCCTCCGAGAACTCGGTGCTGGCGCTGAAGCGGGTCGGCATCGACATCTCCGGCCACCGGGCCACGCCGCTGACCCAGCAACTGCTCGATTCGGCACTGGCGGTGTTCTGCATGACGGATTCCCACCGCTCGATCATCGAGCTGCAGGCGGCGCCCGTGCCCAAGCGGCTGCATCTGCTGCGCGAGTTCCTGCCCGGGGACGTCCGCCGGGAGATCGGCGACCCGTACGGCGGCTCGCTCAAGGTCTACGAGGCCTGCCGCGACGAGATGGTCGAGGCCATCCCGAGCATCCTCGACTACCTGCGGAAGATCACCAAGCCGGCCTGACCGGCGGAAGTCGGGAGGCCGGTGACGCGGATTTCGGATTGCGGATTGCGCGCGACCCGGCTGCCTTGGGCCTGAGTATTCCCTGCGCCCTCCTCCCTCCGCCTGTCGCCATGTCCCTGAACGCCGCCCCCCTCGCCCAGCTCGACCCTGAGATCCACGCCGTCATCGCCGGCGAACTGTCCCGTCAGCAGCATCACGTCGAGCTGATCGCCTCCGAGAACTTCACCTACCCGGCCGTGCTCGAGGCCATGGGCACGGTGCTGACGAACAAGTACGCCGAGGGCTATCCGGGCAAGCGCTGGTACGGCGGCTGCGAGCAGGTGGATCGCGCCGAGGTGCTCGCGATCGAACGGGCGAAAAGGATCTTCGGCGCCGAGCACGCCAACGTCCAGCCGCACTCCGGTTCGCAGGCCAATTTTGCGGTCTACACGGCGGTGCTGGCGCCGGGGGACAAGATCCTCGGCATGAACCTGAGCCACGGCGGGCACCTCACCCACGGCAACCCCGCGAACTTCTCCGGCAAACTGTACTCGTTCTGCCAGTACGGCGTGCGGGAGGACAACGGCCTGATCGACTACGACGAGCTCGCGGCGGTCGCGCGCCGGGAGAAGCCGAAGATGATCACGGTCGGCGCCAGCGCCTATTCGCGCATCATCGACTTCGCCCGCATGGGGGAGATCGCCCGCGAGGTCGGCGCGATGCTCTTCGCCGACATCGCCCACATCGCCGGCCTGGTCGCCACCGGCCACCATCCGTCGCCGGTGCCGCACGCCGATTTCGTCACCACCACGACGCACAAGACGCTGCGCGGCCCGCGCGGCGGCCTCGTGCTCTGCCGCGCCCAGCATGCCAAGGCGCTCGACTCCGCCGTCTTCCCCGGCGGCCAGGGCGGCCCGCTGATGCACATCATCGCCGCCAAGGCGGTCTGCTTCGGCGAGTGCCTCAAGCCGGAGTTCAAGGAATACTCGGGCCAGGTCGTGCGCAACGCCCGGGCCCTGGCCGCCGCCATGATCGGCTGCGGCTACAAGATCGTGTCCGGCGGGACCGACAACCACCTCATGCTGGTCGACCTGCGCGCCAAGTTCCCGGACCTCACCGGCAAGGTGGCGCAGGAGACGCTCGACCGCGCCAACATCACGACCAACAAGAACACGGTGCCGTTCGAGACGCGTTCGCCCTTCCAGGCCTCGGGCATCCGGCTCGGCTCGCCAGCCATGACGACCCGCGGCATGCGCGAGCCCGAGATGCAGGAGATCGCCTCGCTGATCGACGGCGTGCTCTCGGCCATCGGCCGGCCCGACGAGGCCGCGGTCATCGCCGCGACCCGCGAAAAGGTCGTGCGGCTGACCGGCCGCTTTCCGCTGCCGTACCGGTTGTAGGGCCAGCCGGGTGGCGGCCGGCAGTGGAAAGTTGAGCGTTGATGGTTGAATGACGAACGAACCCAGTTTGGCCGTGGCAGCGAACGGGCCCGTTCGACGCGCCCAGCGCCCCGGACGGATCGACGAGCTCGCGACCGAACGGCCCGAAACAGACTTTGCGCGGCGCGCGGTTTCCCTCCATCATTTCTAGTTTAATCACGATGTCGTTCGCTCCCGCCAGCCGCGCCCCCGCTTTTGGTCCGCCTGGCGCTGCCGCGGACGGGAGCGGACCGGCCGGCCGAAACCGGGGAGCCGACGTCCTCACCCGCAGCTGGATCTTCGCCGCCGCCCTGGCGCTGGCGCTCCTCTCCGGCTGCGCCAGCGCGGGCGGACGCCGCGGCGCCTTCACGATGCTGCAGACCAAGCCCGCCTCGCTGCCGGCGCGGGTGCTCTCGAATTTCTTCCTCGTCGAGGCGAAGCAGGTCGACGGCAAGAGCTACCGGTTCATGATCGACACGGGCTCCTCCGCCACGCTGGTGTCGCCCCGGGTCGCCGCCGCCCTGCGGCAGAAACCGAAGAAGGGGCAGCCGGCGGGCACCGTGACGATTCACAGCGCGGACGGGCGCGATGTCGCGCTCGAGGCCGTGACCCTGCGTCAGCTCCAGCTTGGGGACGCCGGCTTCGAACAGGTGCCGGTGGCGATCTACGACTTCACCGACCTGTCCGACCATTTGGGACTGACGATCGACGGCATCCTGGGTTTCCCGCTCTTCCGGGACAAACTGCTGACCCTCGACTACCCGGGCGCGCGGCTCGGCCTCGAGCCCAGTCCGCTGATCGTCCCGTCCGTGGTCCGGCCCGCCCCGCGGACGTCCACCCTGACCTTTGACAACGACCAGACCACGCCGCTCATTCCGGTGCAGATGGGTAATGAGTCGTTCTTCGTGCTCATCGACACGGGCAACGACGGCGGCCTCAGCCTCAATCCCGCGGGCCTGCACCCGCAATTCGCCAGCGGCCCGCGCCCCGGCAAGCTCGCGGCCTCGCTCGCCGGCGACCGCACTGAACTGGTCGGACGCCTGTCGCAGAACGTGCTCGTCGGCAGCCATGTGATCGTCCAGCCCGTCGTCAATCTCACCGACCAGCTCTCCTCGCTCGGCGGCGAGCTGCTGCGCCATTTCATCCTCACCTTCGATCAGCACCACCACCGGCTGACCCTGGTGCGAGATGCCGACGGTCCCGTGGAAATGCCCGCCCGCCACGACACCGGCCTCTCGTTCCGCCGGTACCCGGCCTATTGGCGCGTGCTGGCGATCGTGCCGGGCACCCCGGCGGCCGAATCCACGGTGCAGGCCGGCGATCTCTGCGTGCGGGTCAACGGCGAACCGGTGGCCAAATGGGACATCGAACGTTACATGGCGCTGCTCCGGACCGCCGCCAAGGTGACCTACACGTTCATCGTCGGACCCAAGGAGCAGGATGTCGAGGTGCCGGTCTTCAACCTGGTGCCGTGATTTCGAGGCTCAGAGTTGAAGGCTGAGTCGGACTCATTCAGTTGGGTCCCTCTCGCGCAGACGAACCCTTGTGCAATCCACTCATGCACAACGACAGATTTGCCCCAACGCCCTCGGCCATGCAGTGGGACCAGTTGTTCTGACCGCCCCCGGATTCAGGCTGGATGCAAGGGCATGAGTCCGGCTCGGCGCAGGTCGGGCGAGGTTTAATCCGCGAGACGGATCTCCCCCATCCGGGTTCATCTGTGGCTCAAGTGCATGAGTCCGGCTGTGGGTTGAGAGACTGGCCTGGTTGGCGTCAGCCGCGACTGGGCGGCAGCAGGCGGAATGCGCCGCCGCCGTCGTGGCCGTCGATCCACGGACGCGCAAGCATCTGCCGGTCAAGCCGCCAGCCGGGATTTTCGCCGATGAAACGCGCGACGACCTCCTCGTTCTCCGCCGGATCGAGGCTGCAGGTGCTGTAGACCAGCCGGCCATGGGGCCGCACGAGCCGGGCCGCCGCGCGCAGGAGGACCAGTTGGTGCGCGGCGTGACGTCCAAAATCCCCCGGACGCAGACGCCATTTCACGTCGACGCGATGCCGCATCACCCCGGTGTTGGTGCAGGGCGCGTCGACCAGCACCGCATCGAAGTTTTCCGGCAAATTGATGCCCTGCAAAAACGCCGGACCGACCTGCCGCAGGTCAGCGGGGACCAGGGCGACCTGGACCGAGGACGGCGCCAGGCTGAGGTTGGCCTGCAGTCGGGCGAGGCGCGGGCCCGGCTCGTCAACCGCGACCAGCCGGCCCGCACCGCCGGCCAGCGCATCGGCGATCAGCAGACACTTGCCGCCCGGCGCGGCACAGGCATCGAGAATATCCTCCCCAGGCCGGGGCCCGAGCAGTTCCACGCAAAGCCGGGTGGACGGGTCCTGGAGGTAAAGCGAGCCGTCGGCCGCGAGCGTCCTGACATCATCCCACGGACCGGGCTTGACGGTGAAAAACCCCGGCCAGCGCGCCGGTGAAAGAAAGTCCGGCATCGGCGCCGGGCTCCGCCACCGGCCGTAGACCGAGGCTGGGGTCTGGTTCCATTCCAGGAGTTGCCGAGTCGCCTCGGCGCCAAAGGCCTTGAGCCAACGGTCGACCAGCCAGTCGGGATGGGCCCATTCGGCCGCCAAGCCGGCCGGCCTCTCCGCAAGGCGATCCGCCGCCCGTCGGGCCACCGCGTTGACCAACCGGGCCTCCGCCGGGCTGGTGACCGTCTTGGCCTGCTCCACCGCGTGATGCACCTCGCGCGCCACGGCCTCCGGACCGCCTTCAAACAGCTCGAAACCGGCCACCAGCAGGACGGCCTGCAGGCGGCTGCGGGGCGGACGCCGCACCAGTCCTTCCAGCGCGGCCTCGAGCCGGCTGGCCCAGCGCACCACGCCGTAGAATAGATGCTGGGCACGCGCCCGCTCCCGCGGCGGCAGATCCGGCGTAAGTTGTTCCAGCAGCGAATCCACGCGGTCGTGGCGCACGAGCCACAATTCGGTCAGCCGCACGGCGGCGATCCACCCGCTCTGGTCTCCGCCGGGGATCGCTGGCGAGCGCCGCGCGCGGCGCTCCGCGGGCAGCGAGCCCTCGGAATTGGGCCCACCGAAACCCGGTTTGACATCCCGCTTCATTCTCCCCTCTACTCATCGGTTCACCGACTCGCTACGCAATCATGAATTCCGAAGCCATTGCCTCCATCATCGCAAAAAACCCCGCCCACAAGGCGTCCCGAGCCAAACTGGAGGCCATGGAACCCGGAGCTTACGTCATCCACCGCAGCTGGGGGTTCGGCCAGATCAAGGAGTATGACGAATCGGCGCAGAAGCTGGTGATCGACTTCAAGGGCAAGAAGTCCCACGCGATGGATCCCGTGTTCTGCGTGGGCACGATGGAGGTCCTGCCCGCCAACCACATCCTTGTCCGCAAGGAGACCGAGGCCGCCAAGATCAAACAGCTGGCCGACCATGAGCCGGTCCAGCTGATCGTTGAGACCCTTTCCGGTTACGCCAACAAGGCCGCCAGCGTCATCGAGCTGGAAACCACGCTCGCCCAGGTCATCGGCGAGGACAAGTTCAAGCGCTGGTTCGCCAACGCCAAGAAGCACCTGATCAAGGACCCGCGCATCAGCGTGCCGGCCAAGAAGACCGAGCTTTACGTGCTCCGCGAGGAACCGGTGTCGGCCGAGGATGAGATCCTCGAGGCCTTCGGCGCCACCCGCTCGGCCCGCCGCCGCATCACTCTGGCCGAGGACCTTCTCGCCGCGTCGATCAAGGAGGAGTCCAAGGCCGGACTCGAGCAGGTCCTCCACGGCATCACCGAGGCCGTGCGCGACAGCAACCAGCTCGACTCCGCCGAGCGCCTCTACGGCGCCTTCGTCCGCGACGAGCTGGCCAAGATCCTCGGCCACAACGCCGGCACGCTCAACCCGCCGCAGTCGGAGCTCATCCGCGAGGTCCGCGGCCTCACCGCCATCGCCGAAAAGATCCCGGTCCACTTCCAGGCGCGTTTCCTCGACCTGGTCAAGGAGACGCATCCGCTCGAGTGGCGCGAGATCGTCTTCGCCCTCCTCAAGACTTCGCAGGGCAAGTTCACCACCGAGTGCATCAACTTCCTGGTCGAGAACGGCCAGAGCGACGAGCTGGCCGCCACCCTCGCCCGCTGGAAGACCGAGCAGAACCTGCGCGCGCCGGTGCTCCTGTGGGTGATCAAGAACCGCCACTCGAAGAAGTTCGCCAAACTGCTCAACAACCTGATCACGCCGCGCCTGCTCAGCGCCATCTTCTTCGCCATCGACTACGAGGCGCTGCAGTCCGCCGGCACGCGGCGCATCCCGCTGGCCGAGGCGCTGAGCGAGGACGCCGACCTGATCTCCGACCTGCTGGCGACCGCCGACACGGAAACCGCCCGCGATCTGGCCAACACCCTGCTCCTCAACCAGGGCTTTGAGGAGCTGACCAAGAAGTCGCTGCTCGCGCGCTTCATCAAGCTGTTCCCGTCGCTCCAGTCGCTCGTCTCGGGCGAGTCCGACACCAAGGACGACCAGTTTCTCGTCTCCCGCTCCAGCTACGAGCACAAGCGCACGGAGTACGAGGACATCGTGTCGCGGCGCATCCCCGAGAACTCCCGCGCCATCGCCGCCGCCCGCGAGCACGGCGACCTCAAGGAGAATTCCGAGTTCAAGATGGCCAAGCAGGACCAGTCCGTCCTCATGGCCCAGAAGGCGCAGCTCGAGCGCGACCTCGCCCGCGCGCGCATCTCCGATTTCGCCGAGGCCACCACCGACCAGATCAGCGTCGGCACCGTGGTCGACCTGCGCGACATCGCCAACGGCAAGGCCGTGCGCTACTCGGTGCTCGGAGCCTGGGACAGCGATCCCGACAACCACGTCATCGCCTACAAGACTCCGCTCGGCCAGGCCCTCCTCGGCAAGAAGATCGGCGAGCACGTGAAGCTGAAGATCGCCGGCCTCCAGCACGAGTACCAGGTGGCGGGCATCACCCGCTACGCCGACTTCAAGAAGAACTGAAGGCGGGCGCGACTGCGCCCGCGGCAGGGGGTTGAAGGTTGAGGGTCACGCCCGGCCGGGATCCTGCTCGTTCTCCTTCTGTTTCTCCTAATCCCTGGCCGTCGTGTTCTTCAAAGGCTTCGTCCTCGGCTTCTCAATTGCCGCACCGGTCGGTCCGATCGGCCTGCTCTGCATCCAGCGCACGCTCGCCCGCGGCCGGCTGCGGGGCATCGTCTCCGGCCTCGGTGCTGCCACCGCTGACGCCGTGTACGGGCTGATCGCGGCCTTCGGGCTGACGGCGGTCACGCAGGCGCTGCTCGGGGCGCAGTTCTGGCTCCAGTTGGCCGGCGGCGTCTTCCTGGTCGGGCTCGGAATCCGGACGCTGGGCACCCAGCCGGCCGCCGGACCCTCGCCCGGTGATTCCGCGGCATCGGGTCATGCGGCCGCCTGGCTCTCGGTGTTTGTCCTGACGCTGGCGAATCCCGCGACGATCCTGTCCTTTCTGGCCGTCTTCGCCGGGCTTGGGGTGGCGAATCCAGCCGGCGGGCCGGGCGGCGCGCTGGCGCTGGTGGCCGGAGTGTTTCTCGGATCAGCCGCGTGGTGGGGGGTGCTCGGATTCGTCACCGGCCTGCTGCGCCATCAGATCGGCGCCCGCGGACTTCGCGCGGTGAATCTGTTCTCGGGGGCAAGCATCGTCACCCTCGGCATCTGGTCGCTGGTCACGCTGGTCCGCGGAACCTGAACTGGCAAGTGGAGGGCCCCGCCTCCCGGCGGGCCAAGCCCATGCTTTCGTCAGCTCGCAGCCTCGAGCGCCAGCGCGCGGGGGAAGAGAATGTTGTTCTCCTTGTGCACGTGCCGGTGCAGATCGGCCTCCAGCTCCGCCAGGCCGGCGAGCAGCGCCCGGTGCGTGTTGCAGGAGTTCTCGTCCGGCGTGAACCCGTCGGTCAGCTCGCGCAGGCGGGCCAGGGTGTTTCCGGCGGAATCGTGCTCCGCCTCCATCTGGCGGATGGGGTTGGCCACCGAGCCGCAACCGGCAGCGGGACGGGTGCCGGTCGCCTCGAGCTCCCGGATGTACGGGAAGAGGATGTTCTCCTCCTTCGTCATGTGGAGACTCATTTCCCGGGCCAGGCCGAACACTCGTTCGCCGACCTCCGGCAGCCGCCCATCGCGCCAGCCGTGCTTGCGCGCCACGCGCTCGGCCATCTCGACCAGCCGTGGCAGTTCCGCGCGCAGATACGCGTGGTGGGTCCGCTCGATGTGGTCGGCCAGCGCGGCGAGGCTGACGCCGGCGAGATCGAAGCCGTCGGCCTCGTCCCGGGACTCAGCCGCAGCTAGTTGCGCCAGGACTTCACCGACGTCGAGCTTGCGCTCGGCACAGACGACGCCCAGCGGGCGCTTGCCCCCGCAGCAGTAGTCGATGCCGAGAGACTCGAAGACCCGGCTCAGGCCGGGACGGGCGGTGACCATGGCGCCAACGGTCTGGTCGGCGGAAAGGGCGGGAAGGGACGCAGGTTGGTTCATGGCCCCAATCTACCCGCCTCCACCGGGGCGGACCTTGATCCGGGTCAAGTATTGCCGGGATTCCCGAACTCCGTCATTCGGACCGCAGCAGCCGGGCGATGTCCGCCCTCGTTGCGCGGCGGGCCGGCATGACGCAGGCCAGCAGCGCAGCCCCGAGCATCAGGCTGCCGGCCACCGCCAGCACCCATGGATCCGCGGGCGAGGTTTCGAACAGCAGGCTCCGCAGGAAGCGCGCCAGCGCCAGCGCCCCGGCGACGCCGCCGGCAATGCCGACCAAGGTGAGGGCCAGGCCGCGACTCAGCACGAGCGCCATGAGGTCACGCTGCGTGGCGCCGAGGGCCATGCGGACGCCGAATTCATTCATCCTCTGGTCGACCGTATAGGCGAGGACCGAGAAGACCCCCACCACGGTAAGCAGCAGAGCGATGCCGGCCAGGACCTTGAAGACCGAATCGGCCAGGCGCTCGGCCCAAAGCTGCTGTTCGCGCATGCGGGAAAGCGGAATTGTCTGGGCCACGACCAGCTGCGGATCGAAGGCGTAGAGCCGGCGTCGTATCTGGCCCGCGAGTTCCTCCCGATACTCGCCGGCGAAACGTACGATGAAGGAATTCTGTGCCTGGGGACCCCAGCCCTCGGGACCGTAGAAATACATTCCCGGGCCGTCCCGGGGAGAGGGCCGGAGGTCGCCCACCACCCCGGTCACGAGCCAGCCCTGCCATCCCGGCTCCGCCCCACCGTTGGGCTCCTCCGACTTCAGCATCCGGCCGACCGGATCCTGGTCGGGCCACAGCGCATGCGCGAGCGCCTCACTGACCATGATCTCGTTCCCGCGCACCTGGGTCAGCCAGCTTCCCCGCCGCAACTTCAGTCCCGCCGCCCTCGGGTAACCCAGGCTGAAGTCCGCCAGGTCGGCCTTGACCTTGGAGCCGTCGGGCCGCGCAAACGTATGGGATCCGAAAAACCATCCGGGCAGCAGGAGGTCGGAGCCGAACCCGACGTCGAGCACACCGGGCACCCGGCGCAGTTCCGCCTCGATCTCGTGGAGCCGGGCCAGCCGCGGCTCCCACTCCGTTGGATAATCGGTCGGGAAGCTGACCTGCACCTTGGCGCGGCCGGTCGGATCGAAGCCGAACTCGACCTGATT
>Ga0335069_10010267_pt1 | contig 13270 bp, 10 predicted proteins | sample Lox_Sample_11_FD_206714 | JGI IMG/M metagenome (GOLD analysis project Ga0335069, IMG submission 206714) | Soil microbial communities from Loxahatchee National Wildlife Refuge, Florida, United States - Lox_Sample_1.1 | ecosystem: Environmental > Terrestrial > Soil > Wetlands | place: USA... | reverse complement strand
AGCGTCTGGCCGGACTCGGTGACGAGGCGCCCGCCGTCCTCGACCCGGGCGACGCTGTCCTTGATCAGGCCCTTGATCTCCTTGGCGGCGTCGGCGCTGCGCGAGGCCAGGTTCCTGACCTCGCTGGCGACGACCGCGAAGCCGCGGCCCTGCTCGCCGGCGCGCGCCGCCTCGACCGCCGCGTTGAGCGCCAGCAGGTTGGTCTGGAAGGCGATCTCGTCGATGACGCCGATGATGTCGGCGATCTTCCTCGAGGCGCTGCTGATGCCGCCCATCGCGGTGACCGCCTGCGAGACGACGCTGCCACCGCGCTCGGCGCGGCTGCGCGCCTCGAGCGCGAGCGCATTCGCCTGGCGGGCGTTGTCGGCGTTCCGCCGCACGGTGCTCGTCATCTCCTCCATCGACGCGGCGGTCTCCTCGAGCGAGGCGGCCTGCTCCTCGGTGCGCTTGGAGAGGCTCGCGTTGCCCTGCGAGATCTCCTGCGAGCCGCGCGACACCTCGGCGGCCGACTCCTTGACGCGCGCAACGAGCGCCGCGATCTCGGCGACCAGCTGGTTGACGCCGGTGGCGATGCGGCGTTCGAGGCCGCTCTTGTTGGCGGTGTGGATCCGCTGCGTCAGGTCGCCGGAGTTGGCGGCATCGACCACCCGCTGCAGGCCGGCGACGATGCCGGCGACGTTGTCGACCAGGGCGTTGATGCTGGTCGCGAGCTGCTCGGCGAAGCCGCTCTTGCCGGCGGTCGCGAGCCGCCGCTCGAGGTCGCCCTCGACCACCGCCGCGACGATCTGCTGCACTTCCTCGAGCGCGCGGCGGTCGCCCTCGGCGCGCTGGCGCTCGTCCTCGGCGTGCCGCCGCTCGCTCGCGGCGCGCTCACGCAGCGCCGCCTGCGTCGCCGCGACGCCGGCCAGCAGCTCGCCCACCTCGTCGCGGCGCGCGGTCTCGATGTCGTTGTCGAGCCGGCCGGCGCCGATCTCGCGGAGCAGGCCGACGGCGCGCTGCAGCGGCCGCGTGATCGCGCGGCTGACCAGGAGCGCGATGCTGACGCCGAGCGCCGCCGCGATCGCGAGCAGCACGAACACGGTGCGCCGCGCGCCGGCGGCGATCGCGTCGGCCGCGGCGCGCGCCTGGCCGGCCTCGGCGTTGGTCGCGTCGACCAGCCTGCGGATCGCGCCGGTGACGGCGTCGTACTTGCCCTTCGCCTGGGCGATCAGCACCCGCTGCGCGTCGCCCGGCAGGCCGTCCTCGGCCATCGACAGCGCCCGCTGCTGCTCCTTGTCGTAGTCCCTCCACTTGGACTGCAGGTCGGCCCACAGCGCGCGCTCGTCCGCGGAGCGGGCGAGCTGCTCGTAGCTGGCCGTGTCGGCCTTCATGCGCGTCGCGATCGCGGCGAGCGACTGCGTCGACTCGCGGGCGCCGTCGGTGTTGTTGAGCTGCAGGCGGGTCAGGATCTCGAGCACCACGCCGCGGCTCTCGGCGACTTCGCCGCCGATCTGCGACACGAGATAGACGCTCGCGAGCGAGCCCGTGGCGAGCTGGTCGGTGGTCGCGGCCACCTTGGAGAGCTGCGCCACCGCCGTCAGGCCGATCACGCCGGCGAAGGCGAGCACCGCCAGGAACGTCAGCTGGAGCTTCGGACCAAGACGTAAGTCATTGATTACGCTCATCTCGGGTCAACTCTCCGTGCGCGTCGGCCGCGGCCTCCACCGCGTTGGCGAGGCTCGGCTCTGGCCTGCCCGTGCCGGGCAGGACGCGGGCCCGGCGGGTCAGGGCGTAAGGGCCCGTCCCGGGAGTCGTCCGTGCGGATGAAAACTGTAGGCCGGCGGCCGGGCGGCCGCCGAAACTGCGAGGTGGCCCGGTTCCGGCGGGGCCGTTCCCGGCCCCGCCCCCGCCGTCAGCCCGCGAGCGCGAGGAGGCTCGCGTTGCCGCCGACCGCCGCGGTGTTGACGGTCACCGTCTGCTCGGTCGCGAAGCGGTGCAGGTAGTGCGGCCCGCCGGCCTTCGGGCCGGTACCGGAGAGGCCGTGGCCGCCGAAGGGCTGCACGCCGACGACCGCGCCGATCATGTTGCGGTTGACGTAGACGTTGCCGACCCGCGCGCGGCTGCGGACCCGCGCCACGGTCGAGTCGATGCGCGTGTGGATGCCGAGCGTGAGGCCGTAGCCGGTGGCGTTGATCGCGTCGACCAGCGCATCGAGGTCGCGCGCCCTGAAGCGCACGACGTGCAGCACCGGCCCGAACACCTCGCTCTCGAGCGCGCCGATGGCGGGGATCTCGACCGCGAGCGGCGCGAAGAAGGTGCCGGTGCCGGTGCCGGCACCGACCGCCGCGCGGTGCGACCAGCGCGCGCCCGCGACGATCCGCGCCGCGTGCTGCTCGAGCCGGGCGAGCGCCTCGGCGTCGATCACCGGCCCGACGTCGGTCGCGATCAGGCCGGGCGCGCCGACCGCGAGCTCGTCCATGGCCCCCGCCAGCAGCGCCTCGACCCGGTCGGCGATCTCCTCCTGCACGCACAGGACGCGCAGCGCCGAGCAGCGCTGCCCGGCGCTGCCGAAGGCCGACAGCACCGCGTCGTTGACCACCTGCTCCGGCAGCGCCGAGCTGTCGACGATCATCGCGTTCTGGCCGCCGGTCTCGGCGATCAGCGTCGCGATCGGGCCGGGGCGCGCCGCGAGCGCGCGCTGGATCGCGTTCGCGGTCTCGTTGGAGCCCGTGAACGCGACGCCGGCGACGCGCGGGTCGGCGGTCAGCAGCCTGCCGACGTGCGCGCCGTCGCCCGGCAGGAACTGCAGCGCCTCGCCCGGCACGCCCGCGCCGTGCAGCAGCTCGGTCGCGAGCGCCGCGACCAGCGGCGTCTGCTCCGCGGGCTTGGCGATCACGGCGTTGCCGGCGGCCAGCGCCGCGGCCAGCTGGCCGGTGTAGATCGCGAGCGGGAAGTTCCACGGGCTGATGCAGACGAACACGCCGCGGCCGCGCAGCAGCATCTCGTTGCTCTCGCCGGTCGGGCCCGGCAGCTGCTGCGGCCGGGCGAACTCGAGCCGCGCGCGCTGCGCGTAGTAGCGCAGGAAGTCGACCGCCTCGCGCACCTCGGCGACGCCGTCGGCCACCGACTTGCCGGCCTCGCGCACCAGCAGCGCGATGAACTCGGCGCGGCGCGCCTCGAAGGCGCCCGCGGCGCGCTCGAGGATCGCGGCGCGCGCCTCGGCCGGCGTCAGCTCCCAGCCGGCGAACGCCGCCGTGGCGCCGGCGAGCGCCCGCTCGACCTCCGCCGCCCCGGCGTCGACGACCGCGCCGACGCGCTCGCCGCGGTCGGCGGGGTTGGTGATCGGCGTGCCGCGCGCCAGCGCCGCGGCCGGCTCCAGCAGCCGGCGCCCGCCGAGCACCGGCACCGCGGTGCGCGGCTCGCCGAGCGCACCGCCCGCCGCGCGGGCGAGCTCGGCGAGCGCATGGCCGTCGGCGAGGTTCAGCCCCTCCGAGTTCGGCCGCTCGGCGCCGAAGATCCGCGCCGGCAGCGGGATCCGCGGGTGCGGCGCGGTGGCGAGGCCCTCGACGAAGGCGACCGGGTCGGCGGCGATCTCGCTGGCCGGCAGGCGCGCATCGACGATGCGGTTGACGAACGAGGTGTTGGCGCCGTTCTCGAGCAGGCGGCGCACCAGGTACGGCAGCAGGTCCTCGTGCGAGCCGACCGGCGCGTACACGCGGCACGGCGCGCCCTCGCGCTCGGCGTCGGTGACGATGCCGTACAGCTCCTCGCCCATGCCGTGCAGCCGCTGGAACTCGAACACGCGGCCGCGGCCGCGCGCGAGGTGGAGGATGCTCGCCACCGTGTGCGCGTTGTGGGTGGCGAACTGCGGGTAGACGACGTCCGGGGCGTCGAGCATCAGGCTCGCGCAGGCGAGGTAGGCGACGTCGGTGCTCTGCTTGCGGGTGTAGACCGGGTAGCCCGGGTGGCCGCGCTCCTGGGCGCGCTTGATCTCGCTGTCCCAGTAGGCGCCCTTGACGAGGCGGATGTTGAGCCGGCGGCCGGCGCTCCTGGTGCGCGCGATCAGCCAGCGCAGCACGTCCGGCGCGCGCTTCTGGTAGGCCTGCACCGCGAGCCCGAAGCCCTGCCAGCCGGCCAGCGACGGCGTCACCAGCACGCGCTCGATGAGCTCGAGCGAGAGCTCGAGGCGCTCCGACTCCTCGGCATCGACGGTGAGCGCGATGCCGGCGGCGGCGGCGCGCTCGGCGAGCAGCACGAGCCGCGGCGCGAGCTCGGCGTGCACGCGGGCGCGCTTGGCGAACTCGTAGCGCGGGTGCAGCGCCGAGAGCTTGACCGAGATCGACGGCGCCGCCTCCGGCGTCGCGTGCCGCTCGGCGCGCGCCGCGCGGCCGATCGCCTCGATCGCCGCCGAGTAGGCCTCGAGGTAGCGGTCGGCGTCCTGCATCGTCAGCGCCGACTCGCCGAGCATGTCGAAGGAATAGCGGTAGCGCGCGTTGGCGCCCTCGCGGGCGCGCGCGAGCGCCTCCTCGGCGCTCCTGCCCATGACGAACTGGTGGCCGAGGATGCGCATCGCCTGGCGCATCGAGGTGCGCACCACCGGCTCGCCGACGCGCGCCACGAGGTTGCGCACGAAGCCGGCGGGGTCGCGCTGCGTGCCGGCGTCCGGCTGCACGATGCGCCCGGTCAGCATCAGCCCCCAGGTGGAGGCGTTGACGAACAGCGAGCCGCCGTCGGAGAGGTGCGAGGCCCAGTCGCCGGCCTTGATCTTGTCGGCGATCAGCCGGTCCGCGGTGACCGCGTCCGGGATCCTGAGCAGCGCCTCGGCGAGGCACATCAGGATCACGCCCTCCTGCGAGGACAGGTCGTACTCCCGCAGGAAGGCGTCCATGCCGGTCTTGTCGACGCGCACGCCGCGCACCGCCTCGACGAGCGCCGCAGCGTGCGCGCTGATCTCGGCGCGGGCCGCGGGCTCGAGGCGCGCGAGCGGCAGGAGCTCGCGCAGCACGGCCTCCTCGTCGGCGAGCCACAGGCGGTTGACGGCGGCCGCGATCGGGCCCTCCAGCGGCTCGGCCGCCGGGCGAAGGAAAGGCGTCATGGGGTCCCCCTGAATGATCCCGCTACTCTATGTGGGATCTCCTAGGTGTTTCTTCTTTTTGGTATGATGCTGGCAGCAGCTTCAACTGTAACGGAGGCCCCGGATGGCGGGCTCGCTCGACCGGATCGATCGCAGGCTGCTCGCGCTCCTGCAGTCCGACGGCCGGCTCTCGGTCGCCGAGCTCGCACGGCGCGTGCACCTCAGTCCGACGCCCTGCTTCGAGCGCGTGCGGCGCCTCGAGCGCGAGGGCTACATCCGCGGCTACAGCGCCGACCTCGACCCGGCCAAGCTCGGCGCCGGCCTGATCGCCTTCGTCGAGGTGCAGCTCGACCGCACGACGCCCGACGTGTTCAACCGCTTCCGCGACGGGGTCATCGGCCTCGAGCCCGTGCAGGAGTGCCACATGGTCGCCGGCGGGTTCGATTACCTGCTCAAGGTGCGCACCGCCGACATGGCCGCCTACCGGCGCTTCCTCGAGGACCTCGCCGCGCTCGCCGGGGTCGAGCAGACCCACACCTACGTGGTCATGGAAGAGGTGAAGTCGACCCGCGCCGTGCCGATCGACGAGCGCTGAGCGGCGCGCCGTGCTCAGCGGCGCCGGCGGGCGCGGTAGTCGGCGAGGATCCGGCCGTGGTCGAACGCGAGCGGCGGCGGCGCCGCCGGGTCGACGACCTGCACGTTCTGCGCGTCGTCGGCGGCGCGCGGCTCGCCGCGCGCGCGCCCGACGAAGACGATCCCGATGGTGTGGCCGCGCGGATCGCGGCCGGGGTCGGAGTACACCCCGAGCAGGCCGTCGAGCTCGACGTCGAGGCCGGTCTCCTCGCGCGCCTCGCGCACCGCGGCCGCCTCGACGGTCTCGCCGAGCTCGACGAAGCCCCCCGGCAGCGCCCAGCCCGGCGGCGGGAAGCGCCGCTCGATCAGCACGATCGGCCGGCCGGGCCGGTCGATGAGCTCGATGATGACGTCGGCGGCCACCGGCGGCGTGACGGGCCTCGGCATCGGCAGAGTATCCCATGCGGCCGCCGGCCCTTGATACTCGCGCGGCGCGCCCGCACGCTGTCGGTCGGCGGCCCCTGGAGCGAGCGGTGACGGCAGCGGAATCGGCGGTGCGCGCGGTCGGCGCGGCGGACTTCGAGGTGCAGGTGCTCGCGCGCTCGGCGCAGCTGCCGGTGGTGGTCGATTTCTGGGCCGAGTGGTGCGCGCCGTGCCGGATGGTGGCGCCGCTGATCGAGCGGCTCGCGGTGGCGTACGCCGGGGCCGCCGAGTTCGCCAAGGTCGACGCCGACGCCGAGCCCGCGATCGCGGCGCGCTACGGCGTGCGCAGCCTGCCGACGATCGCGCTCTACGCCCGCGGCGAGCTCGCGGACGCGCTGGTCGGCGCGCAGCCGGAGCCGGTGCTGCGCGCGCTGATCGAGCGCCACGTCGAGCGGCCGGCGGACCGCGAGCGGCAGGCGGCGCTCGCCGCCGCCGCGGCCGGCGACGCCGGGGCGGCGGTCGCGACCCTGGAGCGGCTCGCGGCCGCGGAGCCCGACCGCGCCGAGCACTTCCTCGCGCTCGTCGGCGTGCTGCTCGACTCCGGCCGGCTCGAGGCGGCGGCGAGCCGCATCGCCGAGGCGCCGATCCGCGTCGCCGCCGACCCGCGCCTCGGCGCGCTCGCCGCGCGCCTCGAGCTCGCGCGCGCCGCGGCGCAGCAGGGCGCGCCCGGCACGATCGCGGCACGGCACGCGGCCGCGGCGCGCGAGTTCCTCGCGGGCCGGCACGCGGCGGCGGTCGCGACCTGGCTCGAGCTGCTGCGCGCCGAGCCGCGCTACGGCGGCGGCGCGCTGCCGCGCGTGCTCAAGGCCGCGTTCGCGCTGCTTGGCGATGAGCACGAGCTGGTCGCGGCGAGCCGGCGGCGGATGGCCTCGCTGATGCACTGAGGCCGCGACGCCACCTCAGCCCCGGCCCTGCCGGCGCGCGAGCGCGAGCAGGTCGCGCCGCTCCTTCTTGTCCGGCCGGCCGCCGGGCCGCGGCGTCGTCAGCGCGGCGAGCCGGCGCGCCTCGCGCCAGCGCGCGCCGCGCTCGATGCTGGCCGCGCTCTCCTCGTAGCAGGCCTGCGCCTCCGGCGCCGGGCCGCGCCGCGCCGGGATCGCGCGCACCGCGAGCTCGAGCTCGCGCCCGCCCAGCGAGACCGCGAGCCGGTCGCCGACCCGGACCGCGTGCGCGGGCCTGACGCGCGCGCCGTTCAGGTGGACGTGGCCGCCGGCGACCGCCGCGGCCGCGAGCGAGCGGCTCTTGTAGAGGCGCGCGCACCACAGCCAGCGGTCGAGGCGCAGCGCAGCGGCCGCCGCCGGCGGCCGGGCGTCGCCGCGCGCCGCGCCCGCTGCGGCACCGCGCCGGTCGCGTGTGTTGGTCATAATCCGCCTCCGCCGGCTGGCCGGCGCGCGGCCCTCGGTGCGCCATTATTGCCTATACTTGCGGATCGTTTTGCCAGTGGGCGCACGGCATGGACACGGCCTTCTACGACCGGCTCGGCACCGAGCTCGCGGCCCTGCGGGAGCAGGGACTGTACAAGACCGAGCGCCTGCTCGGCTCGCCGCAGGCGGCCCTGGTGCGCGGCGCCGACGGCCGCGAGGTCGTGAACCTGTGCGCCAACAACTACCTCGGCCTCGCCTCGCACCCGGCGGTGCGCGAGGCGGCGCATCGCGCCATCGACCGCTACGGCTACGGCATGGCGTCGGTGCGCTTCATCTGCGGCACGCACGCGGTGCACCGCGAGCTCGAGCAGCGCCTCGCGGGCTTCCTCGGCTGCGACGACGCGATCCTGTACTCGTCGTGCTTCGACGCCAACGGCGGGCTGTTCGAGACGCTGCTCGGCGAGGCCGACGCCGTGATCTCCGACGCGCTCAACCACGCCTCGATCATCGACGGCATCCGGCTGTGCAAGGCGCGCAAGTACCGCTACGCGAACCGCGACCTCGGCGAGCTCGAGGCGCGGCTGCGCGAGGCCGCCGACGCGCGCACCCGGCTGATCGTCACCGACGGCGTGTTCTCGATGGACGGCACGCTCGCGCCGCTCGCCGAGATCTGCGCGCTCGCCGACCGCTACGGCGCGCTGGTCGCGGTCGACGACTCGCACGCCACCGGCTTCGTCGGCGCCGGCGGCCGCGGCACGCCCGAGCTCGCGGGCGTGCTCGGGCGCGTCGACCTGCTCACCGGCACGCTCGGCAAGGCGCTCGGCGGCGCGGCCGGCGGCTACGTCGCCGGCCGGGCGCGCGCGGTCGAGTGGCTGCGGCAGCGCTCGCGCCCGTACCTGTTCTCGAACTCGCTGCCGCCGGTGATCGCGGCGACCACGCTCAGGGTGCTCGACCTCGTCGCCGACGGCCACGAGCTGCGCGCGCGCCTCAGGGACAACGCGCTGCTGTTTCGCGCCGGGCTCGCCGCGGCCGGCTTCACGCTCGTGCCCGGCGAGCACCCGATCATCCCGGTGATGCTCGGCGAGGCGAGCCTCGCCGGCCGCATGGCCGACCGGCTGCTCGAGCTCGGCGTGTACGTGGTCGGCTTCTCGTTCCCGGTCGTGCCGAAGGGCCAGGCGCGGATCCGCACGCAGATGAACGCGGCGCACACGCGCGCCGACCTCGAGCGCGCCATCGGCGCGTTCGCCACCGCCGGCCGCGAGCTCGGCGTCATCCGGTAAGGGACTGCCAATGAAAGCACTGGTCAAGGCCAAGGCGGAGCCGGGCATCTGGATGCAGGACGTCCCCGAGCCGACGATCGGGCCCAACGACGTGCTGATCAAGATGCGCAAGACCGCGATCTGCGGCACCGACATGCACATCTGGCACTGGGACGACTGGGCGCGGCGCACGATCAGGGTGCCGATGGCGGTCGGCCACGAGTACTGCGGCGAGATCGTCGAGATCGGCAGCGAGGTCCGCGGCCTCGGCGTCGGCGACCGCGTCTCCGGCGAGGGCCACATCACCTGCGGCCACTGCCGCAACTGCCGCGCCGGCCGGCGGCACCTGTGCCGCAACACGGTCGGCGTCGGCGTCAACCGGCCGGGCTGCTTCGCCGAGTACATGTCGCTGCCGGCCTCGAACGTGTTCAAGCTGCCGGCCGCGATCGGCGACGAGATCGCCTCGATCCTCGACCCCTTCGGCAATGCCACCCACACGGCGCTGTCGTTCAACCTGGTGGGCGAGGACGTGCTGATCACCGGCGCCGGGCCGATCGGCATCATGGCGGTCGCGGTCGCGCGCCACGTCGGCGCGCGCCACGTCGTCATCACCGACGTCAACCCCTACCGGCTCGAGCTCGCGCGCCGCATGGGCGCCTCGCGCGCGCTCGACGTGCGCACCGAGACGCTGGACGGCGCGATGCGCGACCTCGGCATGGAGGAGGGCTTCGACGTCGGCATGGAGATGTCGGGCGTGCCGTCGGCCTTTCGCGAGCTGCTCAGGACCATGCACCACGGCGGCAGCGTCGCGCTGCTCGGCATCATGCCCAAGGACACGGGCATCCTCTGGGACGAGGTGATCTTCAAGGGGCTGATGCTGAAGGGCGTGTACGGCCGCGAGATGTTCGAGACCTGGTACAAGATGGCGAGCATGCTGCAGAGCGGCCTCGACATCTCGCCGGTGATCACCCACCGGCTCGGCGTCGCCGACTACCGCCTCGGCTTCGAGACCATGGCCTCCGGCGCGAGCGGCAAGGTGATCCTCGACTGGGACGGCTGAGCCCGGGCGGCGCCGGCGCCGGCGCCGCTCAGTCCGAGCTGCAGCCGCAGTAGCTGTAGAGGTGGCGCGGGTCGTTGAAGGCGCCGATCGCCGCCAGCTGCCGCTCGAAGGCACCGAGCACGTGCGCGACCGCCGCCGGCGGCGACGGCGCGAGGCCGAGCGCACGCGCCGCCGCCCGCCCCTCGGCGCGCAGCTCGCGCAGCAGCCGCTCGCGCCAGGTGAGCTCCTTCTCGCGGAACGTGACCTCGTACTTGCCGGGCGCGAGCTTGGCGAGCTTGGCGGCCGCCTGCACCGCGCCGTCGAGGTCGCCGAGGTGGTCGACGAGGCCGAGACGCGCCGCGTCCGGCGCGATCCAGACGTGGCCCTCGGCGATCTGCTCGATCTCGGCGGCGGTCTTGTGGCGGGCCGCGGCGACGCGCGCGACGAAGTCGTGGTAGGCGTGCTCGACGCCGGTCTGCAGCAGCTCCTTCTCCTCCGCCGGCAGGCTGCGCTCGAGGTGCATCGCCCCCGCGATCGGCGAGGTCGCGACGCCGTCGCTCGCGACGCCGATCTTGGCGAGCGTCTTGGCGAAGGTCGGCACCAGGCCGAACACGCCGATGGAGCCGGTGATCGTGGTCGGCGTCGCCCAGATCTCGTCGGCGTCCATCGCGATGTAGTAGCCGCCGGAGGCGGCGACGCTCGAGAACGAGGCCACCACCGGCTTGCCGGCGGCCTTCAGCGCCGCGATCTCCTGGCGGATCACCTCCGAGGCCAGCATGCTGCCGCCGCCGCTGTCGATGCGCAGCACCACCGCCTTGACGTCGTCGTCGTAGCGCGCGCCGCGCACGATCTCGGCGAAGCTGTCGCCGCCGATCTCGCCGGCCGGGCGCTCGCCGTCGACGATGTTGCCGGCCGCGACCAGCACGGTGACCTCGCCGGCCGGGTGGCGCGTCAGCGCCGCCTCCGGGTGCGCGGCCAAGAGGTACTCGGCGTGGTCGATGGCGTTGTACGAGTGCGTCGCGCGGTCCTCGCCGACCAGGCCGATCAGGAGCTGCTCGAACTCGAGCGCGGTCTTGCGGCCGTCCACCAGCCGGCGCTGCTCGGCGAGCCGCGCCGCGTCGCCGCCCGCCGCCTTGAGCGCCGGCACCGCCTCGTTGACGTAGGCGTCGACGGTGCCGGCCGGCAGCTTGCGCGCGGTCTCGACGCCGGTCGCGTAGGCCTGCCACAGCGGCTTCAGCCAGCCCTCGGTCTGCTCGCGGTCCGCCGGCGACATGTCCTGGCGCGTGTACGGCTCGACGAAGGACTTGTGGGTGCCGACGCGGAACACGTTGACCTCGACGCCGAGCCGCTCGAGCGCGTCGTGGAAGTAGAGCCCGTAGGCGGCGAAGCCGATCACGCCGATCGCGCCGGAGGGCTCGAGGTAGGCCTCGTCGGCCTGCGCCATCAGGTAGTACTGCTCCTGGGTCGCGTAGCGCGCGTAGGCGAGCACCTTCTTGCCGGTCTTGCGAAACTCCTGCACGGCGTCGCCGACCGCGCGCAGCTTGGTGAGGCCGGTGCCGCTCAGCTGCGCGGGGTCGAGCACCAGTACCTTGATGCGCTCGTCCTTGGCGGCGGCCTTGATCGCGTCGACGACGTCGCGCACCAGCGTCTCGGGCTCGTGATCGCCCGTCAGCGCGCCGAGCGAGCGGTCGAAGGGGCTGCCGGAGAGCTGCTCCACGAGCCGCCCCTCGGGCCGCACCACGAGCGCCGCGCCGCTCGGCACGAGCGGCAGCGGATGGCGCGTCGCGGCCCAAAGGACCGCGAAGATCGCCACCAGCAGCACGAGCTGCAGCGCCTTGCGCAGGCCGTCGAGGAAGCGCCAGACGCCGCGAAGCAGCCGAGCCACGAAGCCCATGGTGACTCCCGAGAGGGCGGCCGGGACCTACCGGCGCCGCAGCGGACGAGTGTATCGCGGGATCGGGCCGGCGCCGGCATCGCCTCGCCCGCCGGCCCGCGGCGACGGCGGGCCGGCGGCGCGGCCCTGCCGGCCGGCCCCAGGGCGGCGCGCGCCGAGCGCGCCCCCGCTCAGACCTTCTCTTCGATGCGCGCCGACTTGCCCGAGCGGTCGCGCAGGTAGTAGAGCTTGGCGCGACGCACGTTGCCGCGACGCTTGACGGTGATGCCGCCGAGCGCCTTGCTGTAGGTCTGGAAGACGCGCTCGACGCCCTCGCCGTGCGAGATCTTGCGCACCGTGAACGACGAGTTGACGCCGCGGTTGCTGCGCGCGATGACCACGCCCTCGTAGGCCTGGACGCGCTCGCGGTCGCCTTCCTTGACCTTGACCTCGACGACCACGGTGTCGCCCGGGCCGAAGTCCGGGACCTTGCGCGCGGTCTGGCGCTTCTCTATTTCCTGGATGATCTTGTTCTGCATGACTCGTGTTCCTCTCGATACTCGTCGAGGAGCGCGCGCTCCTCGTTGCTCAGTTCCCGCGCGGCCAAGAGCTCCGGCCGCCGCTCCCAGGTCCGCCCCAGCGCCTGCTTCAGGCGCCAGCGCCGGATCGCGGCGTGGTCGCCGCCGCGCAGCACCTCCGGCACCGGCCGGCCGCGCCACTGCTCCGGGCGCGTGTAGTGCGGCCAGTCGAGCAGGCCCGCGCCGGGCGCGAACGACTCCTGCTCGGCCGATTCGGCGTCGCCGAGCACGCCCGGCAGCAGCCGTACCGTCGCGTCGATGACCACCAGCGCCGCGAGCTCGCCACCCGACAGCACGTAGTCGCCGATCGACAGCTCCTCGTCGATCATCTCCGTCACCAGCCGCTCGTCGACGCCCTCGTAGCGCCCGGCGAGCAGCAGAAACCCCGGCAGCGCCGCGAGCCGCCGCGCCGCGCGCTGGTCGAACCGCCGGCCCTGCGCCGACAGGTAGATCCGCGGGCTCCCGGCCGGCAGCCGCGCCGCGGCGGCCCCGATCGCGGTCGCGAGCGGCTCGACCTTCAGCACCATCCCCGGGCCGCCGCCGTAGGGCCGGTCGTCCACCGTGCGGTGCACGTCGCGCGCGTAGCCGCGCGGATCCTCGGTGCCGACCCGCGCGATGCCGCGCTCGATCGCCCGACCGACCACCCCGACCGCGAGCTGCGCCCGGACCGCCTCCGCGAACAGCGTCACGACCTCGACCGCGAGCCGCGGACCTGCCGCGTCCATCGCCTCAGAACTCCGGGTCCCAGTCCACGGTCACGCGCCGCCCGCCGAGGTCCACCTTCTTGAGGTGGCGCGGCGCGAGCGGGATCCAGCGCTCCCGCCTGCCGTCGCGCACGACCATCACCGGTCCCGCCGGGTACTCGAGGAAGTGGCTGACCTCCCCGAGCTCGACCGCACCGAGCGTCGCCACGCGACAGCCCAAGAGGTCCTCCCAGTAATACTCGCCGGCCCCGGGCTCCGGCAGCTCCGACCGCGGCACCGCGACGTCGCGACCGACCAGGCGGCGCGCGTGCTCGGGGCTCGCGACCCCCTCGAGCGCCGCGACCACC
>Ga0335069_10010265_pt1 | contig 13271 bp, 11 predicted proteins | sample Lox_Sample_11_FD_206714 | JGI IMG/M metagenome (GOLD analysis project Ga0335069, IMG submission 206714) | Soil microbial communities from Loxahatchee National Wildlife Refuge, Florida, United States - Lox_Sample_1.1 | ecosystem: Environmental > Terrestrial > Soil > Wetlands | place: USA... | reverse complement strand
GTCCGGTTTCCGGCGCCGGTGCCGGCCGGCAGCCGCATCCGCGGGCGCTTCAAGCTGATGGCCTTCGAGCCGATCGACGGTGGCGCGCAGGTGACCGTCGAGGTGACGATGGAGCGCGAAGGGGGCGCAAAGCCCGTGTGCGTGGCGGAGTCGGTGGGGCGCCGCTACGTGTAGCCGGCAGGCGATCGGCGCGGCCTCGCGTGAGGTCGGCCGTTCGCTCATGCGGTGCGCCCCGAAGTCCGCGCAGATGGGGCCGGGCGTTTGCCATCTTGCAGCGCCTGCGCGAAGACCTGCGGGTGGCGGCGCGCGCAGTCTGACAGGTCCTTCACGAATGACGCGCGGTGTTACCCCTGCAAGGTCCGTTCCAGGTCGAGTGTTTGCCCCTTGGGCGGTATGCTGCGCGCATGCCAGTCCCTGCGCCAATCGACGTATCGGTTCGGCGCGAGATGCTGCGGCTTGCGCTGCACAACTCCACCCGGACGATACCGCTGCAACTGCTCGCGGTTGCGTATTTCGTCACGCTCGGATGGACCGCAGGTCTCCCTAAAGTCACGGCACTGGCGGCATCGCTCGGCGTGATTGTTGCCGTCTGGCGCTACGCGTTAAAGCGCTATGGCGACGTGCACGAGTTGTCCGACGAAAGGATGGCCCGGATCCAGCGGGAGCTCGAAGGCAACTCCGCCGTCGCGGGCATCTTTTGGGCGCTCTGTACCGCCTGCATCTACCCGACGCTTTCCGGCACGAATGCGACGGTCTACGTCGTCGTGATATGCGGCTCCGTCGCGACGGCGGCCTATTTCATGGCTCTGGTTGGTCAGGCGTTCCTGATCCTCTCCGTCTTTCAGCTCGGGTCGCTCGCAGTGGTTTGCTTGGCGAGCCGGAGCGCTTGGTCCCCTCCGCTGTCTGCCCTGACCGTGGTGTATGGCCTGTTCATGTATCGGGCGTCGCTCGAATTCCGCGACACCACGGGTCGCGCCGTCCGCCATGCGTTGGAAGTGGACGCCGCAAACGCCTTGCTGCAGGCCGCGAAGGAAGCCGCCGAGAAGGCCAACGCGGCCAAGTCTCAATTCCTGGCCACGATGAGCCACGAGATCCGAACCCCGATGAACGGGGTTCTGGGGGCACTCGATCTGTTGCGGCATTCGAATCTCGATGCCGCCCAGCGCCGACTGGTGCGTACCGCTGCGTCGTCAGGCACTTCGCTGATGTCGATCCTCAACGATGTCCTCGATCACTCCAAGATCGAAGCCGGCAAGCTGATTCTGTCGCCCACGACCATGTCCTTGCATGTGCTCGCCAATGCGGTCGTGAGCTTGTTCAAGGCGAACGCGGAGTCAAAGGGAATTGAGATCGACCTTGAAATCGATCCGGAGGGTGATGAATGGGTGGTCGGTGACGTGCAGCGCATCAAGCAGGTCTTGCTGAACCTCGTGGGCAACGCCGTGAAGTTCACCGAGCGCGGGACGGTCACCGTGAAGGTGCTTACGCAGGCGACGATGGACGATCATTGCCAGGTTCTCTTCGAGGTGCATGACACCGGGCCTGGCATCTCCCGCTCGGCCATGGCGGAACTCTTCCAGCCTTTCCACCAGATCACCGAAAAGCGCGGCAACCGCAGTGGCGGCACCGGACTCGGCCTTGCGATCAGTCAACGAATCGCGGAGGCGATGGGGGGCAAGATTGAAGTCGCGAGCGAGCTGGGTCGCGGTTCCGTTTTTCGATTCCGTGTTCGCTTGCCCTGCGCTTCCCCTGACGTGCGTTCGATCGTCAACGATTCCGCGATGGGTGGGCTGGACGGGGAATCGGGACTCCTGGGCAGCGTCCTCGTCGTCGAGGACAACGAAGTGAATCGGATGATCGCTCGCGAGACTCTTTCATCGCTCGGTCTGGACGTGCTGGAGGCCAGCGACGGGGCTGAGGCCATCGATCTGCTCGACAGGCACGAAGTGGACATCGTGCTGATGGACTGCCAGATGCCTGTGATGGATGGATATGAGGCGACGAAGGCGATTCGAGAGCGTGAGATGAGACGCGGCGGCAGGCGAATCCCGATCCTCGCTCTCACAGCCGATGCGTTCGACGACGACGCTGCCCGTTCCCGCGATGCGGGCATGGACGCTCACCTCGCAAAACCGTATACGCGGGATCGTTTGCAGGAACTGCTCAAGCAGTGGTTGTAGGGATCACGAGAGCGTCGCCCACTCGGTGATGCCGGTCCTCTCCTCGCCCCACGCGGAGTCAAGTTCGAATCGCTTGATCTCCTCCACGGCTCCGTCGTAGGCACCGCCAGCCTTGCGCGCCTGCGCTCGTGCGAGGCGCTCCATGAGGCGCAGATCGCGCTCGGTCAGGAGCAGCGAGTTTTCAGTCCACAGATCCACGATCTCGATCAGGGATTCGTATCGGATCGGTGCTGCGGCGCTCCTGGCCTGCAGCGCAGCTAGCGTGCCGCGCAGCCGAGGGTGGACCGTTCGAATGGTCTGCTCGATGGCTTCTTCGCCTTGGCCGTCGTCGACGACGAGGTCAACCAGCTGGCGCCGATAGAGTTGATCGGCGGTGTAGAGGCGGCCGGAAAGAATCATCTCATTGGCGATGGCGAAGCCCGCCTTCCGGATGGTGAAGCTCCAAGCGCCCATCCCGGGAAACGAATTGAAGAGAACCTCCGGAAACCCTGCCTGCGCTGAACGCTCGAAGATGACCTTGTGGAAGGGCATGACGGACTCCAGTCCCCCACCCAGCGTGTCGCCCTGAACCAGAACCGTGGTGTGCACCCCGAGGGAGGCCGCACACTCCATCCACCAGATGAGATCGACACATCGGCGGCCGTAAAGCTTCAGCGACTCGTGGTCTTGAGCGCGAATGAGGAGAACGAAGAGCGCGAGATCGCCGCCAAAGTTGAAGACCCCGGGCACATCAGAGGTCATCACGAAGTGCTTGACGAGACCCGGCCTCTCGGCGATGTCCATCAGCACCCTGTTCAATTCACCCATCGCCGACAAGCTGTAGCACTGGATGGGCGTGACGCAGGTGCGCACCCGGAGCGCGGACAGCTCGGAACTCCACTCGAGTCGGATGTATTTGTACGGACGGCTGAGCAGGCCAGGAAGTCCGCTGAGGTCGGGTTGGCTCATACCGTCGAGAAAATCCGGGTTACAAAGTCGAAGTTGACAATCGTCGATTCGCAGATCGCTTCTCTCTTCGACTCGTCTTGGACGGTGTTCAGAATGTCTCTCAGGTCGGCCATGTGCTTCGTGTCGAGAGATGCATGCGAGCCGATGAACGAGACCCCGCGGTCGCCGGATAGCAGCAACGATTCCTTGATCGCCGTCGAAAAGGGTCCCCCATAGACCGACGCGATGACCTCCAGCACATAGACCATCCCCAGAACCGCAACCGGCTCTCTTCGGTCCGCGGTCCAGTAGTTGAATCCGACCAGCGCCTGGGTATCCGCCATCGGTCGGGATTTGCGGGCGTCGCTCGCCGACACGCCGACCGCTTCGAGGTCGTCCATGACCCAGCGCTCGTGCCCCGACTCTTCCTCGATGTGCTTGTAGAAGAAGTACCGGACGTGGCGAGAGTCGTCCGACATGCGACTGGCAGCGGCCGCACAGATTGGATTGAAGTGCCAGACGAGCTGATACAACTCCAGCAGAAGCCGCTGATAACGCGGCAGCGGCATCCCATCCGCGACGGCTTGAACAATTCTCTCGTGGTTTTCGAAGCTCCGACGGGCTTCGTCAGTTCGGGAAATGAGTTCAGGAAAGAACGATGTCGTCATCGAAATCCGGGCTGTACGCTTTTTTGAAGTCTATGCATCATTCGCGTGTTTGATAACTGCCACGTCGTTCGGCGTGTTGCAATAACGCAGGTTGCGTGCAGATGTCGCTACCCACCCCCCACCCCATCCCCGGCCTGCGCCTTGGCACGGCCATGGCCGCGATCCGCAAGCCCAATCGGCGCGATCTCCTGGTCATGCTGCTCGACGAGGGTTCGGCGGCGGCTGGCGTGTTCACGTCGAACCGCTTCTGCGCCGCCCCGGTGCAACTGTGCCGCGCGCACCTTGCGGCCGGGCAGGCACCGCGTGCGCTCGTCGTCAACACGGGCAATGCCAACGCGGGCACGGGCGAGGACGGCCTGGCGCGGGCGCGTCAGTCGTGCGAGGCGCTGGCTGCGCGGCTCGGCATCGTGCCCGAGCAGGTCCTGCCGTTCTCGACCGGCGTGATCATGGAACCGCTGCCGGTGGATCGGTTGATCGCCGGCCTCCCGGCCGCCATTGCCGACGCCGCTGGCGATCACTGGCCCGCGGCAGCCGAGGCGATCATGACCACCGACACGGTGCCGAAGCTCGCCTCCGCGCAGATCGACGTCGGTGGCCGGACCATTTCGGTCACGGGCATCAGCAAGGGCGCGGGCATGATCCGTCCCGACATGGCGACGATGCTCGGCTTCGTTGCCACCGACGCTGCCGTCGATCGCGCGCTGCTCGACCGCCTCGTCCGCGACGCGGCCGATGCGTCGTTCAACCGCATCACGATCGACGGCGACACGTCGACCAACGACTCCTTCGTCCTGATCGCCACAGGGCGCGCTGGCAACGCGCCGATCCGTGATCTCGAGTCGGTCGAAGGACGCGCGCTGGCACGGGCCGTGACCGACGTGTCGGTGCGATTGGCGCAGGCGATCGTGCGCGACGGCGAGGGCGCGACGAAGTTCATCACCGTGCGCGTCGAGGGAGGGCGCGACGCCGCCGAGTGCCGCAAGGTCGCCTATGCGGTGGCGCACTCGCCGCTGGTGAAGACGGCGTTCTACGCCAGCGATCCGAACCTCGGCCGGATCCTCGCGGCCGTGGGATACGCCGGCATCGGCGATCTCGATGCCGGACTCATCGACCTGTTCCTCGACGACGTGCACGTCGCCCATCGCGGGGGGCGCCACGCCGGATACCGCGAAGAGGACGGGCAGCGCGTGATGAAGCAGCGCGACATCGTCGTGCGCATCGATCTGCACCGCGGCTCCGCGTCCACCGAGCTGTGGACGTGCGACCTCAGCCTCGACTACGTGCGGATCAACGCGGACTACCGGAGCTGATCGTCGACGCGTGACGAGGCATGACGGTGCCGCGACACGTCGTGGGCGGCACGCAACGCGACGTGAATAGTTGGCTTGCGGGGCGTTGAACGGCGCTGCTAGCATTCGCCTCCTACTTCCGCCGCAGGCACCCATGACCACCCACCGAATCCGCTGCCCGCACCGCGCCGAATGGCGTGGCACGCCGGCCGTCGGCAACGGCCCGGTGCGTCGGGCCCGTCTCGGCAGCGGTCGCCCGATCCCGGGCGTCGCCGCCCGTTAGCCCCTCAGCGCCCGCTCCCAACCGGAGCTTCCGCTGAGTCATCGGCGGAAGGAGCGCATATCCGGTTCCCTTCGCCTTCCGGGCTCGCAAGAGCCCACGCATGGCCGCCTTCGCGATCCGGCGGCGGCCGTGAAGCTGAAACGAAAAGAGGTGCGCCATGGCCACATGGCTGCAGACCCTGATCCGAAGAGCCGCTGCGCGGTGCGCACTGCCGGCGGGCGACCTGCTGCGCGACCGCACGTACCGGCGCCTGTGGACGTCGATCGTCATCAGCTCGTTCGGCGGTCAGGTGACGATGCTCGCCCTGCCGCTCACCGCCGTCGTGCTGCTGCACGCGAGCCCGACGCAGATGGGCATGCTGACCGCGATGGAGATCGTGCCGTTCGTGCTGCTCTCGCTGCCCGCCGGCGTGTGGCTCGACCGCGTGCGCAAGCTGCCGGTCTACGTCGCAGGCGAGAGCGGCCTCGCGCTCGTCGTCGCGAGCGTGCCGCTGGCCTGGTGGCTCGGCTGGCTGTCGATGACGTGGATGTACGCCTGCGCGCTGCTGATCGGCAGCGTCTACACCATCGCCGGCAGCGCCGCGCAGATCGTGCTCACGCAGGTGGTCGCGCGCGAGCGCCTCGTCGAGGCGCATGCGAAGAATGCACTGGCGACGTCGGGTGCCGAAGTGGCCGGCCCAGGCCTTGCCGGTGCACTGATCCGCGTGGTCGGTGCCCCCGCGGCGCTGCTGGTCGACGCCTGCCTGCTCATCGTCTCCGCGACGATCCTGCGTGGCATCGGCGTGCACGAGCGGCCGGCCGCGCGCGCGAGAGGATCGACCCTGCGTGCGTTCTGGCGCGACCTGAGGGCCGGCGTGCGCTTCGTCTCGCAGCATCGCTTGCTGATCGCGCTGGCCGTCGTCGTCGGCGGATGGCAGATGTGCCACCACGCGGCCATCGTCGTGCAAATCCTCTTTGCGACGCGCACGCTCGGCCTGTCGGAGCAGTCGGTGGGCCTCTGCTACACGGGCATGGGCTTCGGCACCATCGCCGCGAGCCTGCTCGGCGACCGCATCAGCCGGCGCATCGGTCCGGGGCCGTGCCTGCTGCTCGGATTCGCGGTGTGCGGCAGCGGCTGGCTCCTGCTGTCGCTGGTGCCTGCGGGTGCCTGGGGCGTGGCCGCGTTCGCGCTCATGCTGATGCTGTTCGCGAGCGGCGCCGTGCTCGTGTTCATCAACTTCCTGGCCTTGCGCCAGGCCGTCACGCCCACGCCGCTGCTGGGACGGATGACGAGCACGATGCGCTGGCTGATCCTGATCCCCGCCGGGCCGGGCGCGTTGATCGGGGGCTGGCTGGGCGAGCACTTCGGCCTGCGCGCGTCGCTCGCGTTCGCCGGGGGCGGAGCGCTTCTGATCGCGGCCCTCGGATGGCGCTGGGCAACGATCCGTGCCGTGCGCGAGCTGCCGAAGCCCGAGGACACGCACGAGTGGCTCGGCGCCGAGGCGGTGGTGCCCGCCCACGCCCTGATCGATCCCGTCTGATCTTGCGAGATGGACCCGCTGCTGCTCGACGTCCCCGCGCGCGTCGCGACCGAGCGCCTCGTGCTGCGCAACCCGTGCGCGGGCGACGGCGAGGCGGCGCGTGCGGCGGTGATGGCGACCTTCGATACGCTGCGTCCGTGGATGCCCTGGGCGCAGCACGAGCCGACGCCGCAAACGCAGGAGGCGTATTGCCGGCGCCAGCAAGCGCTCTTCATCCTGCGCCAGGAACTCACGTGGTTCGTCTACGAGCGCGGCGCCGACGGCGTCGGCGCGCCGGTGCTGGGCGCGGTCGGCCTGCATCACATCGACTGGTCGCTGCGCCGGTTCGAGATGGGCTGGTGGAGGCGCGCAGGCCTCGAGCACCTCGGCATCGCGGCCGAGGCGGCCGGCGCCATCGTGCGCCTCGTGTTTGACGGTCTCGGCGGGCGACGTCTTGAAGCGCGCATGGACGAGACGAATGCCGCGAGCCGTCGCCTCGCGGGGCGTCTGGGCTTCACGCTCGAGGGGGTGCTGCGGCTCGACAGTGCGACGCCGGGCGGCGAGCCGCGCAGCACCTGCGTGTATGCGCGGGTGCGCGGTGCCGAGGAGGCGACCTCAACCGAGCCCTGAGAGGGCGGGCGAGAAGCGGTCGACGGCATCGGTGATCATGCCGTCGATGCCGAGCCGCGTGAGCCGCAGAACCTCGGCGGGGTCGTTCACGGTGTAGGCCAGGGCACGCAGCGCGTGTGCGCGCAGCGCGGCGAGCACGCCTGCGTCCACGAGCGCGTGGTGGAAGACGACGGCGGTGCAGCCGAGCCGCAGCGCGTCGTCGAGCCAGCCGTCGCCCAGGCGATCGAGCAGCAGCGCCCGAGGCAGGTCGGGCGCTGCCGCCTGCGCGGCCGCCAATGAAGCGGGGTTGAAGGAGCTGAGCAGCGGCGAGGCGGAGGCGCCGCGCCACAGATCCTTCGACGCCCTCGCCACCGCGTCGCCGGTCTCGGTCTCGCGCCCGGGCGATGGCTTGATCTCGATGTTCAGCGCGTGGCCGTTCGCCCGGCACCAGCGTGCGACCGCCTCGAGGCTCGGCGGCGGCTCGCCCGCGGTCACGCGACCGTGCCAGCCGCCGGCGTCGAGCCGCGCGAGCACCGACCATTCGAGATCGGCCGCTGCGCCCACGCCGTTCGTCGTGCGTTCCAGCGTCGCGTCGTGCAGCAGGAAGGGCACGCCGTCGCGGCTCAGCTTCACGTCGCATTCGAAGGCCCGAAAGCCGTACGCGGCCCCCACGCGAAACGCCGCGAGCGTGTTCTCCGGCGCGAGCCGCCCCGCGCCGCGGTGCGCGATCCAGAGCGGGTAGGGCCAGGGAGCGGCCGTCATGCGGGCACGGCGGCCGCGGCCGCCACACGCTGGTGCGTGTCGACGTCGAACCAGTGCAGGCGGTCGTTCGGCGCTTCGATGGCGATGGTCTCGCCGATCTTCGGGGGCGGCAGCGTCGCATCGATGCGCAACGTGACCAGCGCGCCGCCGACGAGGCCGTAGACGAGGCGCTCGGCGCCGAGCATCTCGAGCGCGTCCACGCGCATGGACCATGCCGGTGCGCCCGCGCGCGCAACCGCGAGGTGCTCGGGGCGCACGCCGAGGACGATCTCGCCGGTGCGCGGCGCGGCACGCGGCAAGGCGAGCGTCTGGTCGCCCAGCGCGAAGCGCGTGCCTTCTGCGCGGCCGCGCAGCAGGTTCATCGGCGGCGACCCGATGAAGCCGGCGACGAACGTCGTCGCCGGCCGGTGATACACCTCGTCGGGCGTTCCGATCTGCTCCATGCGCCCGGCGTTCATGACGATCATGCGCTGGGCGAGCGTCATCGCCTCCACCTGGTCGTGGGTGACGAAGAGCGAGGTGACGTGCAGCTCGTTGTGCAGCTTCTGGATCTCGAGACGCGTCTGCGCGCGCAGCTTCGCATCGAGGTTCGAGAGCGGCTCGTCGAACAGGAACACCTGCGGCTGGCGCACGATCGCGCGTCCCATCGCCACGCGCTGTCGCTGTCCGCCCGAGAGCTCGCGCGGCTTTCGCTCGAGGAAGGGCGCGAGCTCGAGGATCGCCGCGGCCTTGTCGACGCGGGCCCGGATCTCCGCGGGGGGCACGCGGCGGATCCTGAGCCCGTAGGCCATGTTGTCGAACACGCTCATGTGCGGGTAGAGCGCGTAGTTCTGGAAGACCATCGCGATGTCGCGCTCGGCCGGCTCGAGGTCGTTGACGACGCGCCCGCCGATCTCGATCTCGCCGCCGGTGATCGTCTCGAGGCCGGCCACCATCCGCAGCAGCGTGCTCTTGCCGCACCCGCTCGGGCCGACGATGACGACGAACTCCCCGTCCGCGATCTCGGCGCTCACGCCGTGGATGACCTTGTTGCCCTTCGGCGGAAGGCCGTACGTCTTCTCGACGCGTCGCAGACTGATCGCACCCATCCCGCTTCCCTATTTCTCGGTATCGACCAGGCCCTTGACGAACCACTTCTGCATCAGCAGCACGACCAGCGCCGGCGGCAGCATCGCGAGCATCGCGGTCGCCATCACCAGGTGCCATTCGGCAGCCGCGTCGCCGCCGGGGATCATGCGCTTGATGCCGATGACGGTGGTGTACATGCTCTCTTGCGTCGTCACCAGCAGCGGCCAGAGGTACTGGTTCCAGCCGAAGATGAACATGATGACGAACAGCGCTGCGATGTTGGTGCGCGAGAGCGGCAGCACCACGTCCTTGAAGAAGCGCAGCGGGCCGGCGCCGTCGATGCGCGCGGCCTCCGCGTATTCGTCGGGGATCGTGAGGAAGAACTGGCGGAACAGGAACGTCGCCGTCGCCGAAGCGATGAGCGGCAGCGTGAGTCCGGCGTAGGTGTCGATGAGCTTCAGGTTCGCGGCCACCTGGTAGGTCGGCAGGATGCGCACCTCGACCGGCAGCATCAGCGTGATGAAGATCAGCCAGAAGCACGTCCTGCGCAGCGGAAAGCGGAAATAGACGATTGCGAATGCCGAGATGATCGAGATCGAGATCTTGCCGATCGAGATGACGAGCGCGGAGACGAGGCTGTTGAGCATCATCCGGCCCACCGGCGCGCTCGAACCCTTGGCGCTGCCGTGCGCCATGACGGCCGCGTAGTTCTCGAGCAGGTGGTCCCCCGGCCAGAGGCGCATGGGCACGTGCAGCACCTCCTCGAACGACAGCGTCGAGGCGACGAAGGCGACGTAGACCGGGAACAGGATCGCGGCGACGGCGGCGATCAGCACCGCATGGCGCACGACGCGAAGGTAGGGTCGGCGCTCGATCACGTCAGTACTGGACCTTGCGCTCGACCCAGCGGAACTGCACGACGGTGAGCGCGATGACGATGATCATCAGGACCACCGACTGCGCCGCCGAGCCGCCGAGGTCGAGCGCCTGCACGCCGTCCTGGTAGATCTTGAAGACGAGGATCTGCGTCGCCTGCGCGGGCCCGCCCTGCGTCGTCGAGTCGACGATCGCGAAGGTGTCGAAGAAGGCGTAGACGACGTTGACGACGAGCAGGAAGAACGCGGTCGGCGAGAGCAGCGGGAACACGATCGTCCAAAAGCGCCGCACCGGCCCGGCGCCATCGATCGCGGCCGCCTCGGTCAGCGACGAGGGGATCGACTGGAGGCCGGCGAGGAAGAAGAGGAAGTTGTAGCTGATCTGCTTCCAGATCGCGGCCACGCAGATCAGCAGCAGTGCCTGCCCGCCGTTGACGTAGTAGTTCCAGTCGATGCCCAGGCCGCGCAGCGTATAGGTGAGGATGCCGATCGAAGGCGACAGCATGAAGAGCCACAGCACGCCCGCGACCGCGGGTGCGACGGCATACGGCCAGATCAGCAGCGTCTTGTAGACGCTCGCGCCGCGCAGGACGCGGTCGGCGAACACCGCGAGCAGCAGCGACAGGGCGAGGCCGGTGATCGCCACGATCGCCGAGAACAGCGCCGTGATCCGGAACGACGCGAGATAGTGCGGGTCCTGGAAGAGGGTGACGAAGTTGTCGAACCAGACGAACTGGACCTTCGACGCGAACGCGTCCTGCAGCAGTGCCGAGTAGTAGAGCGTCTCCGCCGCGGGCCAGACGAAGAACACCAGCGTGACCGCGATCTGCGGCAGCACCAGCGCGTAGGGCAGCCAGCGGGAACCGAAGTGGACGCGCTTTTCCATGCCCTCGGGGCGATCGGCGGAGAAGCGGGGATGCGCCGCGGCGACCGCGGCGCACCCCTTCGCCCTACTGGTTCGCCTTCGCGAACTTCTCCACGAGGTCGTTGCTGCGCTTGACGGCGTCGTCGAGGCCCGCCTTCGGCGTCTTCTGGCCGCCCCAGATCGCTTCGAGCTCTTCGTCGATCACGTTGCGGATCTGCACGAAGTTGCCGAGGCGCACGCCCTTCGAGTTGGGTGTCGGCGGCTTGTTGGTCAGCTCCTTGATCGCGACGTCAAAGCCGGGCCGCTCCTTGTACAAGCCCTCCTTCTTCGCCAGCTCGTAGGCCGCGAGCGTGATCGGCACGTAGCCGGTCGACTTGTGCCAGTCGAGCTGGATCTCGGGGCCCGAGAGGAACGTGAAGAAGCGCGCGATGCCCTTGTAGACGGCCGGGTCCTTCTGCGTCATCACCCACAGCGTGGCGCCGCCGATGATGGTGTTCTGCGGCGCACCCTTGACGCTCGGGTAGTAGGGCAGCGGCGCGACGCCGAAGTCGAACTTCGCGTTCGCCTTGATGTTCGCGTACGAGCCGCTCGAGGTCGTCTCCATCGCGCAGTCGCCCGCCTGGAACTTGCCCGTCGGCTCGTCCTTGCGGCCCGCGTACGTGAACGTGCCCTTCTTCGCCATGTCGGCGAGGTTCTGGATGTGCATCGTCTGGACCGGGCCGTTGAACTCGAGCTTGGTGCCGACGCCGCCGAAGCCGTTCTCGAGCGTGGCGAACGGCACGTTGTGCCAGGCGCTGAAGCTCTCGAGCTGCACCCACGACTGCCAGCCCGTCGTGAACGCGCACGGCACGCCCGCGGCCTTGATTTTGTCGGACATCTGCATCAGCTCGGGCCACGTCGCCGGCGGCTTCTCGGGATCGAGCCCGGCCTTCTTGAAGGCATCCTTGTTGTAGTAGAGCACCTGCGTCGAGCTGTTGAACGGCATCGACAGGAGGTTGCCCTTGGTGTCGGAGTAGTACCCGGTGACCGCGGGCAGGTAGTCCTTCGGGTCGAACTTCTCGTGCGCATCGGCCATCAGCTTGTAGACGGGCATGATCGCGCCCTGCGCGGCCATCATCGTCGCGGTGCCCACCTCGAACACCTGCACGATCTGCGGTGGCTTGCCGGCACGGTACGCAGCGATGGCGGCGGTGAGCGATTCGTCGTACTGGCCCTTGTAGACGGCGACGACCTTGTAGTCCTTCTGGCTCGCGTTGAACTTGTCGGCGATCTCGTTGACCTTGTCGCCCAGCTTCCCGGCCATCGAGTGCCACCACTGGATCTCGACCTGGGCGTAGGCGGGCGCCGCGGATGCGAGCGCGAGCGCGGAGAGGGCGAACAGGATTTTTCGTTTCATGCGGTCTCCCGATGGACAAGCGAACAGACGCAAAGCCGGCGATTGAAGCACGGTTGCGTGACAGGTGCGTTTATCCCGGCACACCCGGCGCAGCGGCAAGCGGGAGAACCCCCGTCGCAGGGCGCAGCGCCGTGCTCGCATAGGATCGGCGTCTCAGGGAATCCCCGAAGAACCCGCCGATGGGCGCCCGAACCTGACGTGTTGCGCGAAAACCTCCCGACGACCCTGCACCTGGACGCCACCGGACGCTCGCGCCTCGGCCAGGATGCGCCCGCGCACGCCGATGCGCAGCCCGCACCCCGCCTGCGCGAGATCCCGTACAACTACACCTCGTTCTCCGACCGCGAGATCGTCATCCGGCTGCTGGGGCCGGCCGCATGGGTGACGCTGCAGCGGCTGCGCGACGAACGCCGCACCGGCCGTTCGGCCCGCATGCTCTACGAAGTGCTGGGCGACATCTGGGTCGTGCAGCGCAATCCGTACCTGCAGGACGACCTCCTCGACAACCCCCGACGCCGCGGCCTGCTGATCGAGGCGTTGCACCATCGCCTGGAGGAGATCGAGAAGCGAAGGATGGCCACGCGCGGCGCGGGTCCCGACGGTGATCGCGATGCCGAGCGCGATGCGATGGTCGGCGGCCTGCTCGATGCGGCGCGCACGGCGGTCGTCTCGTTCGCCGAGCAGTTCGACGAAGTCGCCGCGCTGCGCCGGCGTGCGCTGCGATTGCTCGGCAAGGTCACCGCGCGCGACAACATCCGCTTCGACGGCCTGCATCGCGTGGCGCACGTCACCGACGCGACCGACTGGCGCGTCGAGTATCCCTTCGTGGTGCTGCTGCCCGACACCGAAGC
>Ga0335069_10010263_pt1 | contig 13273 bp, 10 predicted proteins | sample Lox_Sample_11_FD_206714 | JGI IMG/M metagenome (GOLD analysis project Ga0335069, IMG submission 206714) | Soil microbial communities from Loxahatchee National Wildlife Refuge, Florida, United States - Lox_Sample_1.1 | ecosystem: Environmental > Terrestrial > Soil > Wetlands | place: USA... | reverse complement strand
CGTCTCGGCGCTCGAGAGCGAGCGGACGTCGGCCGAGCTCCAGGAGGCCGCTGAGCAGTTCAAGCGCAAGAAGGCGCTGCAGGGCAAGCTGGAGCCGGTCGCGCCGCGCGATTTTACCGAGGCCAAGGCCGACGAGATCCCGTTGATCCCCTCTCCGGCAACGGGCGAGCCGGGCAGTCTGACGCCGCCGCGGGCCTTCAACATGATGTTCGAGACTTACGTCGGCGCGCTGCGCGACGCCTCGGCCGTGTCCTACCTGCGGCCGGAGACGGCGCAGGGCATGTTTGTGGACTTCAAGAATGTCGTCGACACCACGCGCGTGAAGCTGCCGTTCGGCATCGCCCAGATCGGCAAGTCGTTCCGCAACGAGATCACCCCGCGCAATTTCATCTTCCGCTCACGCGAGTTCGAGCAGATGGAGATGGAATACTTCATCCATCCGGACGCCGACTGGCTGAAGTGCCATGAGGAGTGGCTGCAGTGGTGCCAGGACTGGCTGAAGTCGATCGGCCTGCCGGCCTCGCATCTTTCGCTCCATGAGCACCCGAAGGAGAAGCTCGCGTTCTACTCCCGCCGCACGGTCGACATTATGTTCAAGTACCCCTTCGGCGTGCAGGAGCTCTGGGGTATCGCCGCGCGGAGCGACTACGATCTTCAGCAGCACCAGAAATTTTCCGGCGTGCCGCAGACGCTCTTCGACGAGAACTCGAAGGCGAAGGTCGTGCCGCACGTCATCGAGCCGGCCGTCGGCGTGGACCGCATCTTGCTGGCGGTCCTGACCGCGGCCTACGCCGAGGACGAGGCGCCGGACGAGAAGGGCAAGATGGAGAAGCGCACCGTGCTGCGCCTCTCGCCGCGCCTCGCGCCGGTGAAAGTCGCAATCCTCCCGTTGCTCAAGAACAAGGAGCAGCTGACCGGCCGCGCGAAGGCGCTGCACGCGAAGCTGCGGAAGCGCTACGCCGTCCAGTACGACGACGGCGGCGCGATCGGCAAGCGCTACCGCCGGCAGGACGAGGCCGGCACCCCGTGGTGCGTCACCATTGACTTCGAGACGATCGAGAAGCCTGGCGACACTTTCACCCTCCGCGACCGGGACACGATGCAGCAGAAGCGCATCACCGAGCCCGAACTCTTCGCGCTGCTGGAGCAGCACGTTTACTGAGCCGCGGCGCCGTCAGATCAGGGTCTCGGGCAGCAGGATGTCACCGGGCTTCGCCGGGTGGCACAGGATGAACACCGGCTGGTGGGAGTCGCGCCGCTGCCGGGCGAAGTCGACGATGTTGGTCTGATGGCGCCGCAGGGATAGCGCCGGGCCGCCAGGGTTGTCGGTGCGCTGCAGCAGGATCCGGTAAACGGTCTGCTTGTTCACCCGCAGGTTGGTGGCCTCGACGCCGATCACGCGCGCCTCCGCGACCTCGCCGCGCTCCAGCAACCGGCGCAGTCCGCGGCGCGCGCCGACGGCCCAGAGGACGAGCGCCGCGCCGATCGCCGGGAACAGCAGCACGAAGAACGAGCTCGCATCCCCCTCGGTGCGCCGGGCGCCCGCCAGCCGGCAGAGCGCCGGGCGGTCCGGCCGGTACTGCGCGACGGCCGAGTCGCCCGCGCCCCAGCGGCTGCCGGTGGTGTAACAGGCGCCGCGCATTCGTCCGCCGGCGGGCGTCGTGAACGTGAACTCGTACCGGTAGACCCGGCGTTTGTTGAGGCTCAGGTTCGTTCGGTCCGCGGAGACCACCTTCGCCGGAGCGCTCGCCGTGTCGGATGAATTCAAGGCCCAATCCTCGCCGATGTTCCACGGAACGAAGGCCCAGCCAAACGCCAGCCCGAAGGCCAGGAACACGCCGCCCATCAGCGCGAGCGCCAGTGACGGGGCCTGCCGGTTGGCGGCCTTGGCCAGTTCGTTCGGCACGGTGCGGGGTGCCGGCGACGCGAGGAAAGATGCGAGCAATTCATCCCGCGAACCTGGGGCCGCTTCGAGGGGCATCGCGCGATTATCCGCCGTCGGCCGCGGACAACAAGCGCGATCGGTCCGGGGCTGGAGCGGGACTCCCGACTGGGCCGGGAAACCGTCCGGGGGCGTGGATGCCACATGCGACCGGACACCATCCGTCCACTGCCGTCCAACACCCCGCGCGCCGGAGGTTGCATTTGCCTCCCCCGCCGGACTGCTGCTAGTTGTCTGGTTTCACCCCCCTCCTGATGTTCCCTTTGACCTTTCGTCGTTGGCTGAATTCGCGCCTTGGCCCTGCGGTTTGCGTCGCGCTGGCGCTGCCCGCCGGCGCCGCGTCCGAACCCGGCGATGCGCTCCGGCTCAACGACCGCGGCTATTTCGAAATGCCCGGCGTCAACGTCATGCTCGGAAGCGACTACTACCCGGAGGGCCACCAGGGCGGCGTCGGCATCATCCAGCAGGGTCAGCGCACTGCGACCAACGGCGACCTGCGGCTGGAGCCCACGCCCGCGCAGTGGCAGCCGATGCCCAAGGCCGGTCCACGGACGGTTGATCGGGAGCACCAGGAGATCCGCGTCCGCTACAAATACCCCGACGAGACCCAGAACCGGACGGGTTACAATCCGATCGACTATCCCGACCTCCAACTGGCGTACAGTGTTCGCCTCACGCCCGCGGGCGGTTCGTCGTTTCGCATTATCGTGGATCTCGACGCGCCGCTGCCGGCGGCCTGGGTGGGCAAGGTCGGCTTCAACCTCGAGCTGTTTCCCGGCCTCCTCTTCGGCAGGTCCTATGTCATGGGAAACACCGCCGGGATGTTTCCCCGCCAGCCGGACGGCCCGGGAGCCTACGACGCCGACCAGGCATACCAGCTCGTGCCGCTCGCCGCCGGCGCCCGCCGGCTCGTGGTCGCCCCGGAATCCGACGAACAGCGCCTGACGATCGAGGCCGTCCAGGGCGGCGACCTGCAGTTGCTCGACGGGCGAGGCCAGCACAACAACGGCTGGTTTGTCGTGCGCGCCACGGTGCCCGGCGGGCGCACGACGGACGCCCTTGAATGGCTCGTCACGCCGCACGCCGTTCCCGGCTGGCGCTACGCCCCGGTGGTGCAGGTGTCGCAGGTCGGCTATCACCCGAAGCAGCCGAAGGTCGCCGTGGTCGAGCTCGACGGCCGCGACCAGCCGCACGGCGACATCTCGCTGCTCCGCATCGCGTCCGTCGGCGGCTTCGAGACGGTGCTGACCAGGCCGCTCGCCCCCTGGGGCGATTTCCTCCGCTACCACTACGCACGATTCGACTTCAGCGAGGTGACGGCGCCTGGCATCTACGTCGTGCGCTACGGCGCCAGCCAGTCCGCCCCGTTCCGGATCGGCGCGGATGTCTATGAGCGCGACGTCTGGCAGCCGACCGTCGAGACCTTCCTGCCCGTGCAGATGTGCCACATGCGCGTGAACGACCGCTACCGCGTGTGGCACGGGCTCTGCCACGCCGACGACGCGCTCATGGCGCCGGTGAACCACAACCATTTTGACGGCTACTCGCAGGGTCCGTCCACGCTGACCAAATTCGCCCCGGGCGACCATGTGCCCGGTCTGGATCGCGGCGGCTGGCACGATGCGGGCGACCACGACCTCCGGGTGGAGTCGCAGATCGACACCGTGCACGGCCTCGCGCTCGCGTGGGAATTGTTCCACCCGGATTTTGACGACACGACCATCGACGAAAACCTGCGCCTCGCGGAGCTGCACCGGCCCGACGGCAAGCCCGACATCCTGCAGCAGATCGAGCATGGCGTGATTTCCGTCGTGGGCGCCTACAATTCCATGGGGCGCCTGTACCGCGGCATTCAGGACGCGTCGCTGCGGCAGTACACCCATCTGGGCGATCCGTCGACCATGACCGACAACCTGGTCTTCCATGATCCCAACGGCCAGGCGATGAAGATCCTGGCCGCCGCCGCGGTCCATGGTTCGCAGGCTGAACCCGTCATCGACCACCTGCCGCCGCTCGGCTCGCCGGGATCGGCGGACGACCGCTGGGTGTTCACCGAGGACCGGCCCGACCGCGAGCTCGAGACCGCCGGCGGCCTGGCGGCCGCCGCGCGGGCGCTCCGCGGCTACAACGACGCCCTGGCCGCCGAGTGCCGGCGGATTGCGATCGAGCTTTGGGACCGGGCCCAGAAACCGAGATTTCCGCTTTCACGCCTCGAGCCCGCGATCGAACTGTTCCAGACCACCGGCGACGAGAAATACCTCGCGGCCATGCTCGGGCTGGCCGACGAGGTGGTGGCGCACATCAACGCGCCCATTGAGACCGAGGAGCACTCGATCCATGCGCCTTGGCTCGGCGCGCGCGCGCTTGCGCTCGTCCATAACGCGGCGTTCACCGCCAAGATTCGCGCGGCGCTGACCTCCTACCGGTCTCAACTGGAGGCGCTGGAGAAGGAAACGCCCTACGGTGTGCCGTACCGGCCGTACATCTGGGGCGATGGCTGGAATCTGGAGCGATTTGGCGTGGAGCAATATTTCCTGCACACCGGCGCGCCCGACATCTTCCCGGCAACCGACATGCTGGCGTCGCTGAATTTCATCCTCGGCTGCCACCCCGGCTCGAACACCGCGTCGTTTGTCTCCGGCGTCGGCGCCAAATCGGTCACGACCGCGTACGGGTTCAACCGCGCCGATGCGTCGTACATTCCCGGCGGCATCATCTCGGGCACCGCACTGATCCGTCCGGATTTTCCGGAGCTGCTCGAGTGGCCGTATCTCTGGCAGCAGACCGAGTACTGCCTCGGCTACCCGACCTCCGACTATGTGTTCCTCGTGCTGGCCGCGGACCACCTCCTGAACCCATGAAGCCGAATTTCTGGAGGGCGGGACCTCCCGATCCCGCCGATCGGCCGCCACGCCATTTCGTTCTCGGCAAGGCCCGGCGACCCCGACCTACCCTCTGGTGCGCCGCCGTTGTCGGTTCCCTGTGCTCGGTCGGGGCGATGCTCGCGGCTGAGGCCACCTGGCAGCCCACGGTCTGGAACGGCGAGGAGGCCATGCAGTCGACGCAAAATCGCCGCCGGGCCATCGTTTCGATCGAGCGCGCGCGTCTGGTCGCCCTGAATCTTACCTCATCTGACCGAAACCTCTTGTTTGCGCCCGACTCCCGCAATGACCCGGCCGGATGGGGCGGACACCGAGTCTGGCTTGGGCCCCAGTCGCTTTGGGCCAAAATCTGGCCGCCACCGGACGCTTGGGAGCATCGTCGGCCCGAATCATATTCCGTCGCTGGCAACACGCTCCGTCTCGTGATGCGTGACGCCGGAGCCGGTTGGCCACGACTCGTGCGCACGTACCGCTGGGAGGGTTCCCGCCTCATCTGCGGTGTGGAGGTTCATGGCGGCGCACGACCGGCTCAGGTCATCCAGATTATCCAGGTGCCGGCTGGCGACATCGTCCACGTCGAGGCGCAGCCGGACGCCGAGAATCCGCAAGGCTATGTGCGCCTGCCGGCCGGACATTTGGCCGTCCGCCTGACGGGCTTCACGCCACCGCGGCAAGTGACCCGCCAACTCAATCACTTGTCGATCGAGAACGGGGAGGAACCGGAAAAGCTGGGTTTCCGGCCTCAATTCCTGGTCGGCGCTCCACGGGAGGGACTCTGGATCACGGTCGACCGGATCAGTCAGACCGGCCGGATCGTGCGCGATCCCGACTTGGGCTTCCCGACACAGGTATACCTTGGCGGGCGGGAGCCCTTCATCGAACTGGAGCAGCTGTCGCCGCTCTTTGCGATGAAGACCGACGCCTGCTTTGAGATCTGTGTCGACGCCGGGGAACCGTTGCCCTTGCCGACGAAGTGAGTTCCGCGATTCGGCGGAGCGCAGCCGGGCGGCACCCTTGCACAACGATTTGATTTTCGGCCCGGGCCGGTAAATCCTTGGCGCTTCACGATGTCCGGGACCTCGTCGCCGAGTTCATTTCGCAAGCATGTGTGGCCGCTCTTCCTGCGGCACAAATGGCTGCTGCTCGGCGCGCTGGCGCTCAATGGCGTGCATGGCGTGGCGATCGCGCTGCAGAACGTCTACCCCAAATGGCTCTTCTCACAGGTGCTGGAGGTGCCGGGCCTGACCACGGCCCAGCGCTGGCAGCGGCTCGGCTGGCTGGTCGCCGGCTACCTGATCGTTTCGTTGATCGTCCGGATGGCGGCGTGGCACGCGGGTTACCGGCTGTTCACCTGGACCCGCGAACGGGTGGTCTTCGCGCTGCGCGGCCAGTTTTTCCGACACGTCAATCACCTCTGCCTGCGCTTCCACGGCGAGCACCCGTCCGGCGAGCTGTTCAGCTATCTTTTCGGCACGCCGCTGGGCAACATCATGCAGTTCTTCCAGCACACCTCGATGGGCGTGCCGGGCGCGATGATCACGGTGATCACCACGCTGGCGATGTTCTGGCAGTGGGATTGGATGGTGGCGACGGTGCTGATGGGCACCTCCTTCGCCAGCGTGGCGCTGATGGTGCGCGCCCGCGGGCGGATGCAGAAAATCAACCGGGAGTTTCAGGCGGCTGAGAGCCGCGTCAGCGGACGCGTCGCCGACCTGCTGCGCGGCAGCAAGGCGGTGAAGCTCTATGCGATGGAATCGGTGGTGGCGCAGGACTTCGAGCGGCAGGCGTTGGACATCGGCCGGAAATCCTACGAGCGCGATGTCCTCAGCCACATCGAGTACATGAAGCAGGAGAGCTTCGGCTATTTCTGCTACGCCGCGCTGATGGCGGCCTGCACCTGGCGTTATCTCCAGGGCCACATCGATCTCGGCACGGTGGCCGCGTGTCTCGCATCGTTCATCGGCCTGAACTGGCCGATTCAGGTGCTCTTCCAAGCCTTTAGTCTCTGGGGCGCCGCCGAGGCGTCGATCGAGCGCATCGGGCTGGTGCTGGACACGCCGAGCACGACTCCCGATCCGGTCGCCGCCGCCACGCCGGTGCCGGCCGGTGCGGCGATCACCTTTTCGCGGGTCACCTTCGCCTACGAGCCAGGGCGGCCCGTGCTGCGCGAGCTCACGCTCACCATCCCGGCGGGCCAGCGCATCGCGCTGGTGGGTCCCTCCGGCGCGGGCAAGTCCACCCTCGCCCAGCTCCTGCTGCGACTGTACGACCCGCAGGACGGCTCCGTGCAGCTCGGCGGCGTGGATCTCCGCCGCTTCACCGGCAGCGACCTGCGGAAGCTCTTCGGCGTCGTGCCGCAGGACCCGTTCATCTTCCAGACCACGGTGCGCGACAACGTGCGCGTGGCCCGGCCCGACGCCCCGGATGCCGCCATCCGGCGCGCCTGCGAGCTGGCGAACGCCTGGGAATTCGTCGCGAAGCTCGACGGCGGCCTCGACGCGCGCGTCGGCGAGGGCGGCTCGTCACTCTCCGGCGGCCAGCGCCAGCGGCTGGCCATTGCGCGCGCACTGCTCGCTGATCCGCAGTGCTTCATTTTTGACGAGGCCACCAGCGCGCTTGATACGCTGAGCGAGCAGCTCATCCAGGAGGCGCTGGAAAAGAATCTCGGCGGACGGACGGTCATCTTCATCGCCCACCGACTGGCGACGGTGAAAAACTGCGACCGAATCCTGGTGATCGACGGCGGCCGCGTGGTGCAGGACGGACGCTACGACGAGCTTGTCGCCGCCCCGGGCCTGTTCCAGGAACTCGTGCACGGCCAGTCGCTGCGGGACTGAACCGGCACGCTAACCGCGAACCTCGAGCCGGACCGCCTCGAGCGCGAGGTTCATGTCGTGAATGAACGCCAGCATGGACCCGATCAGCGCGAGCAGGGCCACGCAGAAGACCGCCACGATCAGCACGCCGAGCTCGAGGCCGAAGAACGCACCGACGAAGAGGAGCAGCATGAGCACCCCGGCCAGCAGGACGGTCACCGCGCCGAGCGTGACCGAAAGCCGAAGAATCCCGGCCCGGCGCATCAAAATGGCGATTTGCGTCCGGAGCTCCGCGGCCTTCTCGGGGGAGGGACCGGCGTGAAGCTCCTGGTCGAGCTGCCGGGTGCGGTCGAGCATGCGTCCGAAGCGGTTGGTCAACGTCAGCAGCAGCAGGCCGACGCCGGAAATCAGGATCACCGGTGCGATCGAGAGCTGCAGGATCGGGATCAGTTGGGTCAGGGTGGGCGTGTGCATCGGAAAGGTGATTCGCGAGAGCCTAACAGCCGCAATTTTCCAGCGCTGCCCCGGGGTTGTCAAATTATGGCCGTGACATGCGCAACAACCGCTTGCGGCGTCCGCCGGCGGCGTGTGCAATCCCTCCATGGACGCCTATGCCCAGGCCCGGGAGCTGATCGACGCTGCGCACGGCGCCGATCCGAAGCGGTTGCCCGACGGCCGGTCCGCGGAGTTGCTGTACGCCGACCGGATGGAGGCCTGGATCGCTCGCGTCATCCCGGGTGCGTCACCGCTGCTGTGTCTGGCCGCGCGTTGCCAGCATCTCGAGCGCTGGAGTGTGCCGCGAAGCACGTTTGCGCTCGACCGCTCCGGTTATCTGCAGTGGCGGAAATCGCTCTATGGCAAACAGGCTGCCCGCGCCCGGGAGCTGTTGGTGCAGGCGGGGGTGCCCGCCGCCGAGGCCGATGATGTCGCCACCTGGGTTTCGAAGACGGCGCTGAAATCCAACCCCGGCACGCAGGCACTCGAGGATGCGGCCTGCCTGGTCTTCCTCGAGAACGAGATCGAAGCTTTCGCCGCGCAGCATGCCGAGTACCCACGCGAGAAGTTCGGCGACATCCTCCAGAAGACCTGGCGCAAGATGAGCCCGCGCGGCCAGGAGCTGGCGCGGGGCCTGACGCTGCCGCCCGCCATCGCCGAGCTGGTCCGGGCCGCACTGGCGCCTTGACCGCGTCTGCTCGGCTGCTTGGTGCCGGCTTCCATGCCGGCCCATCGCCAATCGGTCCCGCGGCGAGCCTGGCCTCCCAGACCGGACGAACGGAGAGATCAGCAACCACCCGGGGCTGCGGTCCATCCCCGGTGCTGGCCGCTTGTCACGGCCGCCTGAATCCGGTTGGCTGTTGGGGTTGCCCGCCGCTCCGCAAAAGAAACCGTCGCTCCGCTGGCGCTGGCTGTTGCCGGCGGCCGTGCTGATCGTCGCGTTTCACTTTGTCTCCTTTGGGGGACCGGCGCTCGACCGGGCGTTCTTCGACAATGCCAGTCGGCATCCTTTCCGCCCCACGCCGGTGCCCGCCGCTTCGGCGCTGGTGTTGATCGATGAGTCCACCCTGAAGGTCCTGAGTGAGACGAAGGGCATGCGCTGGCCGTTTCCGCGCAGCGTCTTCGCCTCGCTGATCGCGGCGCTCGATCGGGCCGGCGCGGCGCACATCGTGATGGATTTCAATTTCTTCGAGCACTCGGAGGACCCCGCCCAGGACCTGATCCTCGCTGGCGTGGCCGCCGCGACACCGCGCACGGTCCTCGGAAGCAGCCGCGAACATTACCCGGTTTTCTGGGACCAGCCTTTCCGGCAGGCTCATTCCCGGTTCTTTCGGACCCGCCGGACGGGCAATACGGATTACGATCCGGACGAGGATGGGGTGATGCGCCGCTACCGGATCCAAGGCTCCCTGGCCGCCGCCGCCTTTGACCAGCCGCCGGCGGCCGCCGGCGGCCTGCTTCGCTGGCATGGAAATCTCGACCAGCTTCGCGCCAAGGGCGTGCCGGTGCTGCCGGCCGCGAGCTTCATTGAACCGGGCTTGTCGCTTCTGGCGCGCCTGGAGGAGAAAGTGCCCGACTGGTCGCCGGAAGGCGTGGGCGCGGCGCTGGCGGCGGAGCCGGCTTTCACCGGCGAAGCCGCGACGGTCGTCCGGGGCCGCACGGTCTTTGTCAGCGCCAACGCCAGCGGAACATACGACCTAAAGCAGCTGCCTGTGGGCAAGCTGGAGCCGGGCCTGCTGCTCCATCGGACCGCGTGGACGAATCTCGTGGACGACAACTTCATCGCCGAAATTCCCCGGAGCGCGGCGCTGCTCGCCAGCGGTGTCGTGGCGGCACTGGTGTTGCTGCTGGCCGGCCGCTGGCCGGGATTGACCGTCCCGGCGGTCGGCGCCTTCGGCTTTGTCGTGCTGCTGTTGCCCGGGGCCTATGCGGGCATCTCGTACGGGTGTTTCTTTGCGCCCGCCACGCCGGCGGCCGCCGCGATAGTCACGCTCCTCGGAGTCGCGGCGGAAAGCTTCTGGGCCGAGCGGGCGCGCAAGCGGGAAATCCAGGCGCTTTTCGGCGCCTATGTGGACCAGGAGGTCGTCGAACAATTCGTCAAGGACCCCGACCTGATCCAACTCGGCGGCGAGTGGCGCGAGGCCACGGTGTTCTTCTCCGACCTCGTCGGCTTCACCAGCCTTTCGGAAAAGCTGCCCGCCAAGCAGATGCTGACGGTGGTCAACGCCTACCTCGAGGAGACCAGCGAGTGCCTGTTGAATCACGGGGCCTACGTCGACAAATACATCGGCGACGCGGTGATGGCGGTGTTTGGCGTTCCCAAGGCTCTGCCCAACCATGCGCTCGCGGCCTGCCTCGCCGCGCTGGAAGCCCAGCGCCTCGTCGAGGGGGTGAACGCGCGGTACGGCGCGGCCGCCGGCGTGCAACTTGCCGTCCGGATCGGCCTGAACAGCGGCGAACTGCTCGTCGGCAACGTGGGCTCGTCGCGGAAGAAGAGCTACACGGTGATGGGCGACACGGTGAACCTCGCCTCGCGCCTCGAGGGCGCCAACAAGGCGTTTCACACCGACATTCTCATCGGTCCGGAGACCGCCCGCCGCATTCAGGGCGAACTTGTGACCCGGCCGCTCGCGCGCCTGCGGGTGAAGGGCAAGCTGGAGGCAGTCGAGGTCCACACCGTCCTCGGGCGCCCGGGTGACCTGACGCCGGCGCTGCGGGACTTCGTCGCGGCCTACCGGGCCGGCTATGACGCCTATGTCGACCGGCGGTTTGAGGAGGCGGTTGCCGCATTTGCCCGGGCAGAGAAGTTCCAATCCGGAGACTTGACCACGGGGCGGTTGCGGGAGGAATCTCAACGCTATTCACTGGCCCCGCCGCCCGCCGACTGGGAGCCGGTGCTCATCCTGGAGTCCAAATGAAAGCCCGGAAACCGCCCACGCTGCGGCTCGCGCTCCTGCTCGGCCTGCTTGGCGCCTCCACCACCCTCGCCCTGGATGCCGGCGGCTTCGGTTACACCAAGTCCGTCGAAACCATCATCCGCACCGAACCTCGCGCCCTGGCACCCGCCGTGGGCCGGCTCGGGTATCACAAGAAGGTAAAGATCGACCAGTCGAAGGGGCTCTGGCTCCGGGTGAGCGACGGTCCGCTCTCCGGCTGGGTTTTTTCCGGCAGCCTGTCGGACACCATGCCCCCCGAGGTGAAGGGCACCGACGGACTCCCGCTGAACGCCAGCCAGACCACGGCCAGCGCCGCGCCGCGTCCGCTCACGCCGGAAGCCGAAGCCTACGCGTCCCGGCGGAATCTCGGCTTCGCCCGCAATGACCTGAACTGGCTGCAGAGCCAGTGCCGGGGGTTGAATCCTGCCGAGGTCGAGAACTACCTGCAGACGCAGAAGAAGGGGGAATACCAGTGAGCGCGCGAACCCTCCTCGTTCTCCTGCTTGCCGCCGGCGCCGCCGCGATCGCCGCGGCGCAGTTCGATTTCCTCAAGCAGGCCGTCGACAAGCTCAAGACCGGCAACACCCCCGCCCCGACCCAGCAGCAGAGCGACACGGTGTCGGCCGTCGGCCAGATCTTCAAGGGCGCCGCCGGCATCGGGCCGAAGGAGGAGCACGACATCGGCGACTCGGTCGCGCTCGAGATCGTCGGCAAGTACGGCGGTCTGGTGAGGGACGCCGCCGCACTCCATCGGGTGAACGTCATCGGCCGCACGCTGGCGCGCTATTCCGACCGGCCGGAGCTCAACTGGCGTTTCGGGGTGCTGAATTCCGAGAGCGTGAACGCCTTTTCCGCGCCCGATGGCTGGGTGTTCATCACCCACGGCCTGTACAGCCTGGCGCGCAATGACGACGCCCTCGCGGGCATCCTCGGCCACGAGATCGCGCATGTCACCGGCCGGCACGCGCTGAAGATCGTCGAGGGCACCACCTTCATGTCGGGCCTCGCGGGATTGGCGGCGGCGCGGAGCAGCGACGTGCGTGCGGTCGACTCGCAGCTGCAGCAGTTCGACCTCGGGATTGGCAAGATCGCCAGCTCCATCCTCGAGAAGGGCTACAGCCCGGAGACGGAATACGAGGCCGACCGCAACGGCCGTCATCTGGCCCAGATCACCGGCTATGCGCCGGGCGGCCTGCGCGGCGTGCTGACGTACCTGCAGCAGCACGGCGGCGATTCCAAGGCCACCTTCTCCACCCACCCGCCCTTGCGCGACCGGCTGAAGCGGCTGCCCGACGAGCCGGCGCCGAAAATCTGAACGCACCTCGGCCGTGGGCAAAATCAATCTGACCGAGAAACTCCAACGGTTCTCCGCCCATTGGAGCCCGAAGATCATCGCCGAGCTGAACGGCCAGCAGGTCAAACTGGTGAAATTCCGCGGCGAGTTTGTCTGGCACCAGCACGAGCACGAGGACGAGCTTTTCTACGTCATCCGGGGCTCGTTTCGGATGGAGTACCGCCACCGGTCAGAAATCCTGCACGCGGGCGAACTTGTGGTCGTGCCCCGTGGGGTTGAGCACCGGCCGGTGGCCGACGAGGAAGTTTGCGTCATGCTCTTCGAGCCCGCCGCGACGTTGAACACCGGCAATGCCGGCGGCGAAAAGACGGTGGCGCAGCCGGAGTGGATCTAGCCGCGGCGGCGCTTGCTGGGGGGACGAGCTTGCGCGGAGCTTTTCGGGGGCGGCCACGGAGTCGCGCGCCCGCCCGCTTCCTCGGCCGTTCCAGGGCTGTGAAGTGAAATTGTGGTCGGCGTGGGTGGGGTGACCGCACCCGTCCTCTCCGTCATTGCGCCCGCGGAAGCGGAACCCCACTGTCGCGGCGCCGGCTTCGCCGCGCCGCTCCCCGCTCTTCCCATGGAAAACGCCTCCCGCGAACGCCCCAACGCGTGGCGCTGGATTCCCACCCTCTATTTCTGCGAGGGACTGCCGTACGTGATGGTGCTGACGGTGTCGGTCGTGATGTACAAGAACCTGGGCGTCTCGAACACCGACCTCGCGCTCTACACGAGCTGGCTCTATGTGCCCTGGGTGATCAAGCCGCTCTGGTCGCCGCTCATCGACCTGTGGTCGACCAAGCGCGCGTGGATCCTGGTCCTGCAACTCGTCCTTGGCGCGGCGCTGGCCTCGGTCGCGCTGACGGTGCCCG
>Ga0335069_10010261_pt1 | contig 13274 bp, 13 predicted proteins | sample Lox_Sample_11_FD_206714 | JGI IMG/M metagenome (GOLD analysis project Ga0335069, IMG submission 206714) | Soil microbial communities from Loxahatchee National Wildlife Refuge, Florida, United States - Lox_Sample_1.1 | ecosystem: Environmental > Terrestrial > Soil > Wetlands | place: USA... | reverse complement strand
GCGGTCGTAGGCGCTCGCCGCATCGGCGGCGCTCTTCACGCCGACGATGACGCCGCCGGCTTCGGTCTTGTGCAGGATGTCGGGCGAGACGATCTTCATCACGACCGGAAAGCCCATGCCTTCGGCGAGCTTCCCGGCCTCGGCGACGCTCGTGGCCACGCCTTCCTTCGGCACCGCGATGCCGTAGGCGTCGCAGACGAGCTTGCCCTCCGGAGCCGTGAGCGCCGTGCGGCCGGCGGCCTTCGCAGCGTCGAGGATCTGCCGGACCTTCTGCTTGTCGTTTGCCATGTCGCGTCTCGCTGTGGTGGGGGCGAGGGTCAGACGACCTTCGCCTCGTGGAGCGCGACGATCTCGTCGCGCGAGTAGCCGAGCTCGGCGAGCACCTCGTCGGTGTGCTCGCCGAGCAGCGGCGAGCGCTTCACCTCGGTCGGGCTGTCGGACAGCTTGATCGGGTTGCCCACGCTCAGGTACTTCCCGCGCTTCGGATGGTCGACCTCGACCACGGTGCCGGTCGCGCGCAGCGACGGCTCCTCCGCGAGCTCCTTCATCGACAGGATCGGGCCGCAAGGGATGTCGTACTTGTTGAGGATGTCCATGGCCTCGAACTTGTCCTTGGTCATGGTCCATTCCTCGATCCGCGCGAAGATCGATTTCAAGTGCGGCAACCGCGCCTTGGGCGTGGCGTAGTTCGGGTCGGTGATCCAGCCTTCCTCGCCGATCACCTTGCAGATCGCGCTCCACACCGGCGCTTGCGTGATGAAGTAGATGTAGGCGTTCGGGTCGGTCTGCCAGCCCTTGCATTTGAGGATCCAGCCCGGTTGCCCCCCGCCCGACGCGTTGCCGGCGCGCGGCACGGCTTCGCCGAAGCCGACATCGGGATACTGCGGGTATTCGGTGAGCTCGCCGACGCGCGCGAGCCGCTGCTGGTCGCGCAGCTTCACGCGGCAGAGGTTCAGGACGCCGTCCTGCATGGCCGCGAGCACCTTCTGGCCCTTGCCGGTCGTGTTGCGCTGGTAGAGCGCGCAGACGATGCCGAGCGCGAGGTGCAGGCCCGTGCCGCTGTCGCCGATCTGGGCCCCGGTGACGAGCGGGGGGCCGTCGTCGAAGCCGGTGGTCGACGCGGCGCCGCCCGCGCACTGGGCCACGTTCTCGTAGACCTTGCAGTCCTCGTAGGGACCGGGGCCGAAGCCCTTCACCGACGCCACGATCATGCGCGGGTTGAGCGCGTGGATGTGCTCCCACGTGAAGCCCATGCGGTCGAGCGCGCCCGGGGCGAAGTTCTCCACCAGCACGTCGCACGTCTGGATGAGCTTGTCGACCACCGCCTTGCCCTTCGGGTCCTTCGTGTTGACCGTGATCGAGCGCTTGTTGTGGTTGAGCATCGTGAAGTACAGGCTGTCGACGTCGGGGATGTCGCGCAGCTGGCCGCGCGTGGCGTCGCCTTCGCCGGCCTTCTCGACCTTGATCACGTCGGCGCCGAACCACGCCAGCAGCTGCGTGCAGGTCGGCCCGGACTGGACGTGCGTGAAATCGAGGATCCGGACCCCGTCTAGTGCTTTGCTCATTCGTCTTCCCGGTGCTTCGATGTGGTTCTAGCGCTTTACTTCTTCATCGCCGCGCTCAGGGGATTGAGCTTGGTGATGCGGCCGCTCTCGGTCCCGGCGGTCTCGTCGATGATCGCGTTGACGAGGGTGGGGCGTCCCGACGCCACCGCCTCCGCGAGCGCCGCCTGCAGTTGATCGGCCGTGGTGGCGTAGACGCCCACGCCGCCGAACGCCTCCATGAGCTTCTCGTAGCGCGCGTCCTTCACGAACACCGTCGGGGCCACGTCGGCTCCCCCGCCGGCGTTGATGTCGGTGCCGCGGTAGACGCCGTTGTTGTTGAACACGACGACGCACACGGGCAGGCGGTAGCGGCAGATCGTCTCGACTTCCATGCCGCTGAACCCGAACGCGCTGTCGCCCTCGATGGCGATCACCGGCTTGCCGGTGACGACCGCGGCAGCCACCGCGAAGCCCATGCCGATGCCCATGACGCCCCACGTGCCGACGTCGATGCGCTTCCTCGGCTCGTACATGTCGACGATGCTGCGCGCGAAGTCCAGCGTGTTGGCGCCCTCGTTGACCACGATGGCGTCGGGCCGTGCCTTGACCTGGTCGCGGATCACGCTCAGGGCGCTCTGGAAGGTCATCGGCGACGGACGCAGCGCCAGCGTCGCCGCCATCTTGGCCTGGTTCTTCGCCCGCCGGTCGGCGATGCCGCCGGTCCAGTCGGCGGGCGGCTTGGGCCACCCCGGGTCGAGACCCGCGAGGAGCGCCGAGACGCACGAGCCGATGTCGCCGATCACCGGTGCGGCGATGGCCACGTTGCTGTCGATCTCGGTGGGCGAGATGTCGACCTGCACGAACTGCTTCGGACCCTTCTCGGCGCCCCACGTCTTGCCCTTGCCGTGCGAGAGCAGCCAGTTCAGGCGTGCACCGATCAGCATGACCACGTCCGCTTCGGCGAGCACGTACGAGCGGGCTGCCGCCGCCGACAGCGCGTGCGTGTCGGGCAGCAGTCCCTTTGCCATCGACATGGGCAGGTACGGGATGCCCGTCCTTTCGACGAACGCGCGGATCTGCGCATCGGCGCGTGCGTACGCGGCGCCCTTGCCGAGGATGATGAGCGGACGCTTGGCGCCCTTGAGCACGTCGAGTGCGCGGTGCACGGCATCGGGCGCGGGAATCTGGCGCGGCGCCGGATCGACCACCTGGATGAGCGATCGGCGGCCGATCTCCGCGTCGAGCGTCTGCGCGAACAGCTTCGCCGGCAGGTCCAGGTACACGCCCCCGGGGCGACCCGAGAGCGCGGAGCGGATCGCGCGCGCGATGCCGACGCCGATGTCCTCGGCGTGCAGCACGCGATACGCCGCCTTGCACAGCGGCCTCGCGATCGCGAGCTGGTCCATCTCCTCGTAGTCGCCCTGCTGGAGATCCACGATCTCGCGCTCGCTGGAGCCGCTGATCAGAATCATCGGGAAGCAGTTCGTGGTCGCATTCGCGAGCGCCGTGAGGCCGTTCAGGAACCCCGGCGCCGAGACGGTCAGGCAGATGCCGGGCTTTTGCGTGAGGAAGCCGGCCGCGGCCGCGGCATTTCCGGCGTTCTGCTCGTGGCGGAACGAGATGACGCGCATCCCTTCCGCTTGCGCCATCCGCGTGAGGTCGGTGATCGGAATGCCGGGCAGGCCGAAGATCGTGTCGATGCCGTTCAGCTTCAGCCCCTCGATCACGAGGTGGAAGCCGTCGATGGTCGAGGCCGGGGACGTTTCCTCCGAACGCTGCTTCGCGCCGGCCTGCGCCAGGGCGGGTGATGCGTCCTTGTCGATGACGGAAGACATGGGATTCCTCGTGTCCGCAGGGGGACATCGATGCTACGAGCCGGACGGCGCGCGAAACAATGACCGCGGTCAAGATTGCGGGATGCCCGGCTGCGGGCGAACCCCTAGGCCGGTGCCGCGGCGCGCGTCAGATCTTGCCCTGGTGCTTCAGGCGGCTCAGCGTCTCGGGCGAGATGTTGAGGTACGACGCGAGCTCCTTCTGCGGGAGTCGGTCGACCAACTCGGCGTGCTTGCGCATGAAGCGGTGTACCCTGCCCGGCGCGTCGAGCAGGTGCAGCGTGATCGTGTGGGCCATGATCTCGCTCATCGTTCGCATGACCTCGTATTCGAACGCCTGCTTCACGGGCGGGTGACGCTCGACGAACGCCACCCAGTCCGGCAGCGGCAGGCGCACGACGCGCGCGCGCGTGACCGACACGATGGCATACGGCGTCGGCGTGCCGAGGCGCTGCGCCGCGTAGCTCGTCTCGATGTCGTTCTCGCCCGCAAAGCGCAGGATCATCTCGCGCGCGGCCTTGTTGCTCACGACCCGTTTCAGGATGCCTTCGAGGATGAAGTACTGCCCCATCTCGCGCACGCCCTGTTCGACGAGCGTCGCGTGCTTGCGGCAGTCGGCCACCTCGAGCATCGGCTCTAGCTCGTCGAGTTGCTCGTCGTCGAGCGCCTTCAGCACCACGTTCTGCCGCAGCTGCAACCGCAGGACACTGCGCTCGGGATGGTCTGGCAGGCGCACGGTGTCCGTCAGTCGACGACGCTGCGGTACAGCATGAACGCGGCGACCGAGTAGAGCATCACCGCGAAGATGCGCTTGAGGAGCACCACGTCGAGGCGGTGCGCGACGTGCGCGCCAACCGGCGCCGTCGCCACGCTGGCGATCGCGATGCACGCGAGCGCTGGCAGGTAGACGAAGCCGAGCGTGGCGCTTGGCAGGCCGGGTAGCGACCAGCCGGCGATGACGTAGCCGATGGTGCCGGCGAATGCGATCGGGAAGCCGAGCGCGGCGGAGGTCGCCACGGCGTTGAGCATCGGCACGTTGCACCACGCCATGAACGGGACGGAGATGAAGCCGCCACCCGCCCCGACGAGCGACGAGACCATGCCGATGCCGGTGCCGGCGGCCGCCATGCCGGGCAGGCGAGGCAGCGTGCGCGACGGCTTGGGCTTGCGGTCGAGCACCATCTGCGTCGCCGAGAAGCCGATGAACGCCGCGAACACGAGCGTGAGCGCACGCGCCGGAAGCGCCTTCACGATCTGTGCGCCGATCAGCGAGCCGATCACGATGCCCGGCACGAGCAGGCGCACGATGTCCCACCGCACGGCGCCGCGAAGGTGGTGCGAGCGCACCGACGACAGCGACGTGAAGCAGATCGTCGCGAGCGAGGTCGCGATCGCGATCTTCACCACGTGTTGCGACGGCATGCCGTGGCTCGAGAGGATCACCGTCATGAACACGACGATGATGAGACCGCCGCCGATGCCGAGCAGGCCGGCGACGAAGCCGGCGAAGACGCCCAGCAGCAGCAACTCCAGGATCAGCGGCCAGGCGAGGCCGAAGATCATGCGGGGCCGAGGCGCGCCTGCACGGCGCTCCACTCCTCGGGCGTCACCGGTGTGATGGAGAGCCGGTTGCCACGTCGCAGGGTGCGCATCGTCGCGAGCTCCGGGGCCTCTCGCATCTCGGCGAGCGGCAGCAGGCGCGTCTTGCGCACGAGCTTCACGTCGACGAGGTACCAGCGCGGCCGCTCGGGGCGCGACTTGGGGTCGTGGTAGCGGCTCTTCGGGTCGAACTGCGTGGGATCGGGGTAGGGGGCGCTCGCGACCTCGGCGAGTCCCGCGATGCCCGGCTGCGGGCACGACGAGTGGTAGAAGAGCACGCCGTCGCCCACGCGCATCTCTTCCTTCATGAAGTTGCGGGCCTGGAAGTTGCGCACCCCCGTCCACGGGACGGTCTGGTGCTTGGCGGCCACGACGTCGTCGATGGAGCAGTCGTCGGGCTCGCTCTTCATCAGCCAGTAGCGCATCGCAAGCGGCTCCGTGCGAGTCGGGCGGATGCCCTGCCGTGCAGCATAAGGTGTCCGCCGCGGACCGTGAGCCGCATTCCTGAACCCAGGAGTTCAGGTGGGCGAGGTCAGCCGGGCTTCGGGTTCATCTGACGCGAGACGATCACACCTGCCGGGCGATGTTCCAAGCCCTTGCTCATACGAGCATCGGTTCAAGGAAATATAAAGCTCACGCGAGCGCAGCGGACCCGAACGATTCTACGCCCCGGGTCTCGCGATCAGAGCAATTGACCGTCGGCGTTGAGGGCGCTGTCGAGGCGCTTGACGAGCATGTCGATCGCATGCTCGGTCTCGAGGTCGACCGGGATACCCGCCGGCACCGGGTCCGGGCGCTCGGCGAGCGCGTACGCGAGGTTCAACGCGGCCAGCACCGCGATGCGCTCGCGGGCCTTGATCTTGCCGCCGTCGCGGATGGCGCTCATCTCGCGGTCGACATGGCCGACCGCCTCGAGCAGCGCGGTCTCGCCGCCTTCCGGGCAGCCGAGCAGGTAGCTCTGCCCCATGATCGTCACCTCGAGCTGCTTCACGGCGCGTGACCGGCCGCGCTCGTTGCGACGTCGGTTCCGTTCTCGGTCGCCTTGGCGACGTCGTGCGGCATGCGCTCCAGCAGCACGTCGATGCGCACGCGCGCGGCGTGCAGCCGGCCTCGGAGGTTGTCGCGTTCCTGCGTGACCGCGGCCAGCTGCTCGCGCAGCAGCTCGTTCGTGCGCTGGAGCTCGCCGTGGCGCAGCAGGAGGCGCTCGACGCGGTCTGCGAGCTCGTCGATCGTGGACATGGCGCGCCGCGAGTGAAGGTGCGCGGAATTGTAGGCGTCGCCCCTCGGGAGGACGCCCTCGAACGCGGGGGTGGCGAAGAGGCGTGGCGATGCGCCGACGTGCGTGCGTGAAGATGTCACGCGACGGTGCTCGCTCACTAGAATCCGCGCGTCGGTGCCCGTGCCGGTGTTCTGCCGGCACGGTTAAACGGGAAGCAGGAGGAGAAGGCGTCGCGCCGTCTCCCAAACTGCGCTGCCCCCGCAACGGTACGGCGGACGAAGGCGTGCGAGCGCCTTCAGCTCCTGCGCACATGCCACTGGAAGCACGAGCTTCCGGGAAGGTCGCAGTGGGTCGCTCCGTCAGCCCGGATACCGGCCGACGACGTGGCGGTGCTGTCCCGGCAGCAGCGCCGATTCGCCATCGCGTCCGCGGGGAAGCGGACGTCGGCATTCGTCGTGGGGCTCGCATCATGGACCTGCGCATCTCGGTGTCGCGCTGCTCGCGGCGCCCCGCGGCCTGCCTTCTCGCCGCGCTCGTCGTCGCGCCGCACGCGCGCGGGCAACCCGCACGCAACGACCTCGCCCCGATCGCGATCGTGGGCACGCGCGAGCCGGCGCCGGTCGAGCGCCTCGTCGGCGACGTCGTCGTCATCGATGCCGAGCGCATCCGTGCCTCCAGTGCTGATTCGATCGAGGACCTGTTGCGCCGCGCGGGCGGCATGCAGTTGTCGCGCAACGGCGGTCCCGGCCAGAACGCCGCCGTGCTCATGCGCGGAACGGCCGCGAGCGGCACGCTCGTGCTCGTCGATGGCGTGCGGGTCGGCTCGGCGACGCTCGGCCAGTTCGATTTCTCGATGCTCAACCTCGCCGACATCGAGCGCATCGAGGTGCTGCGTGGCCCCGCGTCGAGCCTGTACGGCGCGGACGCGCTCGGCGGCGTCATCCTCATCGTGACCAAGCAGGGACGTGGCGCCTGGCGCTTCGGTGCGCACGCGCTCGCGGGCGAGCTGCAGTCGAGCGCGGTCGACGCATCCGTGGCGGGCTCGCAGGGTCCGCTCGACTTGGCGGCTTCGGTCGCGCGGGAGGCGAGCCACGGCGTATCGGCCCTGCGGCCGAACGATGCCTTCGGCGCGTTCAATCCCGATCGCGATGGCTACGTCCGCACGAGCGCGAGCGTGCGCGGCGGATACGCCCTTGCACCGGGCCAGCGCATCGGCGTGAGCGCGCTGGCCAGCCGGATCAACGCACAATTCGACAGCGTCGAGTTCCCAGCCCCGAGCTTCATGCCCGATGCGTCCGGCGACTTCCGCAACCACGGCGAGACGCGCCTCGCGGCGCTGGATTACCGCGGCACCGTCACCCCCACCTGGACGACGAGCGCACGGCTCTCCACGCAGACCGACGATCTCGAGAGCGGTGCGCGCGAGGTCAGCCGCTTCGTGACGCGGCGGCAGCAGGCGACCTGGCAGAACGCGTGGACGCCCTGGGCCGGGCAGCAGATCGTCGGCGCGCTCGAGCATCTCGACGAATCCGTGGACGGCACGCCGTTCGCGGGCACGCTGACGCGACGCACGAGTGCCGCTCTGCTCGGCTACGACGGCGGCTGGCAGCAGTGGCACGTGCAGGCCGATGCGCGCCACGACGACAACTCGGTCTATGGGGGGGTCACCACCGGCAAGCTGGGCATCGGCTACGACCTGCGGCCGGGGCTCACGTTGCGCGTGCTCGGCGGAACGGCGTTTCGCGCGCCGAGCTTCAACGACTTGTTCTTTCCGGGCTTCGGCGTGCCCACCGTCACGTCCGAGCGCTCGCACAGCATCGAGGCCGGCGTGCGCTGGCGCACCGACGACGCGTCCCTGGGCGCGACCGTCTACCGAAACCGCATCAACGATCTCATCGTGTTCGAACCCGACCGCACGTTCTGTCCGCCCGATCCCGCCTACGACTTCGGTTGCGCGCGCAACGTCGCGCGCGCTCGCATCCGGGGTGCGACGCTCGACGGCACGTGGACGCGCGGCCGCTTCGATGTCCATGCTGCCATCGACTTCCTCGATGCCCACGACGCCGACACCGGCGAGCGCCTGCCGCGCCGAGCGGCGCACCAGGAGAGCGTCGATGCGCACTGGTCGCGCGGCGATTGGAAGACCGGCATCGCCGTGCTGAACGTGGGCGCGCGTCCCGATGCCGGTGCGCAGCTCGGCTCCTACGCCCTCGTCGATCTGCAGGCCTTCTGGCGCTTCGCGCCGCGCTGGCAGGCCGAGGCGAAGCTGACCAACGCCTTCGACCGCCGCTACGAGCCGCTGCGCGACTACAACGCGCCCGGCCGCCAGGCGTGGATCGGCGTGCGCTACGAGAGCGACGGTGTCCGATGATGCGCCCCGCATGACGCCTCGCCTGATCGTGCTCTGCGGGTTCGCCTGTGCCGCGCTCGCGCTCGCGCTCGCCTCGGGCTCGAGCGGCTGGGGCTACGCCGCGGCCGACATCGTCTGGCAGGTGCGCGCGCCGCGCGTGCTCGCGGGCTTCGGCGCCGGTGCGGCGCTGGCGCTCGCCGGCGCGCTCATGCAGCTGCTGACACGCAACGCGCTCGCCGATCCGTACGTGCTCGGCGTCTCGGGCGGTGCGTCGGTCGGGGCGCTCGCCGCGATCGCCATCGGCGCGGCGCTGGGCGCGCACGGCGAGTGGCTGGTCGTGGGCGGCGCGATGGCGGGCGCGATCGGGGCAGCGGCCCTGCTCTTCGCGTTGTCGTGGCGGTTTCTCGGGCGCGGCGGTGTCGCCGCGTCGGGCGAGACGTCGGTCGCGCTGCTGCTCGTCGGCGTGATGATCGGTACCGCGTCCTCGGCGATCGTCTCGATGCTGCTCGTGCTGGCTTCCGACGTGCAGCTGCGCGGCATGGTGTTCTGGCTGCTCGGTGACCTCGACGGCGCAACCGAAGGTTGGCTGGCATGCGCGGGGGCGTGCGTCGCGCTCGCGCTGGCGTGGCCGCGCGCGCGCGAGCTCGACTGGCTGGCGCGCGGCGACGCCTGGGCGTCGACCCTCGGCGTCCCCGTCGCGCGACGGCGCCGGCTCGCCTTGCTCGCCGCGGCGCTGGCCACTGCGACAGCGGTGGCGACGGCGGGTCCGATCGGCTTCGTCGGCCTCATCGTGCCGCATGCGTTGCGGCTGCTCGGACTGCGCGATGCGACGGTGCTCCTGCCGGCGTGCGTGCTCGCAGGCGGGACGTTCGTCGTGCTGGCCGATGCGATCGCGCGCACGCTGGTCGCACCCCAGCAGTTGCCGGTCGGGGTCATCGCCGCGGTGGTCGGCGTACCGGCGTTCCTCGCCTTGCTTCTGCCGGCCGGACGGGGCGTGCGCGCATGAGCCTCCTTCCCGCTCGAGCGTCGCCCGGCGGGTCTTCGCGACCCGCGCGCGACGTCGAGCGCGTCACGCTGCGGGCGGAAGGCGTGGCGCTGCGCGCCGGCGGCAAGCCCAGCGGCCGGCCGCTCGTCAGCAATTGCGGTCTGACCGTGGATGCGCTGCAGCGCTGGGTCATCCTCGGTCCGAACGGCGCGGGCAAGTCCTCGCTCCTCGCGGCGCTGGCGGGCGTCTTCCCGCTCGAACGAGGATGCGTGCACATCGATGGCCGACCGCTCGATGCGTGGTCGCCGCGCGCGCTCGCGAGCCGGCGTGCCTGGTGCCCGCAGCTCTGGAGCGATCCGTTTCCGGCCAGCGCGCGCGCCACGCTTGCGCTCGCGATGGAACGGGGGCGGTGGTGGCCGAGGGACGACGCGGGCACGGATCCGGCGCTCGAGGCGTGGATCGACCGACTCGATCTGCGAGGGTTGGAGGCGGCCGACGTGCGCACCCTCTCCGGCGGAGAGCGCCAGCGCGTGGCGCTCGGCACGACGCTGCTGCAGGGTGCACCGCTCGTCATGCTCGACGAGCCCGCCGCGCACCTCGATCTGCGCCATCGCCGCCTGCTGCTCGACGTGCTGCTCGAGCACGCGGCAGGTGGCGGCAGCGTCGTCGCGTGCATGCACGATCTCGATCTCGCGTGGGCCCTCGCGACGCATGCGGTGCTGCTCGATGGTCGGGGCGGCTGCGTCGCCGGTCTGCGCGACGACGTGATGACGCCCGCGCGCATCGGCGCCGCGTTCGACGTCGCGGTGGATGCCGTCGACATCGCGGGGGGACGCCGCTTCGCCATCGTGCTCGGGGCGGGGCCGCGCGCATGAAACGGCGCACCGTCGCTGCCGCGCTCGTGCTCGCCGTCGCGGTCTCCAGCACGGTGCACGCCGCCGATGCGCCCCTCGCGCCGGTGCGCGCCGTCGACGATGCGGGTCGCGCGATCGTGTTGCAGCGACCGGCGCGCCGCGTCGTCACGCTCGCGCCGGCTCTCACCGAGCTCGTGTACGCGGCGGGCGGGGCGAGCGCGATGGTGGCCACGATTCTGCCGAACGACGCCCCGGCCGAGGCACGCGCGCTGCCGCTCGTGGGTGACGCGCTGCGCTTCGATGTGGAGCGAGTTCTCTCGCTGCACCCGGACCTCGTGCTCGCATGGCATCACGGAAATCCCGAGCGTGCGCTCGCGCCCCTCGAGGCGGCCGGCGTGACGCTGTTTCGCATGGAGCCGCGGCGCCTCGACGACGTCCCCGTGGCGCTCGAGCGCATCGGTGCGCTGCTCGGAACCGGTCCGCTCGCGCACGAGCGGGCGCTGGCCTTGCGTGCGGACATCGAGGGCGTGCGCGAGGCGCATCGCGGCGTCGCGCCGGTGCGGGTGTTCTACCAGGTGTGGAGCGAGCCGCTGATGACGTTGAATGGCAGCCATCTCGTGAGCGACCTCATCTCGGCCTGCGGCGGGGTCAACGTCTTCGCCGCGTTGGGGCCGCTGGTGCCTCAGCTTTCCACCGAGTCGGTGCTCGCCGCCGACCCGGAGGTGTTCCTCACCGCGCGCGACGGATTCCACGTCGCGTCGGGCGAGCGCCGGGATCCGGACGATCCTGCCTACGCGCGCTGGCTGCGCTTTCGCCACCTCACGGCGGTCCGAAACCGGTGGCTCTACGCGCTCGACGGCGACCTCGTCACCCGACCCGGACCGCGCATCGCGCAAGGGGTGCGCGCGATCTGCGCGGCGCTCGACGAGGTCAGGGCGCTGCGGGCGGCAGGTCCGCGCTGAGCTGCACCGACGATTCGGTGCGCGCGGCGGCGCTGCCGTGCCCTTCGAACAACGCGCCGGGTCGGTCCGGGGCTGCATGGCGCAGCGCGCGCGGGGCGGAGTCGCACCAGCGGGCCACGGCGCAGCGTTCGCAGAGCGGCCGCCGCGCCAGGCACACGTACCGGCCGTGCAGGATGAGCCAATGGTGCGCGTCCGCGAGGTAAGCAGGCGGCACCCGCTGCATGAGCCGGGTCTCGACGTCGAACGGCGTCGCGCCCGTCGCAAGGCCCGTGCGATTGGCGACGCGAAACACGTGCGTGTCGACGGCGAGCGTCGGCTCGCCGAAGGCCACGTTGAGCACCACGTTTGCGGTTTTGCGACCGACACCGGGCAGCGCCTCGAGCGCCTCCCGCGTGCGCGGCACCTGCCCGTCATGGCGCTCGACGAGGATGCGGCAGGTCTGCATCAGGTTCTTCGCCTTCGTTCGGAAGAGGCCGATCGTGCGGATCGCGTTCGCGAGCCGCTCCGTCCCCAGGGCGAGGATCTTGCGCGGCGTGTTGGCGACCGGGAAGAGGGCGCGCGTCGCCTTGTTGACGCTCGCGTCGGTGGCCTGCGCCGACAGGATGACCGCGACCAGCAGCTCGAACACGCTCGCGTATTCGAGCTCGCTCGCCGGGTCCGGGTTCGCCGCCTTCAACGTCGCGAAGAACGGCTCGATGTCGGCGCTCTTCATGGGCGGGCCGAGCGCGCGCGCTGCAGGGCGGCGCCGACGAGCGCGCGCGCGTCGATCGAAGGTGCGCCTTTCCCGTCGTGGCCCGGCCCAGTCGCTTCGCGACGCGCGCGGTGCGCGGCGTACCGGTGGCGTGCGGTCGCCGCCTGCGACGCGCTCCATGCGCTCCAGCCGGTGCGCTCGGGGTCGACGGGTGCCATGACGATGCAGTCGACCGGACACTCGGGCAGGCAGAGTTCGCAGCCGGTGCAGAGCGGCGCGATCACCACGTGCAGGCTCTTGTTCCCGCCGACGATGCAATCGACGGGGCAGACCGGCAGGCAGCGGGTGCAGCCGATGCACGCGGACTCGTCGATCACGGCGCGGTGCAGAGGGCCTTCCAGGCCGACCGTCGAATCGAGCGGCCGCGGCGCGTCGCCGGTGATCGCGGCCAGCCGTGCAACGCCTTCGGCGCCGCCCGGCGGACAGCGGTCGATGGCAGCCTCGCGCAACGCGATCGCCTGGGCATAGGCGCGACAGTCGGCGTATCCGCAGCGCGTGCACTGGGTCTGTGGCAGTGCATCGTCGATGCGCTCGACCAGGGACGGGGGCATCGCCGGATTATCGGCGCGGCGCGCGTCGCGGGCCGCGTGGTCGGCGCGCGCGGGAACGGCTCAGGTCGGCGTCGCGCGACGCGGCGAGCGCGGCTTGCGCTTGCGTGCCGTGTGCTCGGGCGTCTTCGACTGCCGTGCCGCGCGCGCCTCCACCGGGCGTGCGGCATGCGCCGATACCGCGTGCTTCGCGTCGCGACCGGGCGCGCGCGCCGGCTTCGACGACTGGTGAGTCGCGATGAAGTCGCGGATCACCGGATAGACCTTCTCGCGCCAGCGCCGACCGGAGAAGATGCCGTAGTGCCCGGCACCCAGTGCGTCGTATTGGAACTGTCGGTCCTTCGGCACGCCGGTGCACAGCGCATGCGCCGCATGCGTCTGGCCCGCGCCCGAGATGTCGTCGAGCTCGCCCTCGATGGTCAGGAGCGCTGTCGTCTCGATGTCCTGCGGGCGCACCGGCTGCCCGTTCACAACCCATGTGCCATGCACGAGCGAGAAGTCCTGGAACACGACCTTGATCGTGTCGAGGTAGTACTCGGCGGGCATGTCGAGCACCGCGTTGTATTCGTCGTAGAACGCGCGATGGCCGTCGGCGTTGTCGTCGTCCCCGCGCACGAGGTCGAGGAAGTA
>Ga0335069_10010260_pt1 | contig 13274 bp, 10 predicted proteins | sample Lox_Sample_11_FD_206714 | JGI IMG/M metagenome (GOLD analysis project Ga0335069, IMG submission 206714) | Soil microbial communities from Loxahatchee National Wildlife Refuge, Florida, United States - Lox_Sample_1.1 | ecosystem: Environmental > Terrestrial > Soil > Wetlands | place: USA... | reverse complement strand
CTTGTTGATTTCCATGACTTCAAAGCTGAACATCGGCATTCGGCACATCCTGCTGGTGTTCGTCTTCCTGCTCGTGCTGGCCGGCGGAGCGGCATGGAGCCTGATCTCGAAGGACCGGCGCTGGACGTGGGCGATTGCCATTCTCGTCCTTTTCCACATCATTTCTTCATTGCGGGCCTTTCCGACTTCGTACATGGCCTACGCCAATGAACTGTGGGGAGGGCCTGCGAACGTTCACAAGTACCTGACCGACTCCACCACCGACTGGGGGCAACAACTGAAAGCGGTCAAGCGCTATGTCGACGAGCGCGGAATCAAGCAATGTTGGTTCGCCTATACGGTCGAGCCAGCCATTCCCTTCCGCGGGTACGGCATCCCCTGCACGCCCCTGCCTACGATGGACACGATGTGGTTCGGCCTGAAACTCGACACGCCTCCGACGATTCAGGGACCGGTCTTCTTCAGCCACCTTTCCCTGACTTTCTATGAGTCCGGATCCAGCCTGCTGAGTCCATATCGCGAATTCATGAAACGCAAGCCGGACGACGTCATCCAACACGGCGTGTTTGTCTACAACGGGACCTTCGACGTTCCCTATGCCACGGCCTTTGATCGCGCCATCAAGTCCGGAGACCTGCTGGAGCAGCATCAACCCGAACAGGCGCTGGCTGAGGCTCAAGCCGGAGTTGCCATCGCACCCGATTCCATTCAGGCCCTGATGGCTTTGGGGGAAGCCCAGAAAGCATTGCAGAAGAACGCCGAAGCACGTGCCACTTTCGAAAAGGTACTCGCCATAACTCGCAACATGGAACCGACGGCGCAGGAGGTCTGGATCCCACGAGTGCAGGAGAAATTAGCAGGGCTTTGAGCTAAGAGGCTGATCGAGGTTCCTGGAGGGACGGCTCATCTACTTCGGGAACTTCTCTCCCGCCCGCAACACCCACGCGCTCGGATGTTGCGTGAAGCCGATGCGCGGATAGTACTCCACCGCCTGCGGCGCCGACAGCAGCACCAGCATCGACCGCGACCCCATCTTCTCGCGCGTCTTCTGGATCAGCTCGATCCCGATCCCCAGCTTCTGATGCGACCGCCGCACCGCCAAGTCGGACAAATATCCGACATACGAAAAGTCCGTCAGCGTCCGCGCAATCCCCACGAGCAAATCCCCGTCCCATGCCGTAACGGTAAGACTCGCATGCCGAAGCATGTCCGCAAAAATCTCCTGCGAATCCACCGGCCGCCGCTCACCCAGGCCCGAGGCGTTGTACAGCTCGATGGCACTCTCCACCGAAAGCTCGGCGTCGTACCGATATACGATTGTCTTCATTTGATCGTGACAGAAGGCTGCGCGCTCCGAGCCGCGGGCTACGAGCAATCGTAGAGGTTTTGGTTGCTCGCAGCTCGTGGCTCGCAGTTCGTAGCTCTCACACCATCCCTGTTCCCCACAAATCGTGCAGATGCACAATCCCCAACACGCGCTGTGATTCATCCACCACAACCAGCGACGTAATCTTTTTCTCTTCCATCCGCGCCAATGCCGCTGCCGCAAACTCCTGCGGACCGACCGTCTTCGGCGTGCGCGTCATGCAATCTCGTGCCGTCAGGTCGAGCGCATCCTTCCCGCGCTTCTCGAGCACGCGCCGCAGATCGCCGTCGCTGATCACCCCCAGCAACCGTTCTTCGTCAACCACCGTCGTCATGCCCAGCTTCTTGCGCGACATCTCATAGATCACGTCCGGCATCTTCGTCGCCGCCGCAACCCTGGGCACGGCGTCGCCCGTGTGCATCAGCGACTCCACCCGCGCCAGCCTCTTCCCCAGCTTTCCGCCTGGATGTAAGTTGGCGAAATCTTCTTCCTTGAATCCTCGCTTCTCCGACAACGCCACCGCCAGTGCATCGCCGAGAGCCAACATTGTTGTCGTCGAAGCTGTAGGCGCCAGCCCGAGCGAACATGCTTCCTTCGAGATCGAACAGTCGAGCGCGACATCGGCCGCCGCCGCCAGCGTCGATGCGGGTGTCGAGCGGGCATTCCCTTCGACTGCGCTCAGGGCAGGCCTGTCCGCTCCCGCAGTCAGTTCGTCGCACGTCATCGTGATCAGCGGCACCTGCAGCCGTTTGATCGTCGCCAGCAGTTGCAGAATCTCCTCCGTTTCGCCGCTTGCCGAAAGCGCCAGCACCACATCGCCGCGCACGATCATCCCCAGATCGCCGTGCAACGCCTCGACCGGATGCAGATACAACGCCGGCGAGCCCGTCGAACTCAGCGTCGCTGCGATCTTCCGGGCGATGATCCCGCTCTTCCCCATTCCAGTAACGACAACTCGCCCGGAACAAGCAACCATCAGTTCGACAGCACGCTGAAACTCCGCCGCCATCGGGCCGGAGATCCGGTCCGCCAGCGCCCGCAGCGCTTCCGCCTCGATGCGCACCACATTTTCGCCGACATGTTTCATGGAAAGGGAAATGGTAGCAGAACTGGAATCATTGATTCATTGAGTCATCGGGCCATTGATTCATTGACTCGATAACAACGGTGCGTTGTCGCTGTTGGGGACGGTGATTCAATGACTCGATGACTCAATGAATCAATCAGAAATGGTCTTCCGTTCCCCCCGGCCTTTCCAGCGCCCGCGCCTGGATCGCCCGATCCCACGGCCCACTCTGCCAGTTATCCTTTCGTTGCTCGGTTCGCATCCAGGGCGGCACATTCATTGCCAGCCGTCGCCCCAGAGCATGCGCATAGGGCTCATAGAGACTGCGCAACTTGGTCAATTTCTCGGCGCGATCCGCATTGTCGTTCAACGTGACCCCACGATGTGCCAGTTCCTTCCGCAGGCGCTGCAATTCCTCCACACTCAACCGATCCGCATCGTGGGGCCTGTATTTCGCGTCCACCACCTGCGCCAGATCGACCATCGCGTGCCTCGCCATGGCAAACGTCAGCTTCGCCTGATCGGCGTGGATTCCATCGACCCCGGTAATGATCAGCGACGTCACGTCCAGCATCGCCGTCAGCGCCGCCAGCCATGACTGGTTGCTGTGCTGCGAACGGAAATACACCAGCACCGGATAGGAAATATGTGTCGAGAGCAGATCCGCGCACCACCGCTCCCAGTCGCGAAAAATCTCGTCGAGTACGGTCTGGTCCGGACAGCATCCCAGCCGTCCGAGAAACTCCGCTGCGCTCGGCGGCGAGCCCGCGCGCGCATCGAGTAGCGAGATTTCCAGTTCGCGCGAAGTGAACGACGAGTACACGACCGGCAGATATCCGAGCACGAGCGCCAGGAACCCGAATCCCAGTCCTGACTCAACCACCGCCAGTGCCCGCGCCGTCGCATTGCTGGGCGTGATGTCTCCGTAGCCGAGCGTGAAGAATGTCTCGCCGCTGTGATACAGGAGTTTGCCGAACGTGATCCTCTCGCCCGACAGCTGCAGGTGCTGTCCCATGCCGTACTGCACGCAGGCGAAGCCGAAAATCAGCGCCACCGCCCACAACCCCAGCAGCAGAATCAGCGATAAAGGCCCGAAGTACCCGAGAAAGTTCTCGCGTCGTGAGGCCTTTTTGATCCGCGTGGCGACCCGCGTCCACGGACGCCAGCTGTTGCGGTAAAACCACGCTGTCAGCCGGAAATGGCGATCGACCCGTCGCGGCAGCACGACGGTTTCAAAGGCGTCTCGCAGGATCGCGAAGATGACCGCCGCGCCCAGAATCGTGGCCCAAATATGCATAGGAGATGCGATACCGATGCGGCGGGAATGGTAACAGATTCAGGAATCGCGGATTGCAGAAGTCAGATTGCAGATGTGAACCCGCGACTCACCCAGTAAAGCCCAAATCCATAGGCTGTTACTTCTGCAATCCACAATCCTCAATCTGCAATGAATTATGGCGTCTTGTGTGCGGTATCGATGGCGCTCTTAATCGCCAGCAACTCTTTCAGCACTCCGCGCAAATTGCGCGAGTCGAGCGCATTGGCACCGTCGCTCTTGGCTTCTTTCGGATTATCGTGCACTTCCATGAACACGCCGTCCACTCCCGCTGCCACAGCCGCCCGCGACAACACCGGAATGAATTCCGGCTGACCGCCACTGACCGCCGGGCCATCCTCATCGCCCTTTGTTGCCGACGGCAACTGCACTGAGTGCGTCGCATCAAACACTACGGGCGCAAATTTCCGCATGATCGCCAGCGATCGCATATCCACCACTAGGTTGTTGTAGCCGAACGACGAGCCGCGCTCGGTCACGAACACCTGGCTGTTGCCGGCGTCGCGGCATTTGTCGACCGCGTGCTTCATGTCCCAGGGCGAGACGAATTGCCCCTTCTTGATGTTGACGGGCTTCCCGCTGAGTGCCGCGGCTACAACCAGATCCGTTTGCCGGCAAAGAAATGCGGGAATCTGTAATACGTCGACCACGTCGGCCACAGCGCCTACTTCACTCGCCTGATGGACGTCGGTCAGCACGGGTATGTGCACGACGTCTTTGATCTTCCGCAGAATCCGCAATCCTTCTTTCACCCCCGGACCGCGAAAGCTGCGAATGGACGTGCGGTTCGCTTTGTCATACGAAGCCTTGAAAATGAACGGGAAATTCAGCGAACGCGTGACGCCCTTGATGACCTCGGCCATGAAGAGCGCGTGCTCTTCACTCTCGATAACGCATGGGCCGGCAATCAGGAAGAGGTCTCCCGAACCCACGCGCACATTATCGATTTGGAAGGAGGAACTCAAAGCATTCACCGCCAAGACGCCGAGGGAGATCGGGTTATCGGGTGATTGAGTCATTGCGTCATTGAGTCTTGCCGTTGGCTCATTTCAATGACGCAATGGTTAAATGACTCAATCACTCAATGATTCAATCACCCGATGACCCGATCGCCAGATCACCCGATTCCAAAGTCTATCTCCTTGTCGGTCTCAAAAACATCTCCACTTCCGCCGCTTCCTTTTGCCCCTTGCGCGTCTTCCCGTACTCGTAGGCGGCACCGACGAAGCTCTTGAACAGCGGATGTGGTTCGAGCGGCTTCGATTTGAACTCGGGATGGAACTGGCACCCGATGAAATGCGGATGTCCCGGAATCTCCACCATCTCCACGTACGTCCCGTCCGGCGTCGACCCGCAAATCTTCAATCCCGCGGCGGTCAAGGGCTCTTCGTACTCCCGGTTGAACTCATACCGGTGACGGTGCCGCTCGCTGATCTCCGTCCTGCCGTAAATCTTGTGCGCCAGCGTGCCCGGCTCGATCTTGCACGGCCACGCTCCCAGCCGCATCGTGCCGCCCAATTCCTCCACGCCGCGCAGTTCGCGCAACTTGTAGATCACGCGATGCGGCGTCGCCGGATCGAACTCGCTCGAATTCGCATCCTCCAATCCGCACATATTGCGCGCAAACTCGATGCACGCCGTCTGCATGCCCAGGCAAATCCCGAAATACGGTACATGCTTCTCGCGCGCATACTGGATCGCCTTCAGCATTCCTTCAATCCCGCGCTTGCCAAATCCGCCCGGGACGAGAATTCCGTCATACCCCTCAAGCTGCGCTTCGTAACTCTTGTCGCTCGGGTCTGCGGTCTCAAGCCCTTCCGCCTCAATCCAGTTCAGCTCGAGCTTCAGGTTGTGCGCCAGCGCGCCGTGTACCAGCGCCTCCTTCAGCGATTTGTAGGAATCCTCGTACTCGACATACTTGCCGACAATTCCTATCTTCACCACATCCTGCGGGTTGTAAACCCGATGCACGAGTTCTTCCCACTGTTTCAAATCACGGTCCTTCGCTTCAATGCGCAGGTACCGCATCGCCAGCGTGTCCACATTTTCGTGCGCGAACACCAGAGGCACTTCGTACACCGAGGCCACATCTTTCGCCGTGATGACCGCCTCTTCTTCCACATTGCAGAAGAGCGCAATCTTCGACTTGATGTCCTTCGACAGGAACCGATCCGTCCGGCATAAGAGAATGTCCGGCTGAATTCCCACGCTGAGCAACTCTTTCACCGAGTGCTGCGTCGGCTTGGTCTTCAGCTCCTGCGCCGCCGCAATAAACGGCACAAGCGTGACGTGCACGAACAGGGTGTTATCGCGTCCCAGTTCCTGCCGCATCTGCCGGATGGCTTCAATAAACGGCAGCGACTCGATATCGCCCACCGTACCGCCAATCTCGGCGATCAGCACGTCTACATCCTGCGCGACCTTTTTCGCCGCCGCCTTGATTTCGTTGGTCACGTGTGGAATGACCTGGACGGTTTTGCCCAGGTAGTCGCCGCGCCGCTCCTTGGCGATGATCTGCTCATAGATCTTTCCGGTGGTCCAGTTGTTATCGCGAGAAAGCTTGGCGTGGGTGAAACGCTCGTAGTGGCCGAGATCGAGGTCCGTTTCCGCCCCGTCGTCGGTGACGAAGACTTCGCCATGCTGAAACGGCGACATCGTTCCCGGATCGACGTTCAGGTATGGGTCGAACTTCATCAGGTTGACCTTGAGGCCGCGGCTCTCGAGCAGGCATCCGATCGACGCCGCCGCCAGTCCCTTCCCCAATGAAGACACAACTCCGCCCGTCACAAAGATGTACTTTGCCGACATCGCTTCCTCGCTTTAATTTTTATTGAAAAGTTGTGCAGGCTGGCGTGCACGATCAATTATGGCAGAGAACGCCCGCGATGGGAATGTGGAAATTTTGGATAGGGAGGATCAGAAATGACTCGGGTGCCCCACCCTTGTCACGTTCTTTGCGACAGAGCCTGCCCTGAGCTTGCCGAAGGGGTGGGAACCCGCTCTTCCGCTAGAATACAACATGGCTGACCGCCCTCTCTGGATCGACGGCACTCCCGTCGCTCGCCTCGCCGAGCTGACTGCCGACACTTCCGATCCAGCCAAAGAGAACCCTCTCCGCCGCGACGTCCGTTCCCTCGGCATCCTTCTCGGACGCGTTCTTGTCGAACAGGAGGGCGAAAACTTCTTCAGCGTGGTCGAACAGCTCCGAAAGCTTCTCATCCAGCATCGCGACCAGGCTCACAGCAACCCCGCAGGAGACAATGACGCCAGCTTGATGGCCGAAGCCCGCAAGATCATCCAAGGCCTTCCCATCGACACGGCCTACCGCGTCACCAAGGCCTTCGCCATTTACTTCGAACTCACGAACCTCGCCGAGACCAATCACCGCAAGCGCCGACGCCGTGCGGCCCGGATGCTGGCTGGAAAATCGCCCGTCGACGGATCATTCCGCGGCACCCTCAACCGCCTCAAGACAGCCGGAATCGAGCCGTCCGGAATCCACGACGCACTGTTAAAAATAAAGGTTACGCCCGTCTTCACCGCGCACCCGACCGAGATCACGCGCCACACCATCCGCATCAAGCGCCGCCGTATCGCCGGATGCCTCGAACGCCTCGACCAGCTCCCGCTCTCCGATTCCGATGCGCGCGAGCTCGAGTCGCTCATCCTTGCCGAGATCACCGCGCTCTGGCAGACCGACGAGGTCCGCCTCAACAAGATCAGCGTGCGCGACGAAGTTCACATGGGCCTCGACTACTTTCCCATGGTCTTGTTCGAGACCCTGCCGCGCCTTTTCACCGAACTGCAGGATTCGCTCCGCGACATTTGTGCCGAGAGCCCAGAACTACCAACTGGCCTGCTTTCTTTCGGCTCGTGGATCGGCGGCGACCGCGACGGCAATCCCAACGTAACGGCTGACTCTTCGCGCGAAGCGGTCGATATGGCGCGCCACACCATCATCGACCACTACATTGCCGAAACCACGCGTCTGATCGGCCAACTCAGTATGTCAACGCGGCGCATCGCCATTTCTGACGCGCTCACCCGGCGCGCCCGCGAGTACGACAAGAAACTCGGTGAGAAATACTCGCGATGGAAGCAGATCACTTCTGCCGAACTCTACCGCAGTTTCCTCGAGTACGTCATCGCCCGCCTGCGTTATACCCGCAAATCCGCGAAGAACGAATTCGCTTACAAGACGCCCGAAGAATTCGAGCAGGATCTTAGCCTCATCGGCGACAGTCTGTCCGCGAACCACGGCCAGCGGCTGGCGGAGTTGGTCGAACCCCTGCTTCGCAAAGTCCGCATCTTCGGCTTTCACCTGCACGCGCTCGATATCCGCCAGCACGCTGATGTACTCGCGAAGGCGCTGACTGAACTGACCTCCGAAGGAAAACTTCCGCCGAGGGCCAAGCTGCCGCCCGACCTCACACCGCAATCGACCGAACTTCTGGCAACGTTCCACGCCGTTGCGGAAATCAAAAAGACGCACTCACCGAAAGCGATCCGTCATTTCATCATCAGCAACACGCAGTCCGAGCACGACATGTTCGCCGTCGTGCAACTCGCCAACCGCTCCGGCGCGAACGTGCTCGCCCGCGGCGACGACCCCGGCCTCATGCCCGTCCCTCTCTTCGAGTCGATTGATGCCCTTCGCGCTTCCGCCGACGTCATGCGCCGCGTCTGGACCGACCGCGACTTCCAGCCCTTGCTCGACTCCTGGCATCGCACACACGAAGTCATGCTCGGCTACTCCGACTCCAATAAAGACGGCGGCATGTTCACCAGCACCTGGGAATTGCACAAGGCCCAACGCAACCTGCACACCGCCGCCCGCGAATCGAATGTCACTCTGCGTCTCTTCCACGGCCGCGGAGGTACCGTCGGCCGTGGCGGTGGCCCCACCCACGCCGCCATCCTCGCGCAGCCCCCCGGCGATTTCTCCGGCGAGATTCGCATCACCGAGCAGGGCGAAGTGTTGAGCTGGAAATATGCTGACCCGGTCCTGGCCGAGTGGAATCTGGAAATCATGATCGCCGCTTGCCTCGAAACCATGGTGAAGCCACTTCAAGTCGCGCCAGAAACCATAAACCGCTGGCACGACGCTATGGAAGCAATGTCGGAAGACGCGTTCGGGTTTTATCGCGAGCACATCGCAGAAAACGCCGACATCATTCCTTACTTCGAGCAAGCCACGCCGGTCAATGAACTCGAACACGCCCGCATCGGCTCCCGCCCTGCGCGTCGCAGCCTGAGCCGCCGCCTCGAAGACTTGCGTGCGATTCCCTGGGTCTTCGGCTGGATGCAGAGCCGCCATGCCGTTCCTGCATGGTTCGGCGTCGGTTACGCACTCGAACGTTTCAGCGGTCGCAGCCCGCACAACGCCGACCTTCTCAAGGAAATGATGCGCGGCTTCCCTCTGTTCTCCAGCCTGATCCGCAGCGTGGAAATCGCTATGGCCAAGGCGGATCTTGCCATCGCGTGCCTGTACGCTGACTTGGTCACCGATGACGCTCTCCGTGACCGCGTCTTCTCAATGTTGTGCCAGGAATTCGAGCGCACGCGCCAGCAGATCCTCGGCGTCGCTGGACAGAAAGAATTGCTGGAGACCAATCCCGTCCTGAACCGTTCTGTTCGTCTGCGCAACCCCTATGTCGATCCGCTCAGCCTGATTCAGGTCGACCTCCTACGCCGCAAGCGTGCGGGTGCCACCGACCCCAATCTCGACTACGCCATCGGCGCCACCATGAACGGCATCGCCGCCGGCCTGCACAACACGGGTTAGTGCATCTAACCTTTCAGCGCTGCTGAAAAAGGCCGATAATGTTCCCGGACATGAAACTGCTGAGTCGCAGAAGCCTTGTGCTGTTCGCGCTTGCACTTTTTGTCTCAGTTGCCTCTCTTTCTCTGCCCGCCCAGAACCAGGCCAAGCGCCTCATCCTTAAAGACGGTTCCTATCAGCTCGCCTCCAAGTACGAGGTTAAGGGCGACCGCGTCCGCTATCTCAGTGCCGAGCGCGGCGAGTGGGAAGAAGTTCCCTATTCGCTCGTTGACTGGGACGCCACCGAAAAATACGAGCACGGACGCCTCCAGGGCGTCCCGTCCCCCGAAGCGCAGCAACTGGACAAGGAACTCGACGCCGAGATGAAAGCGGAGGAGGCCCGCTCGCCCGAAGTCGTGCACGGCCTGCGCCTGCCTCCCGAAGGTGGAATCTTTATCCTCGACACCTTTCAGAGCGAGCCTCAGCTCAACGAACTCCAGCAATCCGGCGGCGAACTCAACAAGAACATGAAGTCGAATATCCTGCGCGCGGCGATCAACCCACTCGCCAGCGCCAAGCAGACCATCGAACTGCCCGGTGTGCGCGCGAAAATCCAGTCTCACACCGCTGTCCCATCGATCTACATCAGCATCGATACCCAGGACGCGACTGGCAAGCCTGTCACCGATCCCAACGAGGCGCCGCCTCTTCCTGCTGCAGAACGCTTCAAGATCATTCGTGCCGAAGTAAAGAACGGTAAACGCATCGCTGGCGGCATCAAGATCGCCCCTTACGGCAAAGTCTCAGCCGACCAGCGATTCGTTCCCGCCACCGTCACTGAAATGACCGGTGGCTGGGTTAAACTCGCGCCCAAAGATCCGCTGCCCACGGGCGAATATGCCGTCGCCGAAATGCTTGGCAAAGAAGGAATGAATCTTTACGTCTGGGATTTCGGCGTGAACCCCTCCGCTCCCGCCAATGCCTTTGCGTGGAAACCGGACAAGCCCGCGCCGGAAAAGAAATCGGATCAGCCCAACGAACTGAAGAAACGCCAATAAAAATCTGCAGTATCCAAGCTTAAGGCGACACGCTGGGCATGTCGTTAAAGATTGACCTGGCGATCTTCCAATCGCCGCCCGGCTGTTTCCGCAGCACGCGCATCACCTTATACGCCGACTTTTCTACCTTGCCGGTTTTGATGTAGCGCATTTGGCCGTTGATCGTTCCCCATTCCACCGCATCGCTGCCAAGGATCTTCAGTTCCTCAAAGTCCTCGTGGTATTCGATCACTTCGTACTGCGACATCGCCTCACGCATCTTCGCCATCGTTGCGTCGCGCTCCGCCCTTCCGCGCACAAAGCCGCTGCCCGGCGGCATCACCACGGCATCTTCCGTAAAAAGGCTCGCCAGCATTTCGTAATCTCCCGCTATGCACGCGGAGATGTCCTTGTCCCGCAGCTTCTGTATTTCTGCCACGTCCATTGCATGAACGATCTGCGGCATCAGCAGGTCCCTGACGTAGTGCCAGCAAGGAACCATAGCCAGCGCTGAGCGCGCATAAGATTCCGCCGCCTTAGGATCAGGAGTCGTCCGGTGCAGATTTGACCAGGCGAGATTCATCAACAGCTCCGGCTCTCCCCACGACGGGTCAAGGGGGGTGGCCTCGTGCCCCCTGCTCTTGCGCACCGCCTCCAGGCCTTGCTTGTAAGTTTCGATCGCCTTCTCCTGGCCGCCTCCGAGTTCCGGCGGCAAATACCACCGGTTTGGGCCCAGCACCCAATACAGGCGCGGATTCTCCGTCCCTTCCTTCTCCGCTTCCGCAAGGACCTGTCGCATCTCGGCCAGCAATTCCTTCACGCGGGGAGCGTCGCTCCGGTTCAGGAACATCAGGTTCGCCAGGCACGAGCCCGCCCCGATCTTCGCATCCACAAACTTCGGATCGGCTTTCGCGGCAGCCCGAAACTCGGCCGCTCCCCGCTCCAGGTCATCGGCCAGGTCCCGCGCATCGGCCTCTTCGTTGAAACCGTTCAGCGCTCGCCGCCAGAGCGCGAAGCCTCTCCAGTAATGCACCCGCGATGCAATCGCCTCCTGCTGGACGAACGGAGTCAATTCGATAAAAAGCCGCTCCAGCGCACGACGGTCTCCTTCATAGTCGGCTCTCTGAATCTGGGTGACGATCCGGAGCACCGCCTCACGCCCGTCTTTCGGGGGCGCCCCGAAGGCCACGCAGTTCGCCGTCGCCAGAATCACTGTGATTGCCAATTTTCTGATCGCCATCGCTGAACCTCTCGTCTTCTCTCCTTCACCGGAGGGAGTCACATTTTCTTCATCAGACCGAACGACATCCCTTCCGGATCGTGCAGCACAGCCAACTCTCCCCCGTCCGGCAGGCCCGTCGGGGGAATAATGACCTTCGCCCCTAGTTCCTGTGCTCGTTTTGCCGACTCCGCCACGTCCTCCACCGCGACGAACAACTGCACGAAGTTGCTTGCCTGCGCTGGTGCTGGCCATATCCCACCCTGGATTCCCTCGCCGCATCCCGTCTTAATCTCCCGGTATCCCAGCGGATTGTTCGCGTCCACGCTCCAGCCGAATAACTCCGAATAGAATCGCGCGGTTGCGTCCGGAGACTTCGAAAGGATCTGAAATTGCATCACAGGATTTCCCATATCTCTTCTGTTCCTCTCAATGACTCGAATGGATTGTGCGCTCGCGTAATTCCACGCCATCTTCTGCCGCCAGCTCCCGCACCCGGATCAGCGCGCGCCGCAGAAACTCCTTCTCCGTTACCCTGCCGGAACCAAGCAGTGCCTTCCACGTTCCTGCCTTCCCGATTTCCAGCAGCCCTAGCCGGAGCAACCGGCTCATCGCGACATTCACATCGTCAACGCCGATGCCCATCTGCTCCGCCAGCCAGCGGCAGTCTCCTTGAAAGCCTCGCTTCCCCGATAGTCGCAGAATTTGCCAGTGCCGCCGGTCCGTCACGATCGCCAGCGCCTCGGCAGTCCAGTGCCGCAGTTGCTCCTGTCTTTTCACCACCGACGGATCCGGAACGTGCTGGGCCGCCACGTAAGCAGCCACTTCCTCTCGCGACATCCCCACCTTCTTGCCCCATCGCCGAATCTGGTCTGTCGTAAATTTCCGTTTGCCCCGAAAAATCTGCGACAGCGTGGAGTGATCCGTATTCAGGAAAGCCGCGAACGCACGGAGCGAGTAGCGCGGATTCCTCCGTTTGCGCTCCTCGAATTCTCGTTTGAGCAACTGCCGGAACTGCGTGCCGCTCATGGTTTGCTGATGCTACCCGTCCGCTGCGTCCGGTGACAATACTGCAGATCTCCATAGTGGGGCAAACTTCCGCCCCAGCTGCGCCGTCGCAGGACCCTCGGACCACCCGCAGAAAGGGCGTCCACATCCGCCTGTGCCGTACATCACATCTCAAAAGACTCTCGATCACTAAACTTTCCTGGAGTGCAGAATCACATTCTTCTCCGGCATGGACGGCTTGGAGTCATGAAGCGTTGGCCCGCACTACTGCTGCTCTTGCTCGCTGCTCCTTTGTGCGCACAATCCAGCCCGCCGGCGGTGACGCCCAACCCAGCTGAGCAACAACTACTCCAATTGATTCCCAATCCCCTGCCCGCGGGTGCGGCAGCCCAAGGTGGTCCGGCTTTCTACAAGCCCGACACGCTTTATCAGTACATGGACGGCGGAGCTGACATCTACCTTTATTACGATCTTCAGACTC
>Ga0335069_10010259_pt1 | contig 13274 bp, 10 predicted proteins | sample Lox_Sample_11_FD_206714 | JGI IMG/M metagenome (GOLD analysis project Ga0335069, IMG submission 206714) | Soil microbial communities from Loxahatchee National Wildlife Refuge, Florida, United States - Lox_Sample_1.1 | ecosystem: Environmental > Terrestrial > Soil > Wetlands | place: USA... | reverse complement strand
CAACCTTGCAGCGCCTTCAGCGCGCCAAGCGACGGCCCTGGTTCCCATCATCGCTGTTTCGGCGATCGCCTCGGTGGTGGTCTCGATCCGAACCGAGAAGTTGGAGGACGCATGACCTCCGCAAGGACACCGACCTGGGTCCACAACGCCTGGTACGTCGCCTGCACGCCGGACGAGATCACGGACCGTCCGCTAGGCCGAACGATCTGTGGTCAGCCCATGGTGATTTTTAGCGTCCCGGATGACGGCGTCGCCGCGCTCGAAGACTTCTGCCCCCACCGGGGCGCGCCGCTGTCTTTGGGCTTCCAGCAGGGCCAAAATCTGGTCTGCGGCTATCATGGTTTAGCGGTCGACTGCAGGGGGCGGGTCGCCGAAATGCCGGGTCAACGGGTGGAGAAGTTCCCGTCCGTTCGCAGCTTTCCCGTCATCAAGCGGCATGGCTTTGGGTGGGTGTGGCCGGGCGATCCGGAAGCTGCGGACCTAGACCTGATACCGGCGTTGCATTGGGCTCAAAGCGACCAATGGACCTATGGCGGCGGGCTCTATCACGTCGCCGCCGACTATCGCCTGATGGTCGATAATCTCATGGACCTGAGCCACGAAACCTATCTTCACGCCTCGAGTATCGGACAGCCAGAGATCAACGAGTGTGAGGTGACGACCCGTACGACCGACCTGGAGGTCGTCACCAGCCGGTTCATAGACGGAATCCTCGCGCCACCATTTCACGCCATGGCGCTGCGGGCCGCCGGTTTGCCAGACGATGGTCCTGTTGACCGCTGGCAAATTTGCCGTTTCACCTTGCCCAGCCACGTTATGATCGAAGTTGGCGTCGCTCTGGCCGGGCACGGCGGCTACAAGCCCCCGAGACGCTCAAGACCAACATGGTGGTGGTCGATTTCATCACCCCGGAAACGGAAACATCGCATTGGTACTTTTGGGGCATGGCGAGGCGGTTCAAGATCGACGATATCGAACTGACCCGCGCCCTGCGCGAGGGGCAGGGAAAAATCTTCGCGGAAGACATGGACATGCTGCAGCGACAGCAGGCCAACCTCACGGCCCAGCCAGATAGACGGCTGCTCAATCTGAACATCGACTCCGGAGGGGTTCATTCGCGGAGGATGATCTCCAAGGCGATCCGGGCCGAGGCCGTCGCCAATCGTTCGGTCACCATCAAAGCCTGACGCGGAATTCCAACGACGCCGACGCCAGCCCGTTCATGTGCAAAGCCAACCCGTGCGGCCTCGGCGCCGCCCGGGCTTCATAACCCATAGGATTGAATTCAATCGACGCGCAGGGACGGGCGCCAGTTCACGGACTTGAACACCGGAACGAAGCCGCCGTCTCGATGTCTGCCCCGACGCGGCGCGGTTGCAATGGGAAGGGGCACAGCAGCCGGGTGCGACCGGGCCAGGGCGTATCCGTCCCGGCTGTTGCAGTGATCGCGCCTGGCGTCACACCGTGTTCACGCCATGCGACCAGCTTGGAGAATATGTCGAACTGGGTGGTGGCAGGCCCCCCTCCTCCATGGTTCATCCCCGGCACCGCGTAGAACCGGATGAAGCGGGCGGCCGTGCCATGCTCACGCCGATTCACGGCATTGAGCCAGCGCAGGGTGTCAAGAATCGAGAACACCGGATCGCTGACGCCCTGGAACAGGATGATCTTGCCGCCCCGCGCCGTGAAGGGCGACAGGTCGGTGGCGTCGGCATGCATGAAATCGACCGAGGCTTCCCCAAGTTCCCCCCACTTGACGTGCGCGGCCCGATACGCCTCATCAATATCGGCAGAGAGCGCATAGCGGGTCAGGGAACTCACGTCCGCAGCGACGTCGAGTGGGGGTGAGCGGAACACGGCGCTGTTGCTGGGGGCGCCAAGCTGGATCAGTGCGCCGTTGTTGGTGGCGGAGTCGTAGCTGCCCATCTTCCACATACGCCAACCCTGCGTCACCCCGTGCGCCGTTCGCGCGCCGATGCCCGCATCCCAAGCCCAGTCAGAGTAGACGGGCTTGCCGTCGCGCGTCAGCGGACCGCCGAATACCTTACGCAGCGCAGCCACCTGCATCGGCAACAGGCATTGGGCGGTCTTGTCGGCCGGCGTGTCGCCGGCGCATGTAACCTTCGCCAGTTCCGGCACGACGCGGGCCGTGGTGCAGGCCGTGAAATTCTCGATCATGCCGTCGTGAGTGCCGTCAAGATCGTCGCATGCGGCGAGAATGGCCTGCTGCGCTAGGATGATGTCGTCGTCGCTCATCGCGCGGTTGACCAGCGGCAGGCCATCGGCGGCGTTTTGGCCTAAGGCCTTCGCAACAGCGCCAAACGCTTGCCCATCCCAGAGCTGTGCGATGGAGGCATGGGCAAGGTGGAAGCCGGGATAACCGATCAACGCCGCGTCGAATTCGCGCGGGAAACGCTGCACGGCCATCATCGCTTCCTGGCCCCCCTTGGAGCCGCCGACGAAGTAGGTGTAGGTCGGCGCCCGGCCGAAATAGGCCCGAACCAGCGCCTTGCCGGTCCTGACGACCGGGCCGATATAGCCGAAGCCGTAATTGTGGCGCGCCAGGGCATCATGGCCAAAAGTGGCGGTTCCCTGCCGCTCTGGATCGTTGTTGGTGGCATTGTCGTGCCCGGAATCCGCGGAAATCACCGCATAGCCCTGGCTCAGCGCTGTGACCCCCGGCTGCCCGAACAATGCACCGGCGGCGTCGCCAATATTGCCGTCGGTTCCTCCGCCCCCTTGGAACACGAACCTGCCATTCCATGTGGTTGGCAGGCGCAAATGGAACCGGATCGCATAGTGCTGTCCGTTCGCGCCCACGCGCTCTTGCATCTTGCCGACGATCTCGCAATGGGCCGGCATTGCCGGTGTAGGGGGAGGCCCGCGGAAATCCTCGGTCGTGCGGGCAAGGGCAGGGCTGGCGTCGCGAGCTATGGCGCTGGTGACGACGGCGTCGGTGATTGGTAGGGCCGACTTGGCCAGCGCGGCGCAGTGTTTGGAATCGCCGGTAATCACCGGCTCGGCCCCGGCCGGTTTGGCGTTCCCCAGCATGGGGAGAAGGCTGCTTGCGCAGGCGAGCGTGGCTATTGCGATGCGATTGTGCTGGTTCAAGTAAACTTCCTCCGGCCGCGAGCACAAGTTATGTTTCGTGATATATGGACTTCTGGAACAGTTCGGCCCAAATGCGCCGACTTTCCCCACTCGATCAGGAAGACCGAAACTGCCGATGAAAAATCCGCTCCAGTCCTATCCTGGTTACTTGCTTCGTCGCGCTGCGGTTAGCCGTCTTGCTCAACTTGAGAAACGTCTCGAGCCCTTAGGGCTGGGCGCCACCGAGGCGTCAATCCTCACGCTTGTTCACCACAACCCCGATATTTCGCAGGCGGAGTGCGGCCGCCTGCTGTCGATCCAGCGCCCTAATCTGAACCCGATCATCCGCCGGCTGATCGAGCGCGAGCTGGTGGCTTCCAGTAAGGGCGTGGGACGCGCTCTGTGCCTTCGGCTCACTGACACAGGAACGGCGCTTGCGCTTCAGGCGATTACTGAATTCGAAGCGCACGAGGAGCGCATATATGCTGCGGTCCCAGAACATCTTCGCGCCGATCTGATCCCGCTGCTTATGGCCCTTTGGGCGCCGCAATGAACGATCGCCCGGCGTGACAAAAATCACGCCGGGCGATCGCCATCAGAACTTCTTGCTAATGCGAACACCATATTCACGGGGCGCCCCGTACAGTTCGTTCTTACCGCTCTGACCAGCAACGTAGAATTTGTTGGCGAGATTGGTGCCATACCCCTCGATCTTCCAGTTGTCCTTTTCGACCATCACGCCGGCCTGGACTAGACCGCGCGCGGCGATCAGGTCGGTCGAGGCCTGGTACGTCGGATAGGCCCACTGCGAACCGATGAACGCATAGCCCACACGCGGGGTAACCGTGACGCCGTTCGCAGCCTCGATGCGATACGAGGCGGACAGGTTCCAGGTCCACTTCGGGCTATAGAGGTTCGGACCGCCAGAGGTGCTGGTGATGACATAGTTGAAACAGCCCGCGCCCACCGTGCCGGCAACCCCCGCGGGCGAACATTGCGGGAAAGACACGCCGGCGGGGATCGCCCACTTGTTCACCAGGCTCAGCGCGCTTGTGGCGCTGTCAACGAAGGACGAGCCGCCATCGATTGAAAGGGCCTGAATCTTGGCCTGGAAGCTTGCCTCGAAGCCCTTGATGCTTGAGTTGGTAAGGTTGGTCACTCCGCTCTGGCCAGAGAGCGGATTGATCACATCCATCTGGAAATTGCTGTAATTCATGTAGAATACGCCCACTTGCGTACGCAGGTGGTGGTCCAGCATGGTCGACTTCCACCCGGCTTCGTAGTCCCACACCGTCTCAGGCGCAAAAGTGCCGCCTGGCGGGTTGATACCGCCGTTCTTGTAGCCGCTTGCCGCGAAGACGTAGAGCAGGTCGTCGACATCGGGCTTGAAGTTCAGCGCGATCTTGCCGGTGACGTGGCCGTCATCCTCGGCGCCGGTCTGCGGCGCCAGCACAGTGGCGCCCACCGGCGGCGAGGCCAGGATCTGGTCCAACGTGGAACCGGGGGCGGCGCGATAGACGGCGCTCGACCCCTCGACGTGGAAGTGCGAGTAGCGCAGACCCGCGTCGATCGAGAATTTGTCGTTGAGTTGGACGGTCGTTTGGCCGAACACGCCGAGCAGCGTCTTGCTCGTCACGGGTTGCGGCAGCGTGGTGAACGCGCCGTTGGTCGTGCTCCAGTTGTGCAGGTCGATCTGGTTGTGTTGGAAGTAGCCGCCAATCACGTATTTCAAGCGGCCGCTGTCCGGCGAAATGATGTTGATTTCCTCACTCCATTCACGCTCGCGCACGTTGTTTGCGCCAGCCGTCTGGTTCAACGCCGAATTGCTCCTGTTAAGCGACGTGGCGTCGGACTCGTTGAGCGTGGACAGATGTTTGTTCTGGTAAGCCGAAACTGAGCGCAAGGTCAGCCCGCTGTCCAGCTGGTACTTCATCTCAAGCACGGTAGCGAAAGCGCTCTCGTGGTTGGCAACCGGGGAATCGTAACTGACCACCCACGGCGTGTTGGTCCGCCCGACGACATAGGGATTGTTGGCCGTAGTCGCTGCGATCGGCTGCAGGGCATAACCGCCGGTCTGGCGATCGACCCCCTCGACCTTCAGGTTGGCCTGGAACCCGCCAGACTTGAACAGCGCCTGGATCCGACCATCGCGCTCGTCGAGCTTTTCAGGCTGGTTGTGGGCGGGGCCGATGTCCTTGAACCAGGCGCCGTGCGTATTGATCAGGCCTGAGGCGCGGATCGCCAATTTGTCGCCCAGCGGCACGTTCAGCGCCGCATTCATGCCGGTGTTGTTGTAGTTGCCGTAATTCGCGGTGGCGTAACCCCCGAGTTGGCCAAGCTGCGGTCGTTGTGTCGTCAGGTAGACAGCGCCACCGGTCGAGTTCGCGCCCGAAAGCGTGCCCTGCGGTCCGCGCAGGACTTCGGCGCCGGCCATATCGTAGAACTGGCCGTTCGAAACGATCGGCGGCTGGAACACGCCGTCGATGTAGGTGGCGACGCCGTTGGTGACCTGAGGCGATCCCGAAGCGAGGCCGATACCGCGGATGTTGAACGAGTCCGTGATGCCTGAGCGGGAAATGGTGAGGCCCGGCGCGGCGGTCTGGAGGTCGAGCGCGCGCATGATCTTCTTCTCGGCCAATGCGTCACCCGACAGCGCCGTGACGGCGATGTCCACGTTCTGCACGTCCTCGCGGCGCCGCTGCGCCGTAACGACGACTTCCTGCACCGAGTCGGCTGACGGGCCGGCGGTGGCGGCGGCGGCGGCTTCCGCTGCAATCGCCGGCTGCGAAACCAGAGCGGTCGTGAACATCAGTGCAGCGATGGCTGCGGTCCGAGAATCCTTCAACATTCCCTCCCCCTTCGACATGCCGTTGGATACCGGCATAGTTCATATGTTATATAACATAACATCTGCGGCCTGAGAGAGTCAACGGCATGTCGCATCTAGGTTGTCAGGCATCGCTGCGCTGAAGCCTGCGATTTGGACCCCATCCTTTTGCGTTCCCGCCGCCGCATCGGCGCCGCCGTGCGGCGGTGGAGCTTGAACGACACAGAACGCACTTAAGTTCTTGCTCCAAAATGACTTTTCGTGGTCGAAGCGGAGACGAGTTAGCGTTTCAATGAAAGCCCCCGCGCGGCCCGGGCGCTGATCGGGGCGGCGCGAAAGGGCGACGATTCCCCCCCTGAGAATGGATTGCGAAAAGTCGCGCGGCCATCGACGCCTAAAACGTCCACGTCGCCTTGAGCTGACCGGAGATGGGCTCCAAAGGATGGAAGGTGGGACCCTGCTCGGCGGCGGAGTTCGGCGTCAGGCGGTAGGCGTAGTCGTACCCCGACGCATTGGCCTTGGTGTTCAACAGGTTGAAACCGCTGGCCTCGATCGTCAGATGGGCGTTGGCCCGATAACCCAGGTCAGCGTTGAACTCGCTATAGCCGTTGTCCTGCGGGTTCGGTGGCCCGTCGCTCAGCGGATAGGGACCTAGGTTGCGCCACTGCAGGCCGCCGAACCATGGGCCCCTGTCGGCGATGACGCCGAACGAACCGATGAAGCTCGGAGCATTGGCGATGTAGGCGCCCCCGTCGATCCCATATGTGTCCAGGAAAGCCCCGCTTCCCTGATATCGGGCCTTGGAGAAGGCCAGATCCGTGTTGAACTCGATCCATGGCAGCGGCTTGTATTGCGCCGAAACCTCGACGCCCTGCCGGCGGCTGGGAGCGCTCGCCGCGTCCTGCCCCTGGTCGGCATCGTAGGTCAGCTCGGACTTGAAATCCTCTTGGAACAGGGCGACCTGCACCTGCACCTTCGGGATGATGTTGGTGCGCACCCCGACCTCGTAGCCGTCGGCCGCAGCCAGGAATGGTGTCCGACCCGCCACCCCCGGAATGCCCTCGATCGGCACGGTGCCGAATACCCCACGCACATCGTCTGAGTGGAAGCCGCGGCCGGCGCTCAAATAGAGCTCGGACTTGTAGAACGGCCCGAGGATCAGACTGCCCTTGGGCTGCAACAGGGTCTGGTCGCCCTGCAGCTTCTGGCCGTCCGTCAGACCCACGCCGGTCACGCCCAGATAGGTGTCATCCGCGGCATAGTATTCGTCGCGCAGGCCGATCACGGTGCGCAGCCACGGCGTCCAGTGGGCCGTGTTTTCAACATAGCCCCCGAGGTCCAGCGTATGGACCAGATCGTTCTGGCACATGCCCTGATTGGCCGGGATGAAGTAGGCGGAGTCGTCGATGTTGGCCCGGGCTCCATTGGGGATCTCGGAAGGGTCGGCGACCGCGACAGAACAGTAATCCAGAACCTGGCGCTGCCGGGTATGGCGACGGCCCACATAGTCGTCATCGTGGCGGACCTGCACGCCGAATACGGTCGAGGTGTCGATCGGTCCGAAACTGTGCTTCAGGATCAGCGACGTCTGGCCGCCGAAGGTGTCGCGCGTCTCGGTCTGCTGCTCCTGGTCGCCGTTGATGTTGTCCTCCAGATAGTGAGTGAAGTCGTTCCACAGGGTCATGCGGCTGTGGATGTAATAGGCGCTGGAGTTGAAAGCCCAGCTTTCACCGGTTTTGGCGAAGTGGCCAGAGAGGCTAAAGCGCTCGGAGCTGTTGCCGTCGGTCGGGTCGAGCGTGCCGAAGCGGTTTATCAGGCCGCTCGTAAGGGCCTCTACCGGCTGGTCAGTCGTGAAGGCGCCGTCGCCTTTGTAATACATGGCTGTGACGTTGTAGCCATCGGTCGCGGCGCCGTGGCTATAGCGCAACTCGCCGGCCCATTTGCGGAAGTTGTCGGGATGGTCGAACGGCCCGTCGACGTGGTCGTAGGTGACGCCGCCAACCACGCGATCGTCTTCCGAGAGCTTCAGCGTGCCGCCGCCGAAGACGGTGTACCGGCCAAGCGTGCCCCCGGTCAGCGCGATCTGGTTGGGAATTTCGTCCGCCAGCTTCAGATGGGTCGAGGCCACCGCGCCGAAGTCGCCGACCGAGGCGTAGTAAGGCCCCTTGGTGAAGTCGAGGCCGTTCGCCATCTCCGGCAACTCGAAATTCAGGTCAGAATAGCCCTGGCCGTGGGTGTTGGTCGGCCGGTTGATCGGCATGTCGTCGATGAAGTTGGCGATGTCGGTGCCATGGTCGAGGTTGAAGCCGCGCAAGAGGTATTGGTTGGCCTTGCCCTCGCCCGAGTGGACAGTGACGATCAATCCAGGCGTTGTCTCGAGCAGTTGGCCCGCCCGGTACACTGGGCGCAGTTCCAGCTCCTTTTCGGTCACCGCCCCTTGGCTGGCGGTGGCGGCGACGCCCAGGAGGTTCAGCCGAGACGCCGTAATGACCACGCCGGTCTCGGGTGGGGAGGATGTCGTCTGCGCGACAGCGACGCCTGATCCTGTCAGGACGACTGCCGCGGCGCCCATCAGCGATGACCGCAGGGCGCGCGCGGAGCGACGCATTTCTGAGGCGATTGCACGCCGCTCGCAGTAAATTGTCGGTTTCATGCAGTTGCGCGACGCCTTGATCATGTCTGGAGTTGACACGACCCAGGCATCGCACGCGATCCGCGCAAACGCTTATGAATTACGGTTCCGCGAACGTTCATGAACGTTGATATAGCGCCGTCAGCGAGGTATGGCGACATATGACCGATGTGAATTCGCTTTCGGCGGAGATAGATGAAGTCCGGCGCAGCGGCGCGTTGGGCCGCTCTGAGCTTATTCTCCGCTTGTTCGACTATTTGGCCGAGCGATCGCTCAACCATCGATCACCCAAGGAAGCGGAAGTCGGGGCGGACGTCTTCGGTAGACATCCGAATTTTGACACGACCCGCGATGCGGTTGTGCGGGTGTACGTACACAAGCTGCGCCGAAAGCTCGATGCGCATTACGAGGGCCCGCGCCGCGCCTCGGCCGTAAGGATCAACATCCCCCGCGGCGAATATCGCCTCATGCTCGAGCCGCTGAGCATGCCCGCCGAACCGTCGATTGAACCAATGAAGCCGACGGCCATACGCCGCTCGATCTGGATCGTCGCGGCCGTGGTCTTAGCGATTTGCGTAGGTGCGGCAACATGGATCGTCTCCCGCGCCGACTTGCCGCCCAGTATGCGCCAGGGTCTTGCCTTGCGGTCCACTTCCGTGTGGGGACCACTGCTTTCCGACCGGATGCCGACCCTGGTTGTCGTGGGCGACTATTATATTTTCGGTGAAAGCGACGACGGTTTGAGCGTCGCGCGGTTGGTGCGCGAATACACTGTAAACTCGGCTGGCGATCTGAACGCCTTCCTGGCTCAACACCCCCAACTTAGCGCGCGTTACGTCGATCTGGACCTGCGCTATCTGCCCATCGGCAGCGCCTACGCGCTGAGCAGTCTTGCGCCGGTGCTCACGGGCGAACCCAACGGCCCCGCGCCGCGCGTGATCCTGGCTAGCGAGTTGAGCCCCGACATGATCCGGCGCAACAACATCGTCTATATCGGCTATTTCAGCGGGCTCGGCGCGCTGAAGGACACGGTTTTCGCGGGGTCGCGCTTTTCGGTCGGCGACACCTACGATCAAATTTTGGACAAGCGTTCGAACCGCAAATTCTCTAGCGGCGGCGGTGGGCCGGACGCGACCGGCGCGATGTACCGCGACTATGGCTACTTTTCGAGCTTCAGCGGTCCGGCAGGCGGGCGGGTCGTGATCATTGCCGGGACGCGCGACGTGGGATTAATGCAAACCGCCGAGGCGGCAACCAGCACCGACGCTTTGCAGGCCGCAACGCGCGGATCGACCGATTTCGAAGCGCTTTACGATGTTCAAGGCATGAACCGGCAAAACGTGGCTGGAAAGCTGATCATCGCTTCTCCAATCGACAGCAGCGTCAAATGGACCGGAACGGGGGCGCGGGCGCCCTTCCCGTCGGGCTGACTCGCTTCAGACAAAGCTGCGGCTGACGTACCAAAATAGACCTTCAGCTATCAGGAAGGCGGACGCGAAATCGACGAAGACCGGCCGCGGAACGGTCCATTTGATCCTGGAAAGCGCGTAGACAAGCAGGGTCACGCCCAGAACGAGCGTCAACTGACCGATTTCCACGCCGATGTTGAAGCCCACCAGCATCTCGGCCAGACGGCCTGGCGGAATCTGCATCTCCAGCAGGCCCGCCGCGAAGCCGAACCCGTGGATCAGGCCGAACACGAGGGTGATGATCATTCGCAGCCGGCCTGCGTCCGGCAAATGCCCGGAAATCATCAGGTAGTTGGCGGTGAACAGGCCTGCGCCGATCGACAGCGCAACGGGCAGACCGCCGAATCCCATCAGCTTGATCACGGCCATGGCCAGGATGATCGCCGCGAGCCCCAGGGCGAACACCGCCGGCTTCTCGGTAGCGACACTGAGATTTTCGGCGCCGATCAGGCAGATGGTCAGGGCCACCAGGGCGTCGATGTAGTCCGCATGTGGCCGCAAGACCCCCGTGACGGCCAGGGCCAGGGTGATGCTGTGGCCGATGGTGAAACCGGTGACCACGAAGATCAGGTCCTTGAGCCGGCGCGAGATCATCACCATGCCCAGCAGGAAGGACATGTGATCCACCCCGGTGAAGATGTGCATGACGCCCATGCGGATGAATTCGAAGATGCTGGCGTTCTTCAGCTTGCTTTCTTGGCCGCCTGTCACCTGGACCGTCTGGCGGTCCTGGGTGATCAGTTCCTCGACGAAGTCGCCAGTCTGGACGTTCTGAATCTGGGCAAAGTTGGTGTGGCTCGAAACCACATCAAAGAAGGCCGAGGAGCGGATCTCAATGTCGCGCGTGCTGGGACAGGTGAAGGTGAAGTCGAACCGGCGGAACGCGGGCGCCGACGACAGCGCCACGATCGGCGGCGCGATCGGGCAGCGGACGCCACTGGCGATCGGATAGACCCGGGCGGCCAGGTATTTCTCCAGGCCAGCGTCGTCGATCTGCGGGCCGTTTGGGTTCAGCCGCTGGCTCTCGACCTTCGGAATGGTCATCACCAGATCGATGGTGCGGCCATTGATCTCCCATACAGAGTGAGATTCTGACCGCACATGCGCGAATGCGGGGGTCAAGGCGACGCTCGCCGCGCTGAGGGCCAGGCCCAGGGCGAGCAGCAACCGGTCAAGCGCCTTACGTCTCATCATTGGCGCATGTCCCCAGCGATCAGGACATTGGCGCGCTTACGCAAAAAGCGCTCGTCGGCCGCCTGCACCCGCGCGATCGCGTCCTTTTGATAGTCGGAAAGCACGCGCGCGCGGGCCTGATCAAAGCTCTCGGCGACCGGCGGTCGGTTGTTGACCATGTAAAGTATGTGCACCCCGTCGGGGGCCTGGATCGGCGCGGTCGCCTGGCCGGCGGCCAACCCGCGCACGGCGTTGAACATCAGGTCGCCCAGATGAATTCGCGACGCGAAGTAGAACTCCTCACCCTTCACCCGGCCCGAGTCCTTGCCACCGAACTGGGAGACCACGGCGTCGACATTTTGGTGCGCCTTCAGAGCCTGCTCGGCGGCCGGCGCATTGGCAGACGGGAAAACCAGATCGCGAACGACCAACGTGCCTTCGCTGGAATAGACGTCCTTGTGGCGGTTGTAATAGTCGAGCAACGTGGCGTCGGATGGCTGGCTAGCCAGCACGTCCGCGGCGATGCTTTGCTCGACCGCCGCGACCATGGCGTTGCGCACGTCCGGATCGACGGAGGCCTCGTCGAGTTCCTTGCCGCGTTGGACGAACAACTCCTCGCGGATCATCTGATCCAGCACGGTGCGCCGTTGCTCGATCGTCGCGTGAGCATAATCGGTGTCGTAGAGGGTCTTTAGCTGCAGATAGAAGTCGCTGCGCGCGATGGGCTGTTGATTGACCAGCGCCACGTCCTCCGGTGGAACCACCAGGGTCGACGTGCCCTTCGCGGTGAACAACGCGAAGCCCGCCAGGATCAGGCCGATAGCGGCGCCAATGGCGAACAACCAAATGGATCGGGCGAAACTGACATGAGTCATGTCCCGCCAGCCGGGTTGCGGAGGGGCGCTGTGAATGTCCTTTGCGACGGTCATGGCACACTTTGCTTGGGTTGCTCGCCGCTATGCGACAGCGAGTAGACGTAGAGTGAGATTTCGCGAATCTGCGCCGGGCTCAGCCGGTCGAACCACGCCGGGCATGTGCCGGCCAGACCGTTGGCGATAGTGTCGGCGATCCAGGCGTCCGAGCCGTCGCCGTAAAGCCAGATTGAGTCCGTGAGGTTTGGAGCGCCGATCGCGGCGTCCCCCCGCCCGTCGCGTCCGTGGCAATCATAGCAACCGCCACGATTGCCGAAGATGGCTTGGCCACGCAATGCCGCCGCGGGATCGGCCGGCTGCTGCCGCAGTATGTCCAGAAACTGGACGACATCGCGAATATCGCCAGGAGTCAAAGGCTGTAGCGCCGTTTCGCGCGGATATGGAACGCGGTGGGCAAATGCCGGCATGTCGGCCAAACGCCAGGTGCGCCCGTTTGGCGCGCGGATTCCGTACTGCACCACCGTCTCGATGTCGCTGACCTGGCCTTCCCCATAGAGCCAGTCATTGTCGGTCAGGTTCGGCGCGCCAATCGCCGGGCGCCCTCGCCCTTCAACGCCATGGCAGCTGGCGCAATGGGCCTGATAGAGCCCGCGCCCGCGCGGCAAGGCAAAGCGCATCATGGCAACGTCCGTCGGCGTATTGTTTGGTTCAAGGCTGACCAAGCGCGCTTGCGACTGCGCGTCGAGGATTGCGCCGACAAGCACAATGGCGCCAAAGCCAAGGACCATGGCCCCCGCGATGCGCGTGCGCACGCTCAAGCGGCCAATCCAAGCCTTCAGGGCAGCAAAGTCTCGCCCGCCCACGCCCACCATTAACCGCCCTCCACCGGCGTCGCCGCCCCCCCCCCTGCCTGACAGAACCTTCGCCGGAGGTCTCAGCAATTACGGTTGCCAACACGTTCATCAACGCCCTCATTCCGCTGATTAGAGCGGACAATTGGCGGCGAAGACGGGCCCGGCTCGAGTGTGTCGCCACCGGTCCGCGGGCGGACATCGATATTGCGACCTCGCCCATAAAACCTGATGCACGGCGCCAGGCAGCCTAGCCCGTATGGCAAGGAGGCGTGTGCGCCGCTGGCCGGTCAGGCAGAACTTATGGCGCATCCTCGTATTTCAAATCCTCCCGGGCGGACCACCGGTTCGATAGTCGGA
>Ga0335069_10010258_pt1 | contig 13276 bp, 12 predicted proteins | sample Lox_Sample_11_FD_206714 | JGI IMG/M metagenome (GOLD analysis project Ga0335069, IMG submission 206714) | Soil microbial communities from Loxahatchee National Wildlife Refuge, Florida, United States - Lox_Sample_1.1 | ecosystem: Environmental > Terrestrial > Soil > Wetlands | place: USA... | reverse complement strand
GATCAGCGTGACGATCCGGTCGGTTTCTTCGCAGATCAGGCGGGTCAGGGCGGTGTCGGAAGGCGTGGCCTCGCGCTCGAGCAGCTGAGCGGCGCCGCGGATGCCGGATAGCGGGTTCTTCAACTCGTGCGCCAGCATTGCGGCCATGGCGGTCACCGACCGCGCGGCACCCCGGTGCGTCAGCTGGCGATCGATCTTTTCGGCAATCGACCGCTCGTGGAGCATCACCGTCAGGCATTCAGGCGCCTCCATCACCGGCGCGACATCGATCGACACGAGGTGCGGCCCGATGCGCGGGCCGTCGAGCGTGACGTCATACTCGGAGATTGTGCTGCCGCTAGCGCGGACCTGATCGGCAAGCGCGAACAAGGGGCTGTCCGCAGCGAGAAAGTCGGCGAGCCGGCGGCCGATCAGCGACGCTGCGCTGGTGCCAAAGAACTGCTCGGCTGCGGAGTTCACGAGGCGGAAGCAACATTGCCCATCGAGCATGAATACGGGCGCGGTCAGCGCATTTAGCACGATGCCGACTGTCGGTCCGGCGGCGGTCACCCGGTCGACGACGGGGCGAGCTCTGATCGATGTCACTGGGGAAGTCATCGGGCTATGCCGCCTGTCGCTCGAGAAGCGGCCGATAAAAGGCGCGGATGGCCTCGACCGCGGCCGCGGGGCTCCCGATGCGATTGACGGCGGCGCGGAACTCACCCGATTCCGGCAGTCCCTTGCTGTACCAGCCGATGTGCTTGCGGGCGATCCGCATGCCGGGTTCGCTGCCGTAGTGGCTCAGCATGTCCTCGTAGTGGTGCAGGATCATGTCGAGCTGAGCGGCCAGCGGCGGGTCAGGCAAAGCCTGACCGGTGCGCAGGAAGTGGATGACGCGGCGGAGAAACCACGGTCGACCATAGCAGCCGCGACCGACCATCACGCCATCGGCGCCCGACTCGGACAGAGCGTGCCGCACGTCCTCGAGAGTCTGGATGTCGCCGTTGACGACGACCGGTATACCAACCGCGGCCTTGACCTGACGAATGAACGGCCAATCCGCTTTTCCCTCGTAGAACTGGCAACGCGTCCGCCCATGCACGGTGATCATTTTGATGCCGCTGGTTTCGGCGATCCGGGCGAGCCGCGGCGCGTTGCGATTGTCGGCATCCCAGCCGGTTCGCATCTTCAGCGTCACCGGCAGCGATACCGCCTTCACCGTCGCTTCCAGGATCTTCGCCGCGTGAACCTCGTCGCGCATCAGCGACGAGCCGGCATGGCCGTTGACGACTTTCTTGACCGGGCAGCCGAAATTGATGTCGATCAGCGCCGCGCCGCGATCCTCGTTGAGCTTCGCTGCCTCGGCCATCACGTCGGGCTCGCAGCCAGCAAGCTGGACCGCCATCGGAAATTCCTCGGGCGTGCTCTGCGCCATCAGCAGCGACTGCCGCGACTCGCGGATCATCGCCTGGCTGGCAATCATCTCCGAAACAACCAGCCCCGCCCCGCTCCGCTTCACCAGCCGGCGAAACGGCATATCCGTTACTCCCGACATGGGAGCCAGGATCACGGGATCGCTCAGGGAAATGGGGCCGATCTGAATGCCCATTATTTAGGCATCTCCTGGCGTTGCATAGAATTTAGGCGTGGAACAATAGTGCCCGCCTGCATGCTGCAGTGCAACAGGAAAATTTGCATCGCGGCGCGGATTTCAAGCGAGGAGGACGTCGGTGACGAACTTCACGCCAGGATATGCCAGGGTCAGAAGGAGGTAAGCCAGCAGCACATAGCGGGCGGCCCGACGACCCCGAAGTCCGGTTCGCTGATGGACGAGGAGGAGCAGGACTATTACCGCGAAAGCGAGAACGGCGAAGACTGTCTTGTGGTTGACCTCGAACAGCCGTCCGTTGGTCACGTACTGCGTCGCTGCGCCCGTCAGCAGACCGCATCCCAGAACGATGCAGGACGCCGCAAGAAGCCTGATCTGCAACAGCTCGGCGTCGGCGACCGACGGTAAAGCTGACGTCAACCAGCCCGGCCGCCGCCGCTTGAGGGTCCGCTCCTGAATGAAGACCGCCAGGCCGGCGATGGCTGCAATCGTGAGCAGGCCGTAGGTCGCGACCGAGACCAGCACATGCACGTCGAGCCAACCCATCGGCGTCGCCGCCGGGAGCGCCGGTGCTGGCAAATGCTCTGCGAGCGCTGCGCAGATGCCAAAGAGAAAGAGGTAAGGCAACAGCAGGGGCGTTAAGCGCCAGCCCTGCTTGGTCGCAGCACAGACGCCGGCGAACATTACCATGCTGGCGGCGATGCTGAGCCAGAGGGCGGTCGACAGGCTTGTCAGCCACCCCTTCGCGAGCTCGTCCGCGGCGACGATCACCGGACCGATGGCGGCGATTGCGAGAAGGGCCCAAAAGAGGGCGTCACGGCCGGAAGGGCGTCGCAGGGCGAATGCCGAAATAGGCAGGAGGGAAACCAGCGCCCACAGGTTCAGGAGCAAACCGCCTTGCATGGGGCGCAATATAGGCCGGGGTCGGAGGCATTGCATCCGCGACGCTTGGCAACGGAGACGCTGACCACTAGCTTCCCTTAACTAGGCGCCCCCAATCGAGCATGACCCGCTGTATTGCCCTCATTGTTGCTGCCGGATCGAGCACGCGCTTCGGCGGCGAGATCCCGAAGCAGTACTTGGCGTTGAGAGGCCAGGCTGTTCTGCGCCGCTCGGCCAACGCCTTCGCGGGGCACCCAGCGATCGATGGCATTCGGGTCGTCATCAATGCTGAGCACCGCCGGCTCTACGATGCGGCCACGGCGGGACTGACATTGTTGCCTCCGGTCGTCGGCGGCGCGAGCCGCCAGGAATCGGTACTCAACGGCCTGGAGAGTCTCTCCGAGATGAATCCGCGGCTGGTGCTGGTTCACGATGCCGCGCGGCCTCTGGTGGCGGCGTCGATCATCGACCGGACACTGGCGGCCCTCGAGGAGGCGCCCGGTGCCGTTGTTGCCGTGCCGGTGACGGATACGCTGAAGCGCGGCGTCGACGGCGCCGTCGCGGGGACCGTCGATCGCAGCGCTCTCTGGCGCGCGCAAACGCCACAGGGCTTCCACTTTGCCGCTATCCTGGCGGCGCATCGGCGTGCCAAAGGGGCCGCGCTGACGGACGATGCGGCGGTCGCCGAGGCAGCCGGTCTCGGCGTAAGATTGGTCATGGGTGCCGACGACAACTTCAAGATCACGACAACTGACGATCTGCAGCGTGCAGAGCGCCTTCTCGCCGCTGCCCCGCTCGAGTACCGCACGGGTACCGGCTATGACGTGCACCGCTTCACAGCCGGCAGGGCAGTTACTCTCTGCGGCGTGCGGGTCCCGCATACACATGCGCTGGAAGGGCACTCCGATGCCGATGTCGGTCTGCACGCATTGACCGATGCGCTCCTCGGCGCCACCGGCGCCGGCGACATTGGCAGTCACTTCCCTCCAAGCGATCCCCAGTGGCGCGGCGTGGATTCGGCCCGGTTTCTGTCCCATGCGGCGGGGTTGGTGACGGCCAGAGGCGGCCGCATCGCCCATGTCGACGTGACGCTGATCTGCGAGCGACCGAAGATCGCGCCGCATCGCGCCGCCATGGTGGCGCGCATCGCCGAGATACTGGCGATCAGTCCGGATCGGGTCAGCGTCAAGGCGACCACCACGGAGGGCCTCGGCTTCACCGGACGCAGCGAAGGCATCGCAGGCCAGGCTGTGGCGACGATCGCGGTGCCCGCCGCCGGGCCGCTGACATGATCCTCGACGACGCCCTTGTTTCGGAAGCCGCCTCGCTGCTCGACGCCTATCGCCAGGCACGCCTTCATCTGGTGACCGCGGAGTCCTGTACGGGAGGTTTGGTGGCAGCGTGCCTGACGGAGATTGCCGGCGCATCGGACGTGGTTGAGCGCGGTTTCGTCACCTACTCGAACGAGTCCAAGACCGAAGCGCTGGGCGTGCCGGTGGACCTGCTGCAGAAGCATGGCGCGGTCAGCGCCCACGTGGCGCGGGCGATGGCCGAAGGAGCGTTGCAGCACTCCCGTGCCGATGTCGCGGTCGCCGTGACCGGGATCGCTGGTCCCTCTGGCGGGACGCCGACGAAGCCGGTGGGTCTGGTTTATCTTGCGTCGCTGCGTCGCGGCCAGGAGCCGAGCGTCGAGCGGCACCATTTCCATGGTGACCGGCGGGCGATCCGGCTGGCGTCCGTCGAGATCGCGTTCAATTTGCTGCGCCAACATCTGCCGTGATCGAGCGCATCCTCGGCATCGACTTCAGCGGCGCCGAGTCCGCGGGCAAGTCGATCTGGATATCCGAGGCACATCTCGATGGAAGGCGCGTCCATATCGAGGGGTGCCGATCTGCGGCCGAACTGCCAGGCTCTGGGCCATCGCGGACGCAATGCCTGCCGGTTCTCGTGGAGCATGTCGGGGCGCAGCGATGTGCCGTCGTCGGCTGCGATTTTCCCTTCAGCCTCCCGGCGATAATGATCGATGCGGCGGACTGGCGGACTTTTGCCCTCGGCTTCGGAGAGCGTTTCGAGAGGGCGGATGACTTCCTGGGTGACTGCAGGCGCCGTGCTTTCGGACGCGAGCTGAAGCGGGCCTGCGACAGCGAGTCACGCGTGCCGTTCTCGGCATATAACCTGCGCATCTATCGACAAACCTTCCACGGCATTCGCGACTTTCTGGCGCCGCTCTTGCGCGGCAGCCGCGCCGTCGTCCTGCCGATGGAACAGCCCGATGGCCCACGACCATGGATCGTGGAGACCTGCCCTGCTTCGACGCTCAAGCATGCCGACCTGTATCCTTCCTACAAGGGACCGGGTGCGGCCGCGCGCGATGCGCGTGCGACGATCATCAACGGGCTGGTGGGGCGACGCTTGATCGCGCCCCTATCGTCGGCCATACGTCGGCTCGCCCTGGACAATACAGGCGGCGACGCTCTCGACAGCATCATCGCGGCGGCGGCGACTGGACGGGCCTACCTCACGGGCCAGTTCAGCCCTCGAGGATGCGCCGGCCAGGAGCGGATTGAGGGCCGCGTCTACTTCTGACGCGTCAGCCGTAGAGCTTCCTGGCGCGGCTCTCGAAAGCGCCGACCATGCGGCGTACCGCCTCGTTGAAGAGCACGCCGATAATCCTCTGCAGGACCGGCGAGCGAAACTCGAAATCGACGTAGAAATCGATGCGGCAACGGCCATCGGGGAGAGGCTCGAACAACCAGTGATTGTCGAGGTAGCGAAATGGCCCGTCGCTGTAGGCGACGTCGATGCGCAAGCCCGGGCGATCGAGCTTGACCCGGCTGGTGAACCGCTCGCGGATCATCTTGAAGCCGATGATCAGGTCGGCCACGACCATGTTGTTCTCGCGGCTGCGGATGCGAGCGCCGACACACCAGGGCAGGAATTCAGGATAGCGCTCGATGTCCGCGACCAGGTCGAACAGCTGGTCCGGCCGGTAGGGCAGTATCCGCTTTTCCGCGTGGGTGGGCATCGGCGCGGCGGTCGATCCGAGGTCCCGGCCGCGCGGCGGCGATCAGGCGCCGGCAGCCGTGCCGCGCATTTGCGCCTCGCGGGCGGCCCGCAGCCGCAAAAAGTCGTCGCCGGCGTGGTAGGACGAACGCGTCAAGGGCGACGCCGATACCATCAGGAAACCCTTGCCGAGAGCATGTTGCTTGTATTCCGCGAACTCCGCCGGCGGCACGAAGCGCTCGACCGGATGATGGCGTGGCGTCGGCTGCAGATACTGGCCGATGGTGAGGAAGTCGACGTCCGCTGCCCGCATGTCGTCCATCACCTGCAGAACCTCGTCGCGTGTTTCCCCCAACCCGACCATGATGCCGGACTTGGTGAACATCGAAGGATCAAGTTCCTTCACACGCGCCAGCAGGCGCATCGAGGTGAAATACCGGGCGCCCGGTCGCACCGGCCGGTAGAGCCTCGGCACCGTCTCGAGATTGTGGTTGTAGACGTCCGGGTGGGCCTCGACGACAGTCTCGATGGCGCCTTCCTTGCGCAGGAAATCGGGCGTCAGCACCTCGATCGTGGTACCGGGTGACCGCTCGCGAACCGCACGAATGACTCGGGCGAAGTGCGCCGCGCCGCCGTCATCGAGATCGTCACGGTCAACCGACGTGACAACGACATGGGCCAGGCCCATCTCGGCGACCGCCTCGGCCACATGCTCCGGCTCGTGCGGATCGAGCTGATCGGGCTTGCCGGTCGCCACGTTGCAGAAGGCGCAGGCGCGCGTGCAGATGCTGCCGAGGACCATGACGGTCGCGTGCTTCTGCTTCCAGCACTCGCCGATGTTCGGGCAGGCCGCCTCCTCGCACACCGTGTGCAGGTTGAGGCGGCGCATCATCGCAAGCGTCTCCTGGTATTCACGCGACATCGGTGCCTTCACGCGCAGCCAATCCGGCTTGCGCGGCGCCGGTTGTGCCGGGTTGTTGGCCTTCTCGGGATGCCGCAGGGCGGCTGCTTCGGACAAGGTCGTCATCGGCTATATGTGGAGGGCGCGGCCATAGGCGGCAAGCACCGCCTCATGCATCATCTCAGACAGCGTCGGGTGCGGGAAGACGCTCTGCATCAGCTCGGCCTCGGTGGATTCGAGGGTCCGGGCGATGCCATAGCCCTGGATCAGCTCCGTCACCTCGGCCCCGATCATGTGGGCGCCCAGGAGCTCGCCGGTCTTGGCGTCGAAGATCGTCTTGACCAGGCCCTCTGGCTCGCCGAGCGCGATCGCCTTGCCATTGCCGATGAAGGGGAAGCGCCCAACCTTCACCTCCCTGCCGGAGGCCTTGGCGGCCTTCTCGGTCATGCCGACGCTTGCCACCTGCGGCCGGCAGTAGGTGCAGCCGGGAATCTTCGAGGTGTCGAGTGGATGCAGGTCCTTGAGCCCGGCGATCTTCTCGACACAGATCACGCCTTCGTGCATCGCTTTGTGCGCCAGCCAGGGGGGCCCGACCAGATCACCGATGGCGTACACACCGGGTTCGCCGGTGGCGCCCCAGGCATCGATCACCACGTGGGTCTTCTCGACTTTCACCTTGGTCCCCTCGAGGCCGAGGTTCTCGACATTGCCGACGATGCCGACGGCCAGGATGACGCGGTCGACCGTCAGGTCCGCACTCTTGCCAGCCGCCTCGATGGTGGCCGTGACGCTGTTGTCGCCCTTCTTCAGCGCCTTCACCGTGGCCGAGGTGACGATCTTCATGCCCTGCTTCTCGAAGGCCTTGCGGGCAAAAGCGGAGATCTCCTCGTCCTCGACGGGGAGCACACGGTCGAGCACTTCGACCACCGTCACGTCAGCGCCGAGATCGCAATAGAAGCTGGCGAATTCGATGCCGATGGCGCCGCTGCCGACGACCAGGATGGACTTCGGCATCACGTCCGGGACCATCGCTTCCTTGTAGGTCCAGATCAGCTTGCCATCGGGCTCGAGGCCGGGGAGCGTGCGCGCCCGGGCGCCGGTGGCCAGGATGATGTGCTTCGCAATCAGATCGGCGACCGGTTTGCCGTCCTTCTCGACCTTCAGCTTGCCTGCGCCCGCCAACCGGCCCTGACCGTCGAAGACCGTAATCTTTTTCTTCTTCATGAGATGGCCGACGCCGCGCGAGAGCTGGCCGGCCACATCGCGGCTGCGCTTGACGATCTTCTTGAGATCGAAGCTTACGTCCTTGACGACGAGCCCGTAGGCATCGGCATGCCGCAGAAGATGCGCGATCTCCGACGTGCGCAGGAGCGCCTTGGTCGGAATGCAGCCCCAGTTGAGGCAGATGCCGCCGAGCTGCTCGCGCTCCACCACGGCCGTCTTGAGGCCCAACTGCGCCGCGCGGATTGCGGCCACGTAGCCGCCGGGTCCGCCACCGACGACGATGAGATCGAACGAGGTGTCAGCCATGCGCGCCGCCTCCTCAGACCAACAGCATCAGCGGATCTTCGATCAGCTTCTTGAAGGCGGCCAGGAACTCGGCGCCGATGGCGCCGTCGACCACCCGGTGGTCGACCGAGAGGGTGCAGGTCATCATCGTCGCGATGGCCAGCGCGCCGTCCTTGACGATCGGCCGTTGCTCGCCGGCACCCACGGCCAGGATCGCTCCCTGCGGCGGATTGATGACGGCGGCGAACTCACGGATGCCGAACATGCCGAGGTTGGACACCGAGAACGTGCCGCCCTGATACTCCTCCGGCTTGAGCTTGTTTTCTCGCGCACGCGCCGCGAGATCCTTCATCTCGGCGGAAATCGTGCCGACGCTCTTGGTGTCGGCGCTGCGGATGATCGGCGTGATCAATCCTCCCGGCGTCGCTACCGCTACCGAAATGTCGGCGGCTTGGTAGAGGCGAACCGCATTCTCCGTCCAGGAGGCGTTGGCGGCAGGCACCTGCCTGAGGGCCACCGCGGCCGTCTTGATGACGAGGTCGTTGACGGAGATCTTGTCTTTCTCACGCTTGGCGTTGATCTCCTGGCGCAGCTTGAGCAGCGCATCGATATTGCAGTCGATGGTCAGATAGAAGTGCGGCGCGTCCCGCTTCGCCTCCGTCAGCCGGCGCGCGATCGTCTTGCGCATCATGCTGTGCGGGACTTCCGTGAAGGCTGGCATGCCCGCGGTCGGCGGGGCAGCGGGTGCCGGCTTGGCGGCAGCAGGTGCAGGCGCTGACGGTGCCCTCGCAGAGACCCCGCGCGCGAGAGCCTGCTCGATGTCCGACTTCACGATGCGGCCGTGGGGGCCGCTGCCATTGAGGCGGGCGATGTCGAGTCCGGCCTGCTGCGCCATCCGGCGTGCCAGAGGACTGGCGAAAACGCGCTCGCCTGTCGGTGCCGCCGCCGGGCTAGCGGCTGCGGCAGCAGGACCTGGTTGCGGCCCGGCGGTCGGCGGCGACGCGGGCGGCGCTGCCGCTGACGGCGCCGGGGTGGGCGCGGGCTTGGTCGCGCGGATACCGGCCTTGGCCATCGCCGAGGCGTCTTCTCCCTCGCCCAGCAGCAGGGCGATCACCTGGTTGACCTTCACGCCCTGGCTGCCCGCCGGCACGACGATCTTGCCGACGGTGCCTTCGTCGACAGCCTCAACCTCCATCGTCGCCTTGTCGGTCTCGATCTCTGCCAGGACGTCGCCCGGCTTCACGGCATCCCCTTCCTGTTTGAGCCACTTGGCGAGGTTGCCCTCCGTCATCGTCGGCGACAGGGCAGGCATCAAGATTTCGATCGGCATGTCGGTCCCCTAAAGGCTCGCTTGGCTCGACACTAGGTGCGGTAGCAGACAGCGCGGGCCGCCGCCGCGATCTTGTCGGGATTGGGCAGCGCGAGCTTCTCCAGGTTCGCCGCATAGGGCAGCGGCACGTCCTCGCCGGCGACACGAACGACCGGCGCATCGAGCCAGTCGAAGGCCTGTTCCATCATCTGCGCCGCCAGTTCGGCGCCGATGCCGGCGAACGGCCACCCCTCCTCCACCGAAACCAACCGGTTCGTCTTCTTGACGGACTCGACGATCGTCGCACTGTCGAGTGGTCGCAGGCTGCGCAGATTGATCACCTCCGCGCTGATCCCGTCTGCCGCCAGTTTCTCCGCAGCCGCCAGCGCGTGCCCCACCTGCAGAGAGAACGCCGTGATCGTCACGTCCGTACCCGCGCGTTCGATCTTGGCGCGGCCGATCGGCAGGATGAAGTCGGGATCGGCCGGAACCGGGAAACTCTGGCCGTAGAGGATCTCGTTTTCCAGGAACACGACGGGATTGGGGTCGCGGATCGCCGCTTTGAGCAGGCCCTTGGCATCGGCCGCCGACCAGGGCGCGACCACCTTGAGGCCGGGGCAGTGCGCGTACCAGCTGGCATAGCATTGCGAATGCTGTGCGGCCACACGCGCGGCCGCCCCGTTCGGGCCGCGGAACACGATCGGACAACCCATCTGGCCACCGGACATGTAAAGCGTCTTGGCGGCTGAGTTGATGATGTGGTCGATCGCCTGCATGGCGAAGTTGAAGGTCATGAACTCCACGATCGGCCGCAGTCCGTCGAAGGCCGCTCCGACACCAAGGCCGGCGAAGCCGTATTCCGTGATGGGCGTGTCGATGACGCGCTGGGCACCGAATTCCTGCAGGAGGCCCTGGCTTACCTTGTAGGCACCTTGATACTCGGCAACCTCTTCCCCCATGAGAAAGACGGAGGGATCGCGGCGCATCTCCTCGGCCATCGCATCGCGCAAGGCTTCGCGCACGGTGACTGTGGCCGTGGGCCCCGTGACCGGAGTTTCGGCTGCGACCGGCTTGGGCGCAGGCGGTGCGGACGCAGGTGCCGTCGCTGAAATCGGTGCGGCAGCCGGCTTCGGCGCGGATGCGGGCGCCGGCGGGGCGTCCAGTGCTTCGCCATCTTCGGCCAGCACGGCGATCGGCGTGTTCACTGCAACGTTCTCGGTCCCTGCGGGCACCAGGATCTGAGCCAGGTGGCCTTCGTCCACGGCTTCCACCTCCATGGTCGCCTTGTCGGTTTCAATCTCGGCGATCACGTCACCCGGCTTGACCTTGTCGCCCTGCGACTTGAGCCACTTCGCCAGCTTTCCCTCGGTCATCGTCGGCGACAGGGCCGGCATGAGAATCTGGGTCGACATGTGTCCCTCCCGGCAACCCGGATGTTCGTTGTCGCGGCCGTTGACCGGCTGCGATGCTGACTAAGCGTCGACGAGAACTTCTGTGTAGAGTTCGGACGGATCAGGCTCGGGACTGCTCTGCGCAAACTCCGTGGCCTGCGAGACAAGGTCCTTGATCTCGCGGTCGATGTTCTTCAGGGCGGTCTCGTCGGCGTGACCGCCGTCGAGCAGCAGCTGCCGCATGTGGTCGATGGGATCGCGTTCCTGCCGCATCCGGGCCACTTCTTCCTTGCTCCGATACTTGCCCGGATCGGACATCGAATGGCCACGATAGCGATAGGTGAGCATTTCCATAATGTACGGGCCCTTGCCGGCGCGGATGTGCGCCGTGGCCTTGTCGGCGGCCGCCCGCACGGCCAACACGTCCATGCCGTCAACCTGTACGCCGGGAATGCCATAAGCCTCGCCGCGGCTGAACAGATCGGGCCGCGCCGACGCCCGCTCGACGCTGGTGCCCATGCCGTACTTGTTGTTCTCGATCACGTAGAGGACCGGCAGCTTCCACAGCGCCGCCATGTTGAAGGATTCGTACACCTGCCCCTGATTGACGGCGCCGTCGCCCAGGTAGGTGACGGACAAGTTTCCGCCGCCGCGATATTTGTGCGCGAAGCCAAGGCCGGTCCCGAGCGGAACCTGGGCAGCAACGATGCCGTGGCCGCCGAAGAATTTCTTCTCGCGGCTGAACATGTGCATGGAGCCGCCCTTGCCCTTCGAATAGCCACCGCGACGGCCTGTGAGCTCGGCCATCACGCCCTTGGCATCCATGCCGCAGGCAAGCATGTGGCCATGATCCCGGTAGCCGGTGATGACGGCGTCGCCCGAGATGAGCGTGGCCTGGATGCCGACGACGACGGCTTCCTGGCCGATATAGAGGTGACAGAACCCGCCGATCAAACCCATGCCGTAGAGCTGGCCCGCCTTCTCCTCGAAGCGGCGGATCAGCAGCATGTCTCGGTAGTAGCGCAGCAGTTCAGCGGAGTCCGGTTCGGTGTCCGCGTCCAGCTTGCCCTTGCGCTTGGCTACTGTCGCCATGGCGTCCTCCATTGGCTGTGACGCTTATTAAAGTCGAGCTCGGGGCTTGCCCCGAGCGACAGTCAGGGCACATTAACCCCCGGGATGATCGAAAACAAGATGGGCTAATTGGCTGTTTTGCAACGCAAAAGCAGCAATTAACTGGTGTTCGATTAATTGTCCTGCGGCCGCGCCGCGGAGACGGCCGAGGGAGCTGCCGCCTTCGGCAGGATGACCAGACGATCGTCGGGCTCGGCGACGTTGAGCATGGCCCGGGCACGCTCATCCAGGAGGTCCGGGTCGAGGCTGCTCGAACTCAGAAGATCCACGCGATGTTGCAGCATCTGACGCTCGAGCGACGCGTCCGCCAGGATCATCTGGCTTGCCGCAAGCTCGTGGCTGAGGCGCAGCCAAGCCATGATGCCGCGATCGCCCTCGACCGCATGGTAGACGAAATAGCCGAAAACGCAGGCACCGATGATGGGTGGTGCAGCGAGTCGAAGGCGTTTCTTGATCTCGAGTGCGAGCTTCATGCCGACACCGAATCACAGTCGATTCCGTGCCGTCAACAGGAAAGCGACGAGATCACTGCAAGATCGGCTGAAGCGGAGTCTTAAGTTGCGCGGAACGCGGCGCGCCCGAGGTAGCGAGACGATGCGCCGAGCTCCTCTTCTATCCGCAAGAGCTGATTGTACTTGGCCAGACGATCGGAGCGTGACAGCGAGCCCGTTTTGATCTGTCCGCAGCCGGCGGCAACGGCGAGGTCCGCGATGGTCGCGTCCTCGGTCTCGCCGGACCGGTGTGACATGACCGCGCGATAGCCGGCCTTATGGGCCGTTTCGACGGCATCGAGAGTTTCCGTCAGCGTCCCGATCTGGTTGACCTTGACCAGAATGGCGTTGGCGATCCCGCGTGCGATGCCGTCGCGCAGGCGCTGCGTATTGGTGACGAAGATGTCGTCGCCGACCAGCTGGACCTGGCCGCCGACCGCCCGGGTCAGCCCGGCCCAGCCGTCCCAGTCGTCTTCGGCCATGCCATCCTCGATCGAGATGATGGGATAGCGCGCAACGAGATCCTCATAGAACTTGACCATGGCCGGGGCATCGAGGGCCTTGCCCTCGCCCTCCATGACATACTTGCCCGCCTTGAAGAATTCCGTGGACGCGGCATCGAGCCCGAGGGCCACCTGTTCGCCCGGACGATAGCCGGCGCCCTCGATAGCCTTCATCACGAATCCAAGGACCTGATCGGCACCCTTGAGGTTCGGTGCAAAGCCGCCCTCGTCGCCGACGTTCGTGTTGTGACCAGCCTGCTTCAGCTGGCTCTTCAGGTGATGGAATACCTCAGCGCCGATGCGCAGCCCTTCGGCGAACGTCTTCGCGCCGACCGGGAGGATCATGAACTCCTGGAAGTCGATCGCATTGTCGGCATGGGCGCCGCCATTCACGATGTTCATCATCGGCACCGGCAAGATGCGCGCCGAGGTGCCTCCGACGTAGCGATAGAGCGGCAGGTCGGCCTGGGCGGCCGCCGCCTTGGCGACGGCGAGACTGGCACCGAGGATGGCATTGGCGCCGAGGCGAGCCTTGTTCGGCGTGCCGTCGAGCGTGATCATCGTCTGG
>Ga0335069_10010256_pt1 | contig 13279 bp, 10 predicted proteins | sample Lox_Sample_11_FD_206714 | JGI IMG/M metagenome (GOLD analysis project Ga0335069, IMG submission 206714) | Soil microbial communities from Loxahatchee National Wildlife Refuge, Florida, United States - Lox_Sample_1.1 | ecosystem: Environmental > Terrestrial > Soil > Wetlands | place: USA... | reverse complement strand
GCGACATGCGCGCTCTGGCCACCGCGATCGAGGCCTACGCGGTCGACAACAACGTCTACCCGCAGGCGACTTGCAACGGCGGCCTCTACACCACGACGAGCGTCACGCTGGCCACCAACTCGTTCACCAACCTGACGCCGACCTACATCGCGCAGCCGCCCAAGGTCGACGGCTGGGGCACGTTCTTCGCGTACGGCGTCGATGCGCCCGGCAACAACTACGTCATCGCTTCGGGCGGCCGCGACCGCACGATCTCGGGCACGCCGTTCTGCGGGACGACGACCAACTTCAACGACGACATCTACTACTCCGACGGCACGTTCATCCAGTGGCCGGAAGGCACCCAGTTCTAAGATCCGCTTCTCGAATGTCCGGAACGGCCCCGAGCGATCGGGGCCGTTTCTTTTTTGTCGCCGGACCTGGCGAAATCTGGCAGAGGCGGCCGGTCGGCCATTGCGAACAAAGCATTTAGCGCGCGGCCGCAATGGTGCGAGACTTGCACCTGGAGAACGTCAGGGAAAGCCTCACTGATGAACAAGAGACGTCCGTCGGGCTTCACGCTCGTCGAGTTGCTGATCGTCATCGCGATCATCGGCATCCTCGCGGCCATCGCCATTCCGAATCTGTTGAACGCGGTGCAGCGCGGCAAGCAGAAACGGACGATGGCCGACATGAAGGCGCTCGCCACCGCGATCGAGGCCTACCACGTGGACAACTCGGTCTACCCGCAGGCCGCGTGCAATCCCGGCAATTTCACGACGCCCGGTCCCTTTCTCGGAACCGACTCGTTCACGAACCTGACGCCGACGTACATCGCGCAGGCGCCCCTCCAGGACGGCTGGGGGACCTTCTTCCGCTACAACGTCGACGCGGCGCAGGCCAACTACAACGTGCGGAGCCTCGGCCGCAACCGCACGGCCAACGCCATCCGCTGCGGCACGACCACGGACTTCAACGACGACATCCTGTTTTCCGACGGCGTGTTCCTCCAGTGGCCGGAGGGCACGCAGTTCTAGCCGGGCGCGCCGGAGCGGCGCGGTAAAATCAGGCGTGCAGCTCGGCCGTCGGCTCGCCTCCGGACTCTCGGCGGTCGCGGCCCTCCTCCCCGCCGTCTACTGGCTCTGGCCGGCGCTCGCCGGCGGCCGCGCGCCGTCGTTCCGGGACCAGGGAGATTTCTTCTATCCGCTCAAGCTCTACACGGCCGCGCGCCTGCGCCTGGGACAGGTTCCGCTCTGGAACCCGTTGTCCGGGACGGGGGAGCCCTGGCTCGCCAACGCGCAGTCGGGCCCGTTCTATCCGCCGACCCTCCTGTTCCTGCTGCCCCGGGCGGCGCTCGCCGGCGGACTCTTCCTCCTCGTTCACTATGCCGTGGCCGTGTGGGGAGCGCGGCGCTTCCTGAAGGCCGAGAACGTCTCGGACTCGGGCGCGCTGCTCGGCGCGGCGGCTTTCGCGGCCTCGGGCTTCGCGGCGTCGCTCTCGGTCTACTGGAACCACTTCGGCGCGTGGGCCTACGTTCCCGCGATCGCGTCGGTGGCGCGCGCGGGTTTTCCCCGGCGCGCGTCGGTCGCCGGGTTCGCGCTGCTCGTCGGTCTTCAGGCGATGGCCGGGAGCCCCGAGATCTCGCTCGCGACAGCGGCGCTGTCGGCGGCGCTCGCGTGGAACGCGCGGCCCGAGTTTCCCGAACCGCCCTCGCCGATGCCGCGCGGCGTGCGCCTGCGGCGTTGCGCGGCCGGCTTGCTGCTCGGCGCGGCGCTGTCGGGCTGGGCCATCGTGCCGCTGGCCGAGCTCGCGCTTCACTCGGACCGCCGGGAGGCCCTTCCGGCGGCCGAGCGCGACGTCGGCGCCGTCGGGTGGCGGGACGCGGGGTCGGTGGCCGGGTTCACGGCGCCGTCCTTCGGCGGCGCGTACCTGGCGACGCTCTTCCTGCCGCCGTTCGTCCTCGTGGCGGCGGCCGGCGCGTTCGGCGAGGACCACCGGCGGCGGCTCGCGCTGACCCTCGCGGCGTTCGCCCTCCTCGGCGTCGTCCTCGCCGCCAGCGGGCCGCCCGGCGCGTGGCTTCGGGCGCTGCCGCCGCTCGACCGCTTCCGCTACCCGGCCAAGGGGCTCGTCTGGACGTCGTTCGGGGCGGCGATGCTCGCGGGGCTCGGGCTCGACGCGTTGCGCTTCGCGCCGAAGGAGAGCCGGTTCCGCGCGGGAATGGGCTTTCTCTCCGTTGCCGCGCTCGCCGTGGCGGCGCTCGCGCCGCTCTCGTTCCCCGTGCGGCTGGGCAGCGGCGTCGGCGCGGCGGCGCTCGGCCTGCTCGCGCTCGGCTTCGGGCGCTCGCCCGCGGCCGGCGCGGCTCTCGGCGCCCTCGCGGCCGCCGTTCTCGTCGCCGCGCTCGCCCTCGGCCTGCGCGGCGTGCCGACGTTTTCCGCCGAGTCCGCGGTGACCCGGTGTCCCGAGCCCGCCGCCGCGCTCGCCGCGGGCGGCGGCCGCGTGGTCACGCCGCCGATGGGGGCGCTGTGGCGATGGGTCCTCGGCGACGGCCGTTTCGACGCGGGCCTGCTCGAGCGCCAGCGCGCGGCGCTCCTCGGCTACACGAACCTGACCTGCGGCGTCTCGACGGTGCGCACCGCCGCGCCCTTGCCGACGGCCGAGGCCGCCCGCATCGCCGCCTCGATCGGCGACGCCGAGGACCCGCTGCCGGCGGGCGCCGCGGGAGCCGGCGCCCTCTGGGCGCCGTTTCGGCCGTCGCGCCTCCCGGCGCAGCGCTTCGGCGCCCTCTTTCGCGCGCCGCTGCCGTCTCATCGGCCGCGCCTCTCCTACGTCCGCGGGTACATCGTCGAGCCGGACGCCGCACGGGCGTGGGAGCGCGTCGCGCAGGGCCGGGTCGACTCGGCGCGCACGGTCGTGCTCGACCGCCGCCCCGCGCCCGACCCCGGCGCCGGAGACGGCGCGCCGATGCTGCTCGCCCGGATCGCGGAGGACGAGCCCGAGCGCGTCGTCGCGGAGGTCACGGCGACCTATCCGGGCCTGCTCGTCCTCGCCGACCTGCACTACCCGGGCTGGACCGCGGAGGAAGACGGCCGGCCCCTGCCCATCCTGAAAGCCGACGGCTGCTTCCGCGCGGTGTCGCTGCCGGCCGGCACGCACCGCGTGGTCTTCCGCTACCGGCCCGTCTCCTTCTACGCGGGACTCGGCCTGACCGGGCTCGCGGTGCTCGCGGTCGTGGCGGTCTGGTACGCGGGAGAGCCGCGCCCGCGGGCCCGCGCATGAGCGTTGCCTTCGCCGCACCCGGGACGTTCGGCCCCGCGGCGACGGCCCTCGTGGGGCTCGTCGGGCTGATCGTCGGCAGCTTCCTGAACGTGGTCGCGTACCGGCTGCCGCGGGGCGAGTCGCTCGCCTTTCCCGGCTCGCGCTGTCCCTCCTGCGGCACGCCGATCAAGGCCTACGACAACGTGCCCGTCCTCTCCTGGGCGTTCCTCGGCGGCAGGTGCCGCGCCTGCCGCGCGCGGATCGGCGTGCGCTATCCGGCGCTCGAGCTGTCCAACGCCGTGCTCTGGGCCCTCGTCTTCCGCGAGGCGCCGACCTGGGCCGATTTCGCGACCGGCGCGTTTCTGACGTCGGTCGGGCTCGTGCTCTTCCTGATCGACCTCGACTTCGAGATCCTGCCGGACGTGCTGACCCTGCCCGGCATCGCGGTCGGTCTCGCGCTGTCGTTCTGGTCGGAGAAGCGCACGCCCGCGGGCGCCCTGGTCGGCGCGGCGCTCGGCGCGGGCGGGCTGTGGCTGCTGGCGTTCGTGTACGAGAAGGCCGCCGGCCACGAGGGGATGGGACTCGGCGACGTGAAGATGCTCGGCATGGCGGGCGCGCTCCTCGGGCCGGCGGGCATGCTCTTCACGATCATGGCCGCGTCGCTCTCCGGCTCGATCGTCGGCGTCGCCCTGATGCTCGCGCGCGGCGGCGACCGCAAAATGCGCCTCCGCTTCGGCCCGTTCCTCGCGCTCGGCGCCATCGCGGCGTGGTTCTTCGCCGGGCCGCTCTTCGCGCGCTACCGGGCGCTGTGGCCGTGACGGACGCGGCGCCTCGCAACACGGAAGTCCCGCGGACGTTCCGCCGGGAGTCGCGGCTGTTCCTGTGGGTCGCGCTGCTGTTGATCTTCTTCCTGAACCTCCTGACGCTCGTCTTCCTGCGCGCGGCCGTCGAATGGGGAACGGCCGAGGCCGAGCGCCGTTCGGACGAGATCCTGCGGCGCGTCGCGCTCTCGAGCGGCCGCGCCGAGGCGGGCGAAGAGACGATGGAGCGGGCCGGGCTCGAGCCCGACGTCGCCTACGTCGCGCTGTACGACGCCAACGGGCGGCGCCTGCGCAGTCTTGGCCAGGGACCCGCGGAGGCGCCGGTTCTGCTCGGCGAGGACCGGCCCGCGCCGGGGCGGCTCACCCACGCGTGGCGCCCCGAGCCGCCGCTGCTCGTCTCGACCTTCGCGACCGACAAGCGATTCTTCGTCCTCGCGCTCGAGCCGGGTGCGGGCGGCGCGCTCCGCCAGTACGCCCGGCGGCTGACCTGGTTCATCCCGCTCGCGAGCGTCGCGCTGGCGGTGCTCGCCGGGCTGTACCTGCGCTCGCTGCTGCAGCCCTACGAGCGCCTGCTCGCCGCCGCGGGGGACGCTCCGGCGGCGGGGCGCGTCACCGGCGACGAGCGGGAGTTCGTCGTCGCGCGCTTCGAGGCCACGATCGCCGCGCTGCACGAGAAGGAACGGGAGCTCGAGCGGCTGGCCCGACGGGAGAAGGAGCGCGCCGACGACCTCGAGACGGCCGCGCGCACCCTGTCCAAGAACCTGCCGACGGGGCTTCTCTCGGTGGACCCGGCCGGCCGCGTCCTCGAGCTGAACGAGGCGGGCCGCGAGATCCTGAAACTCGAGCGCGAAGTGCGCGGTGAAGCGTACGGACGCGCGCTCGAGGAGGCGCCGGATTTCCGGGGGCTCGTCGAGCAGGTGCTGCTGCGCCGCGCCGTGGCGGGGCGGCGCGAGGTGCGCTGGCGGCGCAGGACGGGCGAGGAGCGGGTCCTCGGCGTCACGGCGACGCCCGCGGAAGGCGCCGACGGCCGCTTCCTCGGCGCGGTGGCGCTCTTCTCGGACCTGACCGAGATCCGCGAGCTCGAGGGCCGCGTCGCGCTCGCGCGCCACCTCGCGGACCTCGGCCAGGTCTCGGCGGGCGCCGCGCACGAGTTCCGGAACGCGGCCGCCGCGATCGACGGCTTCGCCGACCTCGCGCTGCGCTCGACCGATCCCGAGCGCTCGGCCGAGTACGTCCGCGCGATCCGCCAGGAGGCGCAGGAGATGAGCCGCGTCACCAGCGACTTTCTCCTGTTCGCGCGGCCCGAGGGCTTCTCGCCGGAACCGACGGACCTCGCCGAGGTCGCCCGCGCGGCGGCGGCCGAGGCCGAGCGCGCGTTTCCCGGCCTCGCGGTCGCGCGCTCCGGGGAATTCGGCGAGGCCGCCGGCTCGGCCGTGCTGCTGCGGCGCGCGCTCGTCAACCTGCTCCGCAACGCCGTCGAGGCCACGCCGGAGGCGCGGCGCTCCGAGCCGGACGCGATCGTGCTCGCCGGCGGCCACGCGGCGCACGAGGCGACGCTTTCGGTGGGCGACCGCGGCCCGGGCGTGGACGCGGCGGCGCGGGAACAGATCTTCCTGCCGTTCTACTCGTCCAAGCCCGGGGGCTCGGGCTTCGGCCTCGCGATCGTCGCGCGCATCGCCGCCCTCCACGGCGGCACGGTCGACGTCGGCGATCGGCCCGGAGGCGGGGCGGTGTTTACGCTGAGGCTGCCGAACTAGGTTGTTCCCCTCTTCCCTTTGGGGAGAGGGGTCAGGCGCTCGGCGCCGCGGCCGCGCCCGGCTTCCTCAGGTTCGCCAGGATCGTCTTGAACGACTCCTTGTCGAGCGCGCGCTCGAGCGCCTCGGCGGGCTCGACGACGTCGTTCCTGACGAGCTCGGTTAAGGTCTGGTCCATCGAGATCATCCCGCGCGACTTGCCCGTCGCGATCTGGTTGTTGATCAGCGACGTCTTTCCCTCCCGGATCGAGTTGGACAGGGCCGAAGACCCGATCAGGACCTCGTGCGCCGCGACCCGGCCGCCGCCTTTCTTGCGGAGGAGCTGCTGGGCGACGACCCCGCGCAAGGTCTCGGCGAGCACGATGCGCACCTGCTCCTGCTCGCCGGCCGGAAACGCGTCGATGATCCGGTCCACCGCCTTGGCCGCCGAGTTCGTGTGCACGGTGGCGAAGACGAGCAGCCCGGTTTCCGCCGCGGTCAGCGCCATGCGCATCGTCTCGATGTCGCGCATCTCGCCGACGAGGAGGCAGTCGGGGTCCTCGCGGATCGCCGCCTTGACGCCCTCGGCGAACGTCGCGACGTCGGGGCCGATCTCGCGCTGCGTGAACACGGACTTGTCGTTGGTGTGGACGAACTCGATCGGGTCCTCGATCGTGACGACGTGGTGGGCGAGGCGCTTGTTCATCCGGTCGAGGATCGCGGCGAGCGTGGTGGACTTGCCGCTGCCGGTCGGGCCCGTCACGAGGACCATCCCGCGCGGCATCGCGTAGAGGCCGGCGACCGAGGCCGGCAGGTTCAGGTCCTCGACGGTCGGCACGCGCGAGGGAATCAGCCGGAGCACCGCCGCCGACCCGCGCTCCTGGCGCAGCAGGTTGACGCGGAAGCGGGCCTGCTGCCCCATCTGGTACGCGAAGTCGACGTCGCCCGACGCGTTGAAGTCCTCCCAGAGGCGCGGCGGCGTGATCGGGCCGAGCAGGTTGTAGAAGTCGCCCTCGGTCAAGGCGCGGTAGCGCATGCGCTCGAGCTCGCCGTCGATGCGGACGATGGGCGGGCAGCCGACCGAGAGGTGCAGATCCGAGCCGCTCCGCTTGGGCAGGATCGCGAGGAAGCGGTCGATCCGGTTGCCCTCGCCGGCGGGCCGGGCGGCGGCGTCGGCCGTCACGCGGCGCCCCCTTCCTCGGCGGCGAGGAAGGGCTCGAACGCCTCCTTGCGCAGGGCCCGGTCGTAGGCGACGCGCGGCTCGATCGTCCCGTTCTGGACGAGCTCGAGGAGCGCGCCGTCCATGAGCATCATGCCGGCCCCGCTGCCGGTCTGAATGGCGGTCGGGATCTGGAAGGTCTTCGCGTCGCGGATCAGTCCGGCGACGTTCGGCGTGTTGCGGAGGATCTCGAAGGCGGCCACGCGGCCGCTGCCGTCGCGCCGGGGCAGGAGCGACTGCGACACGACCGCCTTCAGCGAGTCGGCCACCATCATGCGGATCTGGCCCTGCTGGTCGGGCGGGAAGGCGTTGATGATCCGATCGACCGTCGACGAGGCCGTCGTCGTGTGCAGGGTCGCGAGCACGAGGTGGCCCGTCTCGGAGGCGGTGATCGCGAGCGAGATCGTCTCGAGGTCGCGCATCTCGCCGACGAGGATCACGTCCGGGTCCTCGCGCAGGGACTGGCGCAGCGCCTTCGCGAAGGACGTCGAGTGCGACGGGATCTCCCGCTGGTTGACCAGCGATTCCTTGTTCGCGTGGACGTACTCGATCGGGTCCTCGACCGTGATGATGTGCGAGTGCTGGGTCTCGTTGATCCGGTCGACCATCGCCGCGAGCGTCGTGGTCTTGCCGCAGCCGGCCGGTCCCGTCACGAGCACGAGGCCCTGCGAGTACGTCGTGATCTCCCAGAGACTCTCGGGCAGGCCGATGTCGGTCAGGTTCGGGATGTCGAAAGGCACGAGGCGCATGACCGTCGAGACGCCCTTGCGCTGGAAGAAGACGTTCGTGCGGAAGCGGCCGAGCTCGCCGTCCTTGTGACAGAAGTCGAGCTGCCGGCGGCGGGCGAGCTCCTCCGCCCGGCCGTCGCCGAGCAGCGGCGTCAGCCAGGCCTCCATCTGCTCCGGGGTCGACGGGGGCAGGGGCAGCGGGCCGAGGCGCCCGTGCAGACGCAGCTGCGGCACCGTTCCGGTCGAGAGGTGGATGTCCGAGGCCCCGACGGCGCGGGCGTGCCGGAGCAGGTCCGCGAGCGTGGGCCTGGGATTCGCGGCGAAGTCGACCGCGCCGAACGCCGGGCCGGCCGCCACCGCGGCGCCGCCGCCCGTCCGCGCGGCCGAAAGCCGCGCCGCCTTCTCGCGGACGAGGGGATCGGGATCGACCTGGCCGATCTTCTGGAGCAGCGGCGCCGTGCGCGGATCCTCGATCCGCGAAAACGCGTCGAGGATTTCGAGGCGCAGATCCTTGTGGCCGTCGGCCTGCTTGTAGGCCTCGAGCAGCCCGGGCAGCGCCTTGGGCGTGCCCCAGACGCCGAGGGCCGCCGCGGCCGAGAGGCTCGACTCGGGGTTCTGCAGCATCTTGAGCAGGTGCGGCAGCGCCGCCTCGTCGCGGATCTCGGCCAGAGCGAGCGCCGCCCGGTCGCGCAGCCACCAGTCTTCGGCGCCGAGGAAGCGGATGCAGTGCGGGACCGCTTCGGGCGAGCGGATCGTCACCGCAATCGACACGGCCAGGGCCGCTTCGGCCGGATCGGCGCTCTTGTCCCGCTCGAGGAACGCGCGGATGAACTCCGGCCCGAGCTCGCGCAGCGCCTCGACGGCGCGGTCCTTGGCCGGCCCGTAGGTGGTGCGGAACGTCCGGAGGAACGCGTCGGCGATGCGGTTGGGCTCCTGGGTCGCGACGATGCGCGAGGCGAGCTGCCGGACTTTCGGGTTGGCGTCGGAAAGCAGCGGCAGGACCTCGTCGGTGCGCGCCTGCGCCTTCGCCAGCAGCGGCGACAGGGCGGCGATGGCGGCGTCCTGGATCCGGTGCGAGTCGTTGCGGCAGTGGGCGAGCAGGGGACCGATGTGCGCCTCGTCGGGGTGCCTGGCGAGAACCGAGACGGCCCGGAATCGGATCTCCTCGTCGTCGTCGTCGAGGGCGTGGAGGGCGATGCCGGCCACACGGGGCGACGGGGTCGCTTCGACGATCGCAAAGGCCTTCTTGCGCAGGGCCGGCGCGCCGCCGGAGGTCAGCGTCTTCGCGATCCAGGGCAGGGCCCGCTCGTTCGGGCTCTTGCGCAGGTGGTCGAGGGCGGCGTGGACCACGACGGGATCCGGGCTCGCCAGGAACCCCTGCAGGCGCTCCAGAAAGTTGCCGCCGGCGAGCGTCTCGAGGGCCTGCATCGCCTGCCGGCGCACGGGCTCGGTCTTCGAGGCGAGAAAGGGAAAGAGAGCCGTCGACGTCGCTTCGTAAGGGAACTTCTTCAGGAAGGCGAGGCCGGCCTGCCGCAAGGCCACGTCCGACTCGACCGCCAGCCACGCCACGTCCTCGGCTTCGAGGTCCGGCGCGGCGGCGACGGCCTTCAACAGGTCGTCTCGCTCGGCCTCGGTTTTCCAGCCGCGCGAACGCAGCTTCGCGAGGAGGGCCTCCGGTCCCGGAGCCCGGCGCTTAGTGGGCCACATGATCGATCAGTCGCTTCAGTGTAGGGACTCGAGCGGCGTGAGTCGAGCGCTCGGGATCACCTCGAAGGAGACCGAAACGGGCGGCCGACGCGCGCTCCTCGAACTGTTACCGGAGGTAACGAAAAGCAGCTCCGACCGAGAAGTCAGAAGAATGTGATTTGAACCCATCTATCTGATGATTAAAGGCTTGTGTCCTGGTCGCGGGGTCGGGCACGGGAATCGCTCATATAGGCGCCGCAATGTCCAGGAATCGGTCCATGCGCGGCAACCGTGGGTTCTCGCTCGTCGAGCTGCTCGTCGTGATGGTCATCATGGCGCTGGTCTCGGTGATCGCGATTCCCTGGTTCGTCAAGATCGGCCAGCGCAATCAGTTGAAGAGCGCCGCCTTCGAGGTACAGACGACGCTGCTCGCGGCGCGGATGAAAGCCGTGAAGCGCAATCAGCCGGTCACCATCGTCATCAACAACGTCGCGCCGGTCGAGCTCCTGACGGTCGAGCCCCCGCCGCCCGCGCCGACGCCGACGCTGGTGCCCGGGCGCCTCGCGCTGCCGAGCACGGCCGCCGTTCTGTACGCCACTCCCGCGATCGCCGGAGGGGCCGTTACGTTCGGCGGCGACGGGCGGCTCGCGATGCCGGCGCCGACGCCGACTCCGGGCGCCTACGAGTACGTTCTCCGCGGCCCCGTCGGGGCGCGGACACCCAACCAGATCACCATCCAGGCGTGGCCCAACGGCCGCATCGCCGTGATCACGCCGACCCACTGGTACTGAGGACCATGAACCACCCCCGCCGCCGGGAAGCCGGTCTGACGCTGATCGAGATGCTGATCGCCGTGGCGCTGCTCGGCATCGTGCTGCTCGGCATCGCGCCGCTCTTCATCGCGAGCGTCCGATCCAACTACGCCGCCAACGAATACACGAGCATCCACAACCTCGCGCGCGACCGGCTCGAACAGCTCTCGAACCTTCCGGTCACGGACCCGCAGCTGACGGTCGGCACCCACGCCAACGACCTGCCGCCGTTCCTGCCCGATCCGACGACCGGAATCCTGCCGTCGACGATCGTCAACCCGATCCAGCGCTCCTACACGGTGGCCCACTACCGGTCGACCGGCGGCGCCTCGGGCACGGCCTACACCCTGACCGACGTGGGCGCGGGGGTTCCCTACGAGTTCAAGCGCATCGACGTGACCGTGACCTCGACCAACGGCGGGTCCGGCCTCGGCGTCGGGGCCCGGACGGCGCAGGTCACGGGGTTCATCCGGAATCCGGACCCCTTGAACAACATCAACTGACATGACGCCGATCTCGACGCCTCGCCGCGCCTCTGCTTCCTCGTCGAGCGGTTTCACGCTCGTCGAGATGATCGTCGTCACGCTGCTGCTCCTGATCGCGATGGTGGGCCTGCTCGCCGTCTTCGACGCGAGCGCCCGGATCAACAAGAACGAGACCGACGTCGCCGACGCCCAGGGCAACGTGCGGTACGGCATCTACCAGATGACCCGCGCGATCCGCATGGCCGGCGCCGGCGGGCTCTACGTCACCCAGGCGGTGCTCAATCACAACGACGCGAGCCTGCCGGGCATCGACCCGAGCGGCGTGTCGTACGACAACGTGCCGGCCAACGTGACGGTCACGGGCACCGACGGCCGCACGTGGGCGGTCCGGCCGGGAACCGACATGATCGAGGTCCGCGGTGTCCTGTTTTCGCCGCTTCTCGGGTTCGTCGAAGAGGGCGGCTGCGCGCCCTGCACGGGCACCCAGCAATTGAACGTTCGGGCGGTCGCCGGCAACGCCGAGGTCGGTGAGTACCTGAACAACGACCCGACGATCCGGCCTCAGTTCGCGACGATCGACGCCTACACGGCCAGCGCCAGCTCGACCAACCCGATGCTCGTCATCGTGCAGGATGCCAAGAGCGAGCTGCACACCTGCGCCGACCCGAACCCGACCGGTCTGCACCGGTACCCGCAGCCGGCTTACAACGTCGGCGTCCTCAACCAGCCCACGAGCCTCGTGTCCTCGAGCACCTTCAACAGCGTCGACTTCGGCGGCTCGCTCAGCCCGCGCTTCAACACCGAGCTGCCGTCGGGTTCGGATCAGGCCGCCGTGCCGATCACGATCCTCAAGCGCGCCGGCATTCTCGACGACGTCGTCTTCTTCATCACGACGGATCCGAGCCTCGACCCGAACGGCATCCATCCGTTCCTCGCGCAGGGCATCCGGCGCGGCAACGCCTTCGAGGTGACGCGCCTGGCCGACGACGTCGAGGACATGCAGGTGGCCTACGGGATCGACGCCGACGGCGACGGGGCCGTCGGACGGTCGGCGGCCAGCGGCTGCCCGTCGCCCGGCGTCGGCAGCAACGACCCGGACCCCAACTACTCGACCACGGCGGGCTGCGACGAGTGGAACCCGAACGTGGACGGCGAGATCGCGCCGGTCGACGCCCAGTTCCAGCAGCAGAATCCGTTCAACCCGGCGCACGACGGCGCGGCGGTCCACTGCCCGCGCCTTCACGCCGTGATGGTCTCGCTGCTCGCCAAGGCCAAGGACTCGGATCCGACCTACAGGGGACCGGCCGCTCAGGGCTACAAGATCATGAACTCGACGGCCGCGCCGATTACCCCGGGACTCTACCGGCGCCGCATCCAGACGCTGAAGATCAACCTCCGCAACTACGCCTTCCAGGGATGACCATGCGACCCGAAACGAGACAGCTCGCGAAGAAGAACGGGGAGAGGGGCGCGGCGCTCGTCGTCGCGATCCTCGTCCTCGCGATCCTGACGGTCATCGGCATCGCGCTGATGATGATCACGTCGACCGAGACGCGCATCGCGGCCAACGAGTGGTCCGTCAACCGGGCCTTCTACTCCTCCGACGCGGGCGTGCGCTGGGCCTCGGCTCAGCTCTCGACGTCGTTCACCGGGTTCCTGTCGCGGCCCGAGTTCGGCACGACGGCCTCGCCGATCTTCTCCGGCAGCGTCCTCTTCAAGATGCCGAGCCACCGCTTCGTCACCGGCACGGGGTTCTTCGGCACCGACGACATCGAGGTCCGGGTCGGCACGCCGGGCCGCCTCTCGCGCCGCTGCGCCGTCGGCTTCCCCTGCAATGCCGGCCAGGACGGCGCGATGTACATGTGGACCCTCGAAACGCGCGCCACCGGCTCCCAGAACGACGCGTTCCTGCAGTACTCCAAGGCTCTCGTCGCGGACGTCGAATTCGGCCCGTCGCCCAAGCTCCCGTAACAGGAGAACAGCCATGCGAGACGGAAGAACTTCCCGGGGACTCGTCGGATTCGCGGCGCGACACCGCGTCGCGACCACGTTTCTGCTGCTCTTCCTGATGGCGTCTCCGGCGCGGCCCGACGACCGGCAGCTCCTCCAGGCCAACTCCGGCGCGAACACGAACGTTCTCCTGATCCTCGACACCTCGACGTCGATGAACGACGACTTCTCCGACGTCTACCGGCTGCCCGCGTTCATGGACGACTTCATCTATCCGGAAGGCACCGTCAGCGCCCAGGGCTCCAAGTTCGCGATCGCCAAGAGCGTGCTCCGCCAGGTCCTGACGAACACGGCGGGCGTCAACTGGGCCTTCGCGACGTACCGCAATCCGTACCAGACCTTCGGCGCGGCCGACAACAGCGTCGGCGACTCCTCGCGCGGCCAGCCGCCGATCGGTTACCCGATCGGGGGCGCGACCCTGGCGGGCGACGCCCTCGAGAACGGCGGTCTCGAGTGGATGTACTTCGCCGACTCGCTCTATCCGCTCGGCGGATCGATCAGCGGGGCGTTTCCGTCGTCGAGCTACCCGGACGTCCAGCAGGGACGCTTCC
>Ga0335069_10010255_pt1 | contig 13280 bp, 14 predicted proteins | sample Lox_Sample_11_FD_206714 | JGI IMG/M metagenome (GOLD analysis project Ga0335069, IMG submission 206714) | Soil microbial communities from Loxahatchee National Wildlife Refuge, Florida, United States - Lox_Sample_1.1 | ecosystem: Environmental > Terrestrial > Soil > Wetlands | place: USA... | reverse complement strand
GGCCGCATTCAAGGCGCCCTTGACGACACCTGTCCCGAGTGACTTATAGGCATCCTTGACCTTGTCCAGAGTCGAGACCGGCTCCCCATTGAGTTGGGCAAGTATGATTGGATCTGTTACAGGAACAGGTCCGCCGTTCAACTGCGCAAGAATGGCCGGGTCTGTGACCTTCTCAGGCATTATTCCTGGTGCCACACACCGTTGATCTTGATGTAATTCTTGCCGCCAAGCGACTTCCGCTCTTCACCTTGCTGAACGGCATTCGGAATGCGAGCCCCCGAGATTTCCTTGCGCAGGGTCTTGTCAAATCCGGGATCCAGCCGACCGTGCTCTTTTACGTAGTCATCCGCCAGATCGCCCCATTTCATCATGAGGTTTCCGGCGTTGTCGATCAGGTCCAATTTGGCCTTGATGCCAGCCATGGTATCTTGTGGGGTGATATTGGCCTTTTCCTCAAGATCCAACATCGACTTGAAAATACGCCCGCCCGTCTCGCCAGTTTCCGATGCCATCGACTTGATGCCGGAAATCTGGTCCGCAAGAATACGGGTCGCGACTTGGTTGAAGATTTCCCTTGGGGCCGCTCCCTGCGTATTGATCCCGAACTGTGCAGCCAGGCGCTGAAGACCAAGCGCAGCGTCACTCCCCGCCCCCGGAATGAAATTTGGTGAGGACGCGACCTGCCGCAAAAGATCGATGTTTTGCTTCTGCTGAGCCGCGATCATGGCTGATCCCGCCAAGCCCTTGTGGAGGGAATCATAGTATTTCGCACCTGCCTCAGCTGAAGTTTCCATTCCCTTCTTTTGCGCCGATTGCTGGTTGGCAAAGTCAGAGAGTGTCTTGAGCGGAGTAGGAACGGCAGGCGCTTGGGCAACTGGCCCAACTGGAGGAGCTGAAGTCGGAGGCTGACCCTGGTTACCCGTCAGATTGCCCTGCAGACGCCCGTCCGGGCCAGTCACGGGAAAGCCCCCACTTCCACCAGGAGGTGCGGGTTGCTGCAGAGGAGTTAGAGTTGCACCTCCCGGACCGCCGCTGATTGTACCGATCGGCCCCTTTGCGCCTCCCGCCTCACCCGTTGCTACCGTCTGTTTAGAAATGACCGGGCCAACCGGGTTTCCAAAGCGATCAACTGCTCGTTCGTATGTCCCTAAATCCTTGATCTGCGGCGTTATCATCGCTGCAACAGTCTTGGCAGCCTCCGGATTGACCCAGGGATCGGACATAGCCCCAACAGCCCCGCCGATATTGTTGCCCTGTAGGGCGTCGGCAAGGTGCTGGCCAGCCTCCTTGCGCGCGGCGATTTCAGCCTGATCAGTCTTGTATTGATCATATCCCCCAGCAATAGACTGGGCTATACGACCCATTCCCTGCCATGGAGATCGGATGGGCTCAACAGTGTTGGCTTCCTTCTGTTGTAGTATGGCAGCCAGCCGCCGTGCCTTTAGAGCATCGGGTGAAGGCGCCTGTGTGGTCGGAATATATTGGACGGAATCGGCCATATCAGTGCTCTAAGCTGCCGCCGCAGATGCAAGCGAGCCTATTCCGGAGAATCCGTTCCTGGCCCAGCCGCCAAGAGCGGCCGATGGGATGCTGAACAGGCCTCCCAGCATCGCCGCCCGGTTCTGCATCTGCTGGCCGTAATTGAATTCATTCCCCTGCACCTGGGTATTATACGCCCCTGTTACGTCTGTCTGAGGAGTGGAGACGAAGTTGGGCTGATATGTGCCTGATATCGCCTGGTTGGCACCCTGGGCAGCCTGCAAAGGTGCAAAGTAGTTTTCCTGGGCTTGCTGATAGGCCAATGGCTCGAACTGGGCAACGTTGCCGCCAACCCAGTTGTTCTGGTTGTTCTGCAGATCACGCTGGGCGTTCTGATAGGCTACATCGCCAACGCTAAATCCCTGGTTCTGCAGCTTGGAATCCAGATTGGACTGTTGTTGCTGAAACCATGGAGCCATGTACTTGTTTTCCATGGCCAGCGCATTCTGTGTAGCCGTGGTCGGATCAAAGTTTGGTGCCCCCTCATTGGCAAACGCTGCGGCATTCTTATTGAGAGCCTGTGTTTCGGTAGCCAGCGCCTGCGCATATGGCCCGGTTGGGGTCGTCGTGGCCGTCCATTGCCCATTCGGGCCTTGCGAATAGTTCAGACTCGCAAAGGGTGAGTTTTGATTGATGTTGTTCGCTGTCTGCGAAGCCTGCACGATGGACGATGCAGATGGAACAGGAGGAGGACTGGGCGTATTCATTTGATCCATTTCTCCGCGTGAGTTCTTTCCATGCGAAAAACCAATGCATTCATGGAGCGATAAGGGCCAAAAAAGTTCTTCAGCTCGGCCTCGATAATAAAACCAAGGCGCGGCAGGATCTTCCGCATCGTTTTGTTGCCGCGCATGGTCTTTGCTGTCAGGCGCCCGCAATTACACTGCAGGAACACATATCTGAACGTCTCGACAATCGGCTGCCTGGTAAGAGGTCCATTCCAGTAGATGGTCGCTTCCATGTTGTAGCCGTTGTAGTCGTTGAAGACGACACCGCCCACCAAAGTCCATTTCTCACCACGCTCCAAAACCCATCCAAGCGCCGTATAAGGAGGATGAAAGGTTCGCTGGAGACCTGTAGCAACGAACTTCGCGATGATCTCCGGTTGATCGGTGATCAGCCTCAAAGAAGCCCGCCAGGCTCCATGGCGACATCAAAGCCGTTCAATCGAAGAAGAACACCGTTTGAAAGACCTGTCTTGACCGTCGTGGCCTGCACGATAATGGAGCCGCAAAACCCTTCCCCATTCAGAGTCTGCCAGTTCGTGGTGACCGTGTTTTCCCCAGGCCAAAGCGCCGTATCCCAGATTGCACTATCCCACAGACTGCCGACGACGCCCGCAAATGTGGCCGTGCTGACCTCACCCATCGTTCCATAATCGACATTGATCCCCACACCGGGAGTGACGTTATGGTCCGTAGTGATAAGTGGCCTGACCATCGCAAAACGCTTGCGGCGTCCACGATTCTTGAAATAATTAAAGGCAGCATTTACCGTTGCGACGATAGAAGAATTGCCGTCCCCTGAGTCCACGTCCCACTGATAGACAAGACCGTTCACCGTGCCAAAGTAAATGTTGTCGTTGAATACTTCCCAACAGATCGAATTGATGCCGACAAATCGGCACCATGCACCCGTTAGAGTGTTCATGACGTACTGAACCGCAGAACTATCCGTCGCTCTCGGAATGTTCGCAATCGCCAAAGTCCCCTTGGGATAGGCAATAAACTGCCAACCGAAATTTCCACTATAGCTGTTGGTGGCCTGACGGAACGTGTCCATGATCATGGCAGTCAAACTGATGCGATTGGCTGCCGTCCTGTCAGTGGACAGCATCTGCGACATTGGAAGGATGCCATCCAACGTCATGATGAAGACATCACCAGCTACTTTCAGGAAACAGCGCCGTCCGATCGGTGTACCGACATCATAAACACCGACCAGGGACCAGGTACTGGAGCTTGATGGATCAGTGCCCTGATAAACGATGACCTGACCTCTTGACGTTATGAAGCAGAGATAATCATCGACTGTCTGGCGAGTATCAACCGACCATGTCGCGATGGCCTGAACATAACCGCCCCTCGTCATGAAGTCGCCGAGCTCGAAACTCGACGCCGCCCCCGAAATCGACCCAACTGGGTTCAGATACCAGACCAGAGTGGAATTACTCGGAACGAACCAGAGCCGTCCCTTGTGAGCGGCAATATGGACGATCGTTCCAGACGTAAAGCCGGTCACACTCAGGTTAGCCCACGTCGATCCATTCCAGATCCGCTCGGTATCGACACCATTGACGATGATCAGATAATGGTTGGAAGAGCTGTTCGAAAAGTTGACATATTGCCAGCGAGCGTTTGTCAATCCGGTCAAGGATTGGGTATAGGTACCAAACCCGTTGGAAAAACCGTTCGAAAAAGCGACTCCGGTTCCTCCGCTCGTGATGTCATAGATAACGCTGTCAGCCGCTGCAAACAGCTTGTTATTCGATGGGTCTGGCGCATTGTACGCCATGATCGTTTCCACCGGAGACGGACTTCCGGTATTGCCATAGACAACACTTCCCCGCCTGATCTCGAGATATCCTGGACGCGGAATCCAGTTATCCAGCACGATGGCATGAGAAGGATCCATGTTGGCAATAGGCGAAAGCGTATCCCACCCGCCAACCGACGCAGGAACGGAATCCGTGATCAGAACAGGGGGATCGGAAGCGCCGATACCCCGCTGAAACCGGGGTTTCTGTGCCGCGCGTGCCGTAGACCTCATCTGGCCCGCCTTCCGCGAAGACTCCCGTAAACACTCATCGTGCTGACAGTAAAAGCAGACACCGCAACGCCATACACCGTCGTCGTGCCCGAGAGTGAAACCCTCAGTGGTCCAACAAGGGAATTCATGATGTTACTGGCCCCAGGAACGAATGCAGCATTCCTGATTTCGTTCATGGCGCCAAGCGTCGTCGAGTCGAACGTGGCCGACGTTTGACTGATGGAACCACCGATCAGTGTCACGCTGGTATTGGTATTCGGATTGAAATAGAAGTTGGCGCTGACATCCCAATCTCCAGCAGTCAAGGAAATGCTGGTCATATTTGCAGGTGTGCCACTACCTAAGTTGACTGCAGAGCCTGCAGCTATATTACTTGAGATGAGTTCACCGATATTTCCAGCAGTCCCGCTGTCGTTGGTATTTGTTCCCGGGAACTGACCTCTCGTTAAACTCTGACCACTCAACTGCAGTACATTCGAGCCGGCCGATCCAACCGATCCGACATTGATTGTCTTGTTTGTAAGGGTATCTGATGTCGCAAGATAAACGAACGTATCGGTAGTGGCTTGAAGGGTATTGGTGCCGGAAGCCGCTGCAGCCGCGACAATAGTCGTATTTCCTGACGTGGAGCCGGCAACGAGAATCTGACCCGCTGTAGAACCAGACACACCTGACGTAATCGAATTGTCAACCAGGATGGGCGCAGAGAACGTGACGGATGCCGTAAAGTTCGAAATCGCGGACACCGAGAGAGATGAACCGGAAATAGCGACATTCCCGGTAAATGCCACAGACCCGGAAAAGCTCATGGCACTTCCGGTCCAAGCATTCGAATCCAGCAACGTTCCCGTTGAGTCGATCATGTCCTGAACGGTCGAACGCAGGACAGCCGGCGTGATCGCTCCCGTCGTGTTGTCTGCAAAGTTCGTGGCCTGTTCTGTCGAGAGAGCGGCGCGCGTTTTCGAAGTCATTTCATTGACCCGTTATTGAGGAATTCCCCGGCCAGAAACCGTCAGGCGTCGAACTCGGCGTGATGTAATCGGGCGCAGGTTCAGGTGAAAGCGACTGGATACGATTGCCGCCATCACGTGCCTTCAGCCGATCGACATAATCAAGATACTCCTGCTGATAATCGGCGTACTGATAGCGCTTGGCCTGAGCCCAGCGCCATTTCACACCCAACATGATCGCCTGTGCATCAAGGATCGGAATATCAGTATCATTCGCAAACAATGCCGCCGTTGTCGTTGTGCCACCACCAAAAGGTGTGACAATCACGGCATTCTGGCTCGAATACTCGAACACCAGCTCCTGTGGTGTAGTTGATGCCGTCGAAAGCGGCGGCCAGATGCGCCATGCGTTCGGCAGCTGTCCTAACTGTCTAAAGTGACGCCTTGGGCCCGTTACATAAATGCCGCTACGATGCCATTGATCGATCTGTGGACTGTCAGGACCAAGCAAAGCCCAGCGATTTGTCCTGTCCCACCATGTGGTTCCGATATAGAAATCGAAATCGGTCGGCATGGCATAGGTATCCTGCATGACCGTCAATGTGGCCTGCGTAGCACTTCCGTTAGCTTGGGAGTCAACGATCAATGTGCTTGCTGACGTGTTTACACTGACAAGCCGTGTCGATACAGGAAGGTTTCCAGACGAATCCGTGATCAGATAAGTTGTGGGATTTGTCGAGAACGTCGCCGTCGAGGACAGGTTCTGTATCAACGTCGAACCTTCGGTCAGGTCGCCAAGAATAGTAATGGGGTTGGCAACCTGAATGATCCAGAGTGTCTGTAATACCGTCCATCCATCCGACTTGCACTGACGCAGCTCGGTCAGTTCACGCTGGAACAGGTTGAAGAACTGTACGACTTGCGGATCAGAATTCGTTGCAACAGAAGACGGTTGGGGCAGGCCTAATTCGCCCGTGACCTGCTGCACCATCGATAGAAGAGTATAGGTCACGCTGAGATCGTATAAAGCCAGCGATCGGTTGCAACAGAGCCCGTTGGGAACGGAATCGGGCCAACACGGAAGGCAAAAGCAACCTTACCGGAACCGATGGTGAAACTGGTCGCGGAAGTCTGCCAGAACGACGTTGATACCGGAGTATAGATCGTCATCGTCGTGCCGGGAGCATACAAAGTATATTGCCGGTCAACTTCGGTAGTGTTTGAAAATGTGAACGCCGCGTTGGCTGATGCTGCCAGTTCAAGGATCGTCGCACCGTTCGGACCGCCAATGATGGTAGCCGTAGACTGCGCACTGCCGGTGCTTACTGACGCATAGTACGGGCCAAGATCGCCTTCACGGATGGCTTCTTCTGCCGCCATCCCTACGCCCATCAATTCAATTGCGCGTGCCATATCAAGTCTCCTGTGTATCCTGTGTTTCTGGCGCCGGTTTACGCGGCTTTCCTTTCGGCCAACCTGGGCGCTTTGGTTCCATCTGCGCCTGTAAGTTGGTAACGAGTTGAGTAAGTGCGGCAATCGCCGCGGTCTGGTCCTGTGCAGGCTCCTTTTTCTCGCCCGCCTTCAGGAGCATGACCTGCTCGGTCAATTCCTTGATCTGCTGCTGAAGAGCCTCTTTCTCGCGCTCGAACTGGTGAAACTGAACCCCCTGCTGAGCAACGGAAAGATATTGCTTGGCCTTCTCTCTCAGATTGAAGCCGAACATCATGTTCTGGGTGGCTGTATCGGAGATGTTCGCCAGCTGCTGAACCGTATTGATGTGAGCAGCCTCCAGGCTTTTCACGATCTCCGGCTGATGCGGGAAGATCACGGAAAGAGGTGTCCCCTCCACCTTCTGATCCTTGCCTTCCTTGTATGCTTCCCATTGCGCCCTGAAGCGATACTTGTCGCTTTCCACGACAGGACGCTCAGGAACATTCAGGGGTTCTCCGGGGTGATAGACCTTGATCATGTCAACAGGGTCGAACATCGGAACGCCCTGCTGTTGTGACTTGAAAGGATTCAGCCTCGTTCCCGCATAGAACAGGACTACCAGGTCTTTGTCAGAGCCTTGAACAGCAATGTCGCCGTTCCAGCCCTTGACGTTGATCGTTCCGCCATCGAGAGCATCCATCACTTATCTCCGTACATTCTGGGATAGGCGTAACGGTGAATGTCAGGCAGAAGCCCTTCACCCCACACCCGCATCTTGAAATCCTTGTGCCAGGCATCGCAGTGGTTCTTGAACTCGTCCGCCTGCCTGATCAAATACGCCTTGGACCAGTATTTCTTCAGGCCCTGTGGATTGTCAGGCGTAGGATCCGATGTCTTGGCATAGCAGAATGTGACTTCCCCGCCGTAATCAGGTGTTCCGAAAAAGTGCGATGCCGTTCCCTCATCGAAGGAGGAATCCACCCCAAACAGCTCGAAATCTCGCCAGCCGATGACATAGCCGACAGTCAGTGTTCGAAGGAAAGTCGTAAAACCGCCGCCGATCATGAGAGGAGGCGTAACCTGTCCGCCTTCCTTCATCTTTCCAAAGCCGTCATTGAGAGCCTTCTGGTGCTCCCAAATGTCCGACCAGCAATGCCATACATAGCGCTTGCTATGCTTCAGTTGATCGAAAGCGTAGGGGTCGCAGATCGAGCAGATGTAGTAGGTACAATCGGGATGCGGTCCCTCAAGAAATTCATAAGACCGCTTTTCGATCTCGAAAACGAGGGCGCCATCCGGAATGATTCCGTGATTGATCAGGAGATAATGGGCACGGTTTACCGTGAACACCTGGTTGTCCGGGTCCTTCTTGAACTCCCTGATCTGTTCGATGTAATTGACCACGCTTGGTGACGATCCCACCACGATCATCTTGCCCCGCCTGACCGGCTCCATTTCGATCTCCTTGAGACCGAGCATAGCGGCATGGCGAATGTTGTTCGCCGCGGGCCTGACGAGTTTCGGATCCCACTTGTTTTCATAAGTGAGCGGCTTGAAATTCTCCGGGGGAGTAGCGGGGGACAAGCCCCCGCCACCTTCGGAGACCATGGTAAGGTCGTCCATTTCTGTCCTTTTTGGTTAGAAGGGACCGATGAAGCCAGTAGACGACGTTGAAGTCGGCTGCATGATCATCATTGGATTGGCGACAATCGCCGTTGGAGCAGGTGCAACCGTAGACGCAGTTGACACCTGGTTGCTTACGCCGGCCACGGCATAGGTCGTGGTCGAAGCGGAGCTGAGCCAGCCGGCAATGCTCGACACGAACAGCGGAACGTTCGCCGACGTAGTCGAGACAATATTGCCGACCAGGTTGGAGCCGCTGAGTGCGATCCAGCACCACTGGGTGGTGACAGTGCCGGACGCCGGAAGCGACGCTCCATTGCCATACCCGATCGCAGATCCCTGATAGACACCGACTCGGCAGCCGAGAGCAGCATAGGTCGAAGTGAGCTCGGTCACCGTGAAGGTCGAAGCAATCGAGGCGATGAACGCAACAAAGTCGCCCGTATTGATCGATCCGACAGACGAGACCTGGGCAAAGATATAGGCCGCGCCACCGCCCGCCATGACGATCGTGCCAGGAGAGAGGTTCGGGTTGTTGTTCTCGGGATAGTAAAGCTGGCTCTGCGTTGCCGTAGAGGCAGGAGAAGTTGGATTGGAAGCAACATCGATACCAAGAATGTTGCTGATGTTATACTGGGCAGGAGGTGCCGAGTTCGGATTGCTAGCCATGTGCTGCCTCCCTTAAGCGGTGAGAACGCCCTGGAGGCGCCCGTTGGAGAGAGTCATGTTGCCGGCCCAGCCGATCAGCTTGACCATTGCGTCCTGGTTTATCGAGAAGCGATCAGGAGACAACGGCTTGAAGTTCCGCTTGGAGTGCGGCCGATAGTAGATGTAATCCGAGTTGAGGAAGTACATCGTATTCGCAGGCACGCCGCCGATGGACGTGCCACCGGAGGTCGGACCGAACTGACTCGGGTCTGACGTGAAACCCTGGAAGCCACCATCCAGGACCACGGGAGAGCCCATGTAGACGAGGCTCTGATAACCAGCCTCGGCCATTTCGGCATCCGTGATGCGCTGCAGGGGCTGCAGGGACTCGTTGTAGAACAGCCAGTAATTGTTGTCCGCAACGAGCAAATCAGGCTTGTCGGTTCCGCGCACCAGCTGCACATACACCGCATCCATGTACCTGCGAATGTTCGCGGCCGAAGCTGCGGCACCGCCGTTGGTCAGAGATGAATAGGAGATGTTGCGCCAGAACTGCCAGGCCGAACGGTCGATGCCGCCGACAACACCCGTCGAGGGCGAGGATGCCACGAGGAACTGCAGGCCACCGATTGCCTTGGCGTTGGTGCCATCGGAATAGACACCAGACGAGGCAATGAGGGTGGTAAGCGAGTTCTCCGCGTTCTTCACGCGGCCGGCGATCAGGTTGATCATCTGCTCCTCGCCGGCATTCTGGAGCTCTTCCAGGCCGGAGATGGAGACAGCGACTGCTGCCTGCCGGATGTAGAATTCCGCGGCCGAAAAGATCGACTGCGGGGAGATGTTCAGGACTTCATAGCCCGAATACCAGTTCGCGGTACCGTTGAGGGCGTATTCGACTTCCTGCCAAATCGTGCGACCACCGTCGAACGATCGGACGTTGCCCTTTTTCTCAAGACGACGGAAAAGGGCGTTATTGCGGGTGACGTTGTCGGCGGCCTTTTTCGATCGGTTTTCGATCGTGGTCGTCACAACGTCGGAGACGTTCGGAAATGCCATTTAGATTCCCCATCTGGGAAATCCGGCCTACATGAGCGAGGAGATCGCAGCCCTCACATCGTCAGCAACATCACCAAACTGCCCCTTTGCCCCCGCTGGTTTCGGGGCGGTCGAGGGAACGCCATGAGGCGCCCCGTTCAGGGAAGCATTGGCAGCCTTGACCTTTTGTTGGACCTTGGTTGCCTGCTTGGCGACGAGTTCCTGCTGTTCCTTGGCCCGTTGCGCTTCGAGCATCTTGGTGCGGATGTCCGGATTCATCCAGACCGCCTTGTCATAGGCGTCCTGGAGGTCCGATGCCTGCCCCTTCTCCAGAAGCAGGGTCATCAGGGGTTTGACATCCTGATAATGCTCTGGAGCATTCTGCTCGAATTCCTGGACGGTCATCTTGGCGAATTGCATGGCAACCGCTTCGGAGACCTGTTCCTGGATGTTGACGGGCTGTTGCTGTGGCTGAATCTGTTGCGGCTGTTGGCCGGATGGTTTGGTAAGATCAACCCCATAATGCCTTGCGAGGTGTGCAATCGTGCCGGCCGGGTCGCGCTCCATCGAGTCGGATAACGTGAAGAGGTGATTGATGGCCTCTACATCGTTCTTGAATCCGAACCGCTGGTAGTATTCGCGCCGCGGGGCAATGATGCCCTCTAAAGACCTCAGGCGTTGACGTTCTTCGGAATATTGCTTGGAGCCATTGGCCATTTCGTCTTCGCGTTTCAGCACCGCCTGTTGAACAGCGGGTGGTAGCTTGACGAATTCGTTCTTGGCTTCAGCAGGCCAGCTCGTGGGTGGCTTCAAGGAAGGTACGTTTGACGGTACTTCCTTTGGAGCTTCCGGAGTTTCCGGGGCCTTGATTTCTGGTTGTTCCGCAGGTTCTGAGGCTACGAAACGTCCCTTTTCGTCGCGCGCCCTTTCGGACGCGGATTCCTCTACCTTCTCAGGCGCAGCCGTTTCAGGCGCTGCCTTTTCAGGTTCATTCGATAGCTGTTCGACAGAGGCGCGAACGGCCGAGATCATGTCATCGTGTTCACTCATTGCCATCCGTCCCCAGAATATCTTGTTCGTCCCAATCCAGGGCGATAGCCGTCATTGACTTTTCGCACAGCTTCCACCACGTCCCGTCCGAAGTCTTGATGTATTGGGGCACGCTTATCAGACTGTCTTTCGTTCCCAACTTCCACATATCCGTGTGCTTTTGTAACTTTTCGGAAAGCTGATTTTGAGTCATATTTCTTACCGTTGGCGGGATGCACCATGTCCGGAATTGTATCGCTGATCACGCCCCGAATGAATGTAGTTCCCTTGGGCTCGGCAAGGTGTTTTTCAACCAGCTCGCCGTTTCGATAAACCCATGTCGTCACGAGAAGAACTCCTTGATCAGCATCATCGCAATCTGGTCGTCCTCTTCCAACTCTCTCTGGGCTGCATTCTCATCAATGGTCTTCTTGAGCGCCTTCAGGTCCAGGCTGTAAAGAGACTTCTTTGGAGGAGAGAGAGCCCTGATCTTGGCTTCGATCGGCTGGATGAACTCCCCAACCGTTTCAGGCTCGAACTGGACACGTCCTGCAGCAGCATTGACTTCCCTTAGGACATCATCGACTTCACTGCGCCGTCTTGCGTCATAGGCTTGCTGTATCCTCGCGAGTTCTTCCCTGTAGTGGAGGAGACGCTTGATCTCCTTCTGGGTAAGGTGCCATGGAGGCCCGTCACCGGAGGGAATGCCTGTCTGAGGAATACTCGGAATCGCCGGGATGTGCGGCGATATCTCGATATGGACTCCCGCAGGGGAGGGTTGCGGGAAGAAGTAGTTGTCCCAGGACCCAAAACCTGTCGGAAGCTGCGTTTGTCCAGCAAAGCGTTGGGCTGTGTACGGGAAGTTATCGGTGAATGACTTCCTTGAAAGGACGAGCTGATCGGGCGGATAGAACAAGCCCGGCGTTGGCTGGATGAACGGCTTGTAAAGTGCCTGTCCATCCTGGGCCGGTTGGAATGGCCGGAAGTTGACCTGGTTATCGTAAGTCTGGAAACCCGTTGGTTGTGGCGGCGGCTTGAACAGCGCCTGACCGAGTTCGGGGCGAATGATTGTCTGAAAGTTGACCTGGTTGTTATAGGTGTCCGAACCGGGTTTATAGGGGATCGGCGCCGCTGCTTGGGGCTTAAACAGAGTGCCGGGGGTCGGATCTGCAACAATGAACGGCTGCTCTATTGTCGCACTGGTGAAACCAGCAACACCCGTTGGCGGGGATGGCTTGAAAAGCTCCTGTCCATCCTGCGGCCCAACGAACGTCTTGTTGACGACGAGATTATCATAGGACTGATAACCATACTTGGGTTGAGCCGTAGCCGGCTTGAAGAGCTCCTGACCGTCCTGAGGACCGACAAAGGTCTTGTTGATGACGAGGTTATCATATGACTGATAACCAAATTGGGTGTTAGGTTGAGCAGCCCCAGCCGGCTTGAAGTTGGCCGGAAAGTTCGACTGATAGAGAACACAGGTATTGATGACCTGTGATGCATTCAGGCCACCAGCATAGGCACTCAGATAAGCAGCAGGAGCCTGATAGGATGCCGAAACATCCTGAGGACCTACGATCGTCTGGAAATTGATCTGGTTGGTGTAGGTGTCGGACCCGGCATGAAACGCAGCGCCTGCCTGAACCTGAGGCTTGAACGAGAGAACCGGATCGGGACTAACGAACGTGCGCTTGACGATCTGGACATCGTAGGTCTGGACGTTTGCCGCCTTCGCAGGCGTCGGCACAAAGAAGCTGAATGTCGCAGCCGCAGCGACAACAGCCGCCCTCACAGGCATGTCCATCGTTCCAAAGAACGATGTTGACGGATTGGGAGCCGTTACCGGAAAGACTGACTGGTATTGTACCTGTTTCAATAGCCTACTGCCCTTGGCACGACCTGAAGAGCTGAGATGTCATCAGACAGATACGGCGCCCATTTCGGTGATCCGCCACCTGATGGGGCCCAAGCGGCAGCAATACCGCCGAACCCGAATGGTGCGCCGGTCGTATTGTTGGTGATCGTCGTAGCACCAGAGTTGGTGCTGTGAGCGCCCATGACCTGAAGAGTAGTTGTATAGGATGTTGTCATGTCACCGGTGGCGGACGTGCAGTTTGTCCATGCAGGAATTTGACCGCCGGAAATACCCATCGCCCCGCCGGCAATGATCACACCCCCGGATGGGTTGGTGATGGATGGGAACGTTTGTGGGTTGCCCGCAGAGGGGTAGGTGATGGTAACACTGCTCGATGGTCC
>Ga0335069_10010254_pt1 | contig 13281 bp, 11 predicted proteins | sample Lox_Sample_11_FD_206714 | JGI IMG/M metagenome (GOLD analysis project Ga0335069, IMG submission 206714) | Soil microbial communities from Loxahatchee National Wildlife Refuge, Florida, United States - Lox_Sample_1.1 | ecosystem: Environmental > Terrestrial > Soil > Wetlands | place: USA... | reverse complement strand
TTTGTAGAGCACCTTGTTCTCCTGGTCGATCATGGCCACGTACGTGTTTGTTGCGTGAAGATCGAGTCCGGCATAAACTGTCATTGGGGCACCTCCATGAAAAGATTTGGTTGTCTTTCACCATAGTACAACTTCATGTTGACTATGGCGAGGTGCCCTTTGACTTTAGATGATTCTACAGGTGTAAGCAATGACGCGCCTGAACACAAGAAGGGGCCAGTTTCCCAGCCCCCCCGTTTTTTGCCTGTATAGTTTTGTCTAGTAGCTATAAGGTTTCTGCCTCTGAAAATAGGGAAGGCTCTCCCTTGCCAAATGCGGGCAAACTAGCTATGGGACTTGAAAAGGATGAAATCAGGAAAGGGTAGGGCATCCCCGTCAAATAACTTCTAATCCGTAGGTTCCGCGTTCGAGTCGCGGCAGGCGCGCTTTAAAATCAATGCCGGGAATGCTCCTCTCTCCCGCAGCGTCTGACCCATTGGTCATGGTGTCGGACATTCCACGGATAATCCTTCCGGATTGACTCACGCCGAATCGAGGTCTATACTGCATCGCAGATTTGTCGCAAGATTGCACTGGAGTGCAAAAGGAGCCACAACTCCAGCAATGCATAGCACTCCTGCGTGGTCTGATTGCCAAAGGGGTGGGGTTATGAGAATTGCGCGTGGTTTGTTTCTTCTTTTGACCTCGGTGCTGGGCCTCAGCATGCTCGCGCCCGAGACCAGTGGCGTAAAGGGATACCCGGATCGCCCTATCCAGATGATCCTTCCTTACCCACCAGGCGGTCAGGGTGACACGGCGTGCAGAATGCTGATAGAGGAACTGGACAAACTCCTCGGCACCAAGATCATTCCGAATAATAGACCAGGCGCAGGGACCGTGTTGGGTGCAGATGCGGCAGTCAGGGCGAAGAAAGACGGGTACACGCTCTTCTACTCTAGTGCGTCGCCCGTTATCTATGTTCCGATCACCAATCCGGAGGTCGTACACTACGATCCGATGAAGGACCTGGAACCGTTGGGATTCCACTTTTTCATGCCGACTGTGGTCGGCGTGAAGGCTGATGCACCCTGGAAGACTTTCCCTCAATTCGTCGAGTATGCCAGGAAGCACCCCGGAAAGATTCGCATGACGTCAGTCGGCGTTGGCTCTTTCACGCATTTCGCCATAGAACTCCTCCAGTCGATCACGGGGATCAGGGTAACCCATGTGCCCTACGAAGGCGGTGAGAGCGTGGTCACGGGTGTCCTGGGAGGACATGTCGAGGCTGCCCTCGACGGGTATGGAAAGTTCAAACCGCATGTGGAGGCGGGCAGAATGAGAGTGCTCCTCATCGACCCCGCGTTGCCAAGCCATCCCGAGATCCCCACGCTCAGACAGTTGGGCTACGCACAGACTCTGCCGGCCACCTGGTTTGCGCCATGGGCTCCCGCCGGAATACCAGATGATGCCAAGAGAGTTCTTATACCCGCCATTGAAAAGGCCGTGAAGATCACCAAGCCGAAACTCGATCAGATGGGGCACCTCTGCGAATACAGATCGCCGGCACAAGTCTCAAAATTGAGGGACGAGGAATATAAACAGATTTACGATATCGCGGTTAGAATAGGGCTGCACAGGCAGTGAAAAGCGTCCGCGCGCATGATAATCGTTAAAGTAGAAGAGCTGAAAGAGCGATAAGAAAGGAGAACTTTTGCAGGGGCATTTTTGGATCCAGCTATAGTACGGTGCTATCAAATTCTTGGACTCGAAGCCGGAGCCTCGCTCGATGCGATAAAAAAGGCTTACCGCGATCTGATTCAGGTATGGCATCCTGATCGCTTTGAATACAACCCGCAATTAAAGAAGAAGGCAGAGGATACGCTCAAGGACATAAATTGGGCTTATGAAGCATTAGCCAGGTATGTAGCAGCGGCTCGTAACGGATCCAATAGGAAATCGCACTCTGGACGGGAAGGTTTTAGAGAAGCGTACCAAGACTTTGCAAACAGCGAAAACAAGTATGACGGTAGCAGGCAACAACATTCCCGAGAAAGCGATTTTGAGAGACAGGATTTCGACAGGTGGAAAGCTGAAAAAGAAAAAAAGGCAGCTTCACTTAATGATTCAAAAGCCGGCCAGAGCCCTAAACAAAAATGTTATTCTGTCATAGTGACTGCAGGTCTCCTTGTGCTTGTGCTCTCGGTTCTTGGTCTTGGCAAGTCCTGTGACCGGGAGTCTTCAAGGCTAGTGCACTCTGATAGGGGGACAGGGATTGCGTCCTCATGGGAGGAGAAGGCACGAAGCCTTCAGAGCCAACAGGATTTCCAATCACTGGTAGAGCATTGTCGTAAGTGGGTGGCGTCTAAGCCACGCGATGCCGGTGCCTGGAATTTCCTGGGCATGGCGTATGACAGCCGCCGTCAGTATGCCGAGGCTATAGACGCCTTTGACAAAGCGATACGACTGAAACCTGATGATGCAGAGGCGTGGTACAATTTGGGCGTAGCCTATGGAAGTACCCGGTCGTATGATAAAGAGATTAGCGCGTATCTGGAGGCAATACGCCTGAATCCCCATTTCGTTAACGCATGGAACAATCTTGGCGTGGCATACATGAAGCTCAAACAGGACACAAAGGCGATCGATGCTTTGCGGCGAGCGACACGCTTGAAACCAGACTATGCCCAAGCATGGAAGAACTTGGGTTTGGAATACTACATGGTCGATGATCTGAACTCGGCCAAGAAGGTCTATCAGATCCTCAGAAGACTTGATCCTGCTATGGCGGAAGACTACCTCCGCGTAATCATGTCTTAGCGGCAACTCTTGCGGTAATTAGAGCGCTTCCCGTCTGGCGCTAAGATCATATCGTTTGTTTCGGTCTGAGCTGAAGAAACTGGTTACGGTCACTGGAGCGTACTTTTATCTCGTGTATCCGCGTCCCCCGCAGGACCGTCATTACGACCTCGACACCTGCATTACCCAGCGCCCACACCTTGCGGTAAAAATCCGCAAGCCCGCTCACCGGCTCTCCATTGACGGTCACGATAAGATCGTCCTTTTTCAGACCGGCCTTCTCTCCCGGACCTCCCGCAGTCACCTGAGCGACAAAAACGCGGCCGTGCGCTTCTTCCGAGTTTATCCCGAGCCAGGGTCGGGGGGCCTTTCTCGGAAAGCCCGTGGTGAGGTCCCCGAGGATCGGGGTCAAGAGATCGACAGGAACGAAAATGTTGCAGGCCACGGTACCGGCGTGCGGCAGTGACACTGCGGTGAGTAATGATCCGATGCCGAGCAGCTTGCCCTCAGGCCCTATCAGGGCAGCCCCGCCGTAGTCCGGATACGCGGGAAACGTGACAATCGCATCTTCGAGGAGATACTCCCATCCGGCAGCGAACTCCATCCGTTTGACAACATAAGCGCCCCCTGCATTCGTTGATCCTCCTTCCCCCATAACGAGAACTGGATCCCCTGCTTTCAATAGTGCGGAGGACCCGAGTTGCAGCGGTTCGACGCCGAGAGGTTCTTCAGTCCTCACCACCCCAAAACCGGTCTCCTGGTCGTACCCCACGAACGCCGCTTTTACAGGTGTGCTTCTTGGCCCGATCACTTCCACAGTTTCTGCTTCCACGATCAGATAGCCGATGGTGAGGATATCACCCTTCGAATCTATAACGACACCGTACCCTTCCCGTTCAGTGCCGAGCGTATCGGCAGTCCGTGCGTGTTTCGGTACATGTGCGTGTATCCTGACAACGGCCCTGAAGATGTTCTCTGTTTCCTGGGCGGAGAAAGCAGGCATACCGAGTGCCAGTAACAGGCAGGAGATCAATATAACCCGTCCTCTCTTCATGCAAAGCTCCTTTGCAGGGTACTCTGTGTATAGTATAAGTCACAGATGCAGTTCTTGTTGGCGTTTCCCACTCAGCTTCGGTGACAATGCAATATGTGCTGCGCAGAATCCGCATCAGAGATACTTCTTGGATTCCGCGATCGGAGAAGATAGTGGACTCTCGACGATGGCAAAGCGGTGAAGCTCCGTGTCAACAGGCGCCAACTCCTGTGGAACAGGAACCGTGACTGGAGGGGGAGCCTCCATAGCCGCAGGTGATCGGACTGCTGGGGCTATTTCCACTGTTGCAACAGCTGGTTGTTATGCCTCCGTGACACATCACGGCGTCGGTGAGCCCTGCGCAGCAGATTCCCGTGCACGGGTTCCAACAGCCTACGGTAGAACCGCCAGAGCAGTTGTGAGCTGAATTCCCGGAGCCGCAGTCATTGCTGTTTCCGCCCCCTCCGCCGCTGCACCCGGTGGTCGATGACCCGGATTCACAGCAGATACCTGTGCCTGTATAGCAGTTCCCGAGGGCCTTATGCTCTGAGTTGAGGTTGACGAGTTCCGGGGGTGCATACGCGCATAGGTGTGGATCACCCGACTTAGAGGAGGAAGGAGGCGAGCGTCTCGCTCGTCGTCTTTCTTTCCTCTCCCTCTCTTTGCGGGGGGCACCCTCGGGACGGTGGACTGCGGCCAACCCCTCCGCGGCCAGTTGGTTGAGAAAGGCCGTAATCTCCTCTGGGGCTTCCCTGGGTACGTCTCTGGCATGAGCACCCAGTTCTTCCAAGAGGTCATCCAGGGTGTGGCTTCCATCAAGGAGTCTTGCCAGGTAGACCCCGGTGGGATTCAGGCCGAAGCCTTTACCGGTATCGGGATCGAAGAGCACTGCCCAGTCGTCGAACTCCTCGCGAAGCACAACGTGAGGATTCCGTACGGGCCTGTCGCTGCTGTTCACGATGCTGCTCTCGGTTTCACTTAAAATGCAATACACGTGCCAACACGTCCGTGCTTTGAATCATCACAAGAACCCCCTGCACTGCCGATGGTCTCCGTACCGTCCGCAGTAAACGTGAGAAAGCAATACACGGTGCGGGCATCATCACCACGCAATAGCGCGCAGACTGGGAAGATAAATGTAACAGGTTCAGGAAATAGAGGTTGCGGGTGTCGTACTGAATCTTCTGCCATCACACGACACCCGCCCGCTTCCCGCTCTTGTCCTGCTCCGTCCCTCAGGCAAGGGGTCTTTCAAGGGGGATCGAGATCTGTCCGATTTTTGTGGCGAAGAACACGCGTGCTTTTCGCGACAGGTAGACGAAGCATCGAATTGCAGCGGTTGCAGCAAGCCATAACACGATCAGAGCCAACGGTACGGCGAAACCGCTATTGACCACAAACAAGTTTTCCATGATACCCTCCTTTTTTAGAGGCCCTTGGCTTGTGCCCAGGCAAGAACTAAAGGTTGATCATCTTGTCCGCTTTCCGCCAGAAGAGCCTTCTGGACGTCCGCAACATAAGGATGGTCAGGATAGCAGATCAAGCAGATGTAGGACGTCAGCGTCGCGGCCACCAGTAAGAAAAAGACCACTACCAACACCACTCTCGTTACTTGTTTCATGGTTGTTCCTCCTTTTGGAAAAGTACGTGAATGGATCTTACTCGGTCCTTGCATGAGGTTGTCTCCTGTCTGCTTGGGGCTCAGTCGATCAGCGCCTCGGTCGCCATTTCAATGGCCTGCTGGGATGGTTCCAGCGCAAACGGCGATCTGGCACTGATCTCCCGGCCGAGCAGTACTAAGGACACGATTACCAGGATGACGGCCGTCACATGTGCTGCTACCACAAGGCGTTCTTTCATGGGGATTACCTCCTTTATGCTTCGTTACTAGCAGTTTAGGGCGGAAGGTCCACTTTGTGAATAGGACGTAAAATGGTGTAAAGTATGACGCTAATAGTAATACTTATAGGAGTGACAGGAGATAGGATCGGAGGTTTGTCTTCCCTTTATTGAGGTCCAGCTTCTTTCTGATCAGAAACCGTTGCTTGTCGATGGCTTCCTTGGTTACATGCAATGCTTCCGCGATATCCTTGCTGGTTCTTCCCGCCTTGATCAAATCGACAATCTCAAGTTGACGCGGGGTGAGGTTGAAGGCGCGTAGATTATCGAGAAAAGGAGAGAGGATTTCTCTGAGATTCGTTTGGATAAAGCCGACCATGGTCGCGCTTTGAGGCTCGAGCCTGCTCTTTATAAGCTTCTCGACATGCGGGAGTACAAGTTGCTTTACATTTGCCACAAAGCGTGCCTCAAGTTCTTTTCTGTCTTCCTCTCGGTGTTTCAGCAGCACCTTCAGCGCAGCGTTTGCTTCCTGAAGGCTGAGGCGCTCTGCTTCGAGAGCCTTCTCAGCTTCTCTGCGCGTTTCGATTTCCTTTTCAAGCTGCCGGCGTGCCTGCATCCGGGCTATGATCGTTCCCAGTTCCGCAGAGAGGAAGTCGAGCGTAAGTCGACCCTGCTCGGGTATCTTCGTCCCGTCCGGATAGCCGACTGTGAGAGCACCGACCACCTGGCCCTCTCGCTGTATCGGGATCAATGCGCCGTAGGCTGGTCGGCCCTGGTCGCCTACAGGTTCGTAGACGCTCTTGCCTTTCATTACCGCGGACCACAACGCAGATCCTGCAGGTATGCTGCCGTGACTACCTGGGAACACATCTGAGGGGCTGACGGACGAGACCAGCTCAAGGTCCCCGACCGGCTCCGTTTTTAGCCAGATGCACGCGCTCTCTGTGGCCGATGCCTTCAGCGCCGCTTGAAGAATGAGGGTGAGTCCTTGGTCGAAACTTTCTATCTGCGCCAACCGCAGGGCAAGATCGCGTTGCATGAAGATCTGCTCTACTGCCAGCTGTTCGCGTTGTCTCAGGCGTTCCTCGAGTTCCTTTCGCTCGGTGAGATCATATGTAATGACGATCGCTGAACTGACCGGCTCATCGCGTGTGGCGTAAGGCGAATAAACGACCTCGCAATAACGCTGGCCGAGAGCCGGGAAGCGCATCCAGCCCTCGTCCCGAGTCTCCTTTCCCCTGAAGCATTGCTGGAGCCTGCGTCTTATGCTCTGGTCGAATGCCTTACCCCAAAGGCTCCGTACCGTCCTGCCGATTATTTCCTCCGGTTCCTTGCCGTGGGCTGCTGCGTAGCGTGTGTTCACCCACTTATAGATGTAGCTGGAGCTGATGAGGCTTACAGGGAGGTGGAGGGCTTCAAGGACCGCAAGCTGTTCTGTTCTCGCTACCCCGGAGGATGATATTCCCTTCTTTGTGGTGGCCGCCGGATGCGAGGGAGATCTTTGCCCTCCGGCGGAGCCTGGGTGCGATGCATGCCGTGCGCGACCTTTTGTGAGAGCGATGAATAATCCTCCCAATGCGTACTCGTCACATTTTACTGAGATGCTGACAGTGAAGACAAGCAATATTTTTTTGGTAGTGCACGGCGTTGCGGAAACGCCTCACGATAGCACTCTCTTGGGATGGAGTGCTCCCTTGGGTGTTAATGATTTGCGTTCGGACGCATGTGGGCGCGGAATCCGAGTCGGCCTATCTGGCCATCACGAACCTTCCGTCCTTCACCTGGACCATCAACGCGGCATCCTTGTGAATACCTCGATGGTCATCCTTGCTGAACGTGTAGGTTCCACCAAAAATCCCGGGATAGTTCTTGATCCGCTCGATGGCATCTCTCAGTTTGACGCTTTCATTGGGCCCTTCAGGGATGACCTGCCTCATCCCTTCTGCAACGACCCGCGCAGCATCCGTAGCCACAACTGCATAGATATCAGGCTCTTTCTTGAACTTCTTTTCAAAAGCCTCGGTGAACTCCTTCATCAGCTTCTTCTGGGGATACGAATCGGGAAGTTCTCTCCAAACGACGTAATGGGCACCGGGCAGCAGAAGTGGCTCCGGCTGAAAATCCCGGATGAGTTTGATGAAGGTGTCAGAAAGATTGCCGTGCCCTGTGATGTAGGGTATTTTGAAACCCATTTGCGTGAAATTCTTGGCGACCACAGCATTCGGTGCGCCGCTCACACCGACAATGAGCGCCTGAGGATTGATCCCCTTAACCTTGGCAAGTTGCGCCGTCACATCCAAATCCTTGACATTGAAACGTTCACCCGCGATCTCAAGTCTGTATTTCTTTGCGGCCTTGTTCACCTCTTCAAACCATGTCTGACCCGTTGAATCGGTGGCACAAAGCGTAGCCACCCGTTTGGTGCCCTTTTTCACCAGATAGTCAAAGATGGTCTCGACCATCTCCGAAGTGTGCACCCAGGAGGCGAAGCAGAAGGAATCGGCATAGTTGGGGTCGAAGGAGCCTGACGTTGAGTAGTTCACAACCTTTTCCTCCTGAGCGACGGGCTTCGCAGCGTTCGAGGTTGCAGTGATGGGCGTTCCGATGATTGCCACGACCTTATCCCGTTGGATCATCTTCTTGACGTTGCTCGCCGATTTCTCAGGACTGCTCTCGTTGTCGTAGGCAAAGACCTGCAGGGGGCGGCCTTTGATACCTCCTGTCGCATTGAGCTGCTCTGCAAAGAACTCAACGGCACGCACCTCCGGCTCTCCCAGCCACGCTCCATAACCAGTGGCATCCATGTTCACGCCGAGTCGCAGAGATGGTTTCGTTTGCGCGAAGACGAGAGAAAGGTTCGCCACTGATAGGAGGAGACAGATCATCAACACGAAGGCTACCCGGGACAACTTAGCACCAATCATCATTACCTCCCTGCTTGTTTGTGTTTTAACGAAACCAACTCGGTTCACTATTCATTATCACTCCCAACCTCGCAATTCAACAGAATTCAAATTGCCAGATCCCATTGACTATTCGCATGGACTTACTAGATTACAGGTAAAGCAAGCTTGATTTCGTACTCTTCTGCGAGAAGGTGAGCGTATGGTAAACAAACTAGCCGGAATCTACGAAAAGAAAATAAGACCCCGAGTGAAGAAGATTGTTATTGGACTCGTTATCTTCTTTGCCCTGTTCACCCTCGTGGGGTTTTTTGTTCTGCCTCCCGTAATGAAATCCGTCTTGATCAAGGAACTCTCCAAGAATCTCCATCGGGAAGTAACCCTCAACCAGATCAGGATCAATCCCTACACTCTTTCCGTAACCGCAAGAGGATTAACGATCAAGGACCGGGCCAGTGGCGAGACGTTCGTATCCTTCGACGAGCTCTTCTTGAATCTGGAGAGCCTTTCCATCATCAGAATGGCTCCGGTCCTTAAAGAACTCCGGATCACCAGGCCCTACGTAAGGATCACCCGTAACCAAAACCTCTCCTACAATTTCTCAGATTTACTGGAGGAGAACAAGCCGGCTCCGGAGAAAACCAAGTCCAAACCCTTACGCTTCGATCTGAATAACATCAGCATACAGGACGGGAGCATCGATTTTCTAGACGAACCAGAGAACACAAAACATACCGTCAGAGACTTGAAAATTGGCGTCCCCTTTCTGTCGAACATCCCTTCCTATGTGCAGAGGTTCGTGGAGCCGCATTTCTCAGCGAGGATTGACGATGCTCTCTACACCATCCAGGGTCAAACAAAGCCGTTCGCCGATTCTCGTGAAACCTCCGTTGATGTCGCTATCAAGGGTTTCAATATACCGTACTACCTGGCGTATATCCCCATGAAGATGAAGTTCAGGCTTGTTTCGGCGTCAATGGATACAGACGTAAAGATATCTTTCATTGAGACGAAAGGAAGAGATCCCGCTCTCACCGTCACAGGCAATGTCTCCTTGAAAAACATGGCCGTGGACGATGAAAAAAACAAGCCGCTCTTCAGACTCCCCCTGCTCGATATCTCCATTGCCCCGTCAGAGCCCCTTTTGAGGACCGTTCACCTGTCGAAGGTGTCGATCACTTCGCCAGAATTTGACATCCAGCGTGATGAAAAGGGGGTCCTCAACACGCAGTTGTTTCTCTATGAGAAGGGCAAAGAAAGGATTGCCGCTAGAAAAACCGAGGAGGCACCACCCCTGTCGCTGGAGATCGATGCGATAGTGCTGTCAGGGGGGAAAATCTCTTTTACTGACCTTTCCAGGAGTAAGCCCTTCAAAACGATTTTCGACCCGATCGACCTGAAGATTGACCATTTCAATAACGGCAAGGACAAGAAATCAGCCTATGCACTATCCCTCAAAACCGAAGCCAATGAAACCATCAAAGACGAGGGTGAGTTTTCCGTGGAGCCTCTGTGGTCCGAAGGCGTGGTGGCGGTCTCTTCCGTTTCTCTCAAGAAGTATGGCCCTTACTACAAGGATGCCATCCTCTTCGACATCGAAGACGGCCGCATCGACCTTGCAACCCGATACAGATATGCAGGAGGTGGAAAGGAACCGGAGATCAGTCTTTCGGGGATGTCTGTTACGCTCAGGGATCTCCGCCTCAGGAAGCCAGGGGAGCAGCGGGACTTTGTCAAGATTCCGAATTTCTCCATCAATGAAACAGATGTGGATCTGACAAAAAGAGAAATCGGCGTGGGAAGATTCTCCACAGAGAAAGGTGAACTCCTCGTCAAACGGTTGCGTAACGGCGATGTGAATCTCCTCACGCTGACTCCGCTCCCATCAACTCCAAAAGAGCCAGCAGGAAAACCAAATACCAGGGAGACTCCTGGCGAGTCTGAGAAACAGTGGCTTGTCACCCTAAAGCAGATGCTGATCGATAAGTACATTGTTCGTTTCGAGGATGAGACGACTCCAAGCCCGGTCGTGTTAAGCGCCCAGAACGTGAGGTTGAAAGGAGAGAATATTTCGACCGCGAAGAGGAGCAAGGGAAAGCTTGACCTCTCTTTCCTTCTGAATGGGAAAGGAGCAGTTTCCACTGCAGGAAGTATCAGCACGGAACCTCTTTCTGCAGATCTAAAGATAGGGCTGAGGGGCATTGATGTTGCTCCTTTCCAACCTTACTTCGCGGATCAGGTAAACTTGACGGTAACCGGAGGGGCCGTCTCCACGGCCGGTAGCCTTTCCTTCGCGTCAGCCGAGAGAGAGAAGATAAAACTTGCCTACAAGGGGGAGGCTTCCGTGGGCAATTTTTCCTGCATCGATAAACTGAGCGGAGAGGATCTTCTGAAATTCGAATCCCTCGCATTAACCGGTCTAAACGTAGGCTACACGCCCCTTTCGATCGATATCAAAGGCATCTCTCTGACTAACTTCTATGCTCTCGTGGCGGTCAACCCTCAAGGAACGATTAACCTTCAGGAGGTGCTGGCGCCCGAGGGGTCGAAAACAAGGACGGCAGCGAGCGCTGCCCGCACGATATCAACCGCAGCCCCTCCTAAAGGAAAAGAGCCTCCGACAAGCACGAGGATCGATCAGGTCACGCTTCAACAAGGGAGGATAGACTTCACAGACAAATCGGTTAAGCCGGAATTCTCCGCACGTGTCTCGGAGATGGGAGGGAGAGTGTCAGGGCTTTCAGCTGAGTTGAACACGACAGCGGATGTTGAACTTCGCGCCAAGCTTAACGACTACGCCCCCATTGAAATAACCGGCAAGATAAATCCTTTAAGAGAAGACCTCTTTGTAGACCTGAAGGCCCGGATTAGAGACCTGGATTTGAGCCCTGCCACCCCTTATTCCGGAAAATACGCAGGGTATACCATCGAGAAAGGTAAATTCTCCGGCGATTTCAACTATTCCATCGTCAAGGGAAAGCTCGACTCCCAAAACAACATCTCGATCGATCAGTTCACCTTTGGCGAGAAGGTGGATAGCCCTCAGGCAACGAGCTTGCCGGTCAAACTGGCCGTTGCCCTGCTGAAGGATAGAAAAGGAGAGATCAAGCTCGACCTTCCTGTTACAGGAAGCCTCAACGATCCGAAGTTCAGCGTGTGGGGCGTTATCGTGCACATCATCACTAACCTGATCACCAAAGCCGCTACCTCGCCATTTGCGCTCCTCGGGGCTGTGTTTGGAGGAAGCGGGGAGGAACTGAGTTATGTCGAGTTCGACTACGGGAGCACGATCATTACAGAACCCAACATGAAAAAACTTGATACCGTCTCAAAGGCTCTTTACGACCGGCCTTTCCTGAAACTGGACATCGAGGGTCATGTGGACATGGAAAAGGACAGAGAAGGGCTGAAACAGCTTCGTTTCATCAGGAAGCTCAAGGTTCAGAAACTGAATGAAATGGTGAAGAAGGGGCAGGCTGCCCTCCCGGTGGACGAGGTGAAGATTGAGCCTTCCGAATATGAGAAGTACTTGAAGATGGCCTATAAAGAAGAGAAATTCCCTAAACCGAGAAATTTCATCGGTATGGCGAAAGATATTCCTGCTCCAGAGATGGAAAAGCTGATGCTGACCCACACCCCTGTCGATGAAGGGGATTTAAGAGCCCTCGCATCTGAACGGGCCATGAAAGTGAGAGACGCCATTCTGAAATCGGGGCACGTAGAACCCGAAAGAGTCTTTATCCTCGAGCCGAAATCCCTGGCCCCCGGAAAGAAAGACAAGATCAAGGCAAGTCGCGTTGATTTGACGTTGAAGTGATAAGAAGTAACTGACCAAACCGGTCCGTTCAGGCGAGGGTGCGCTGTTATGATCCCACGGATGATCCATTTCTTTCGTGCGGGTATCTGGGAAACCCGTGTGAAAGACCTCCCTTTGCTCAACAGATTCTTTGTAAGGACTCTGCGCATTCTTCTTCTGGCATCCCAAAAATTCGTTACAGACAATTGCCAGAAGACAGCTTCTGTCTTGACCTACTATTGTTTGCTCAACGTTGTCCCGGTCGTTGCAGTGGCCTTTGGTATTGCTAAAGGCTTTGGCCTCCAGAAACTGATCCAAAAACAGATTCTGCAAATCGCCGATAAGGCAAGTTTGCAGCCGGATGTAACCAATCAGATCCTTGCCTTTTCTCATAATCTCCTGGAACGGGCAAAAGGGGGCCTGATCGCCGGGGCAGGCACCATCCTGCTTTTCTGGACGGTGATATCGATACTCGGGAAGATTGAAGGGTCCCTTAACGACATCTGGGAGATAAGAAGACCCAGGTCGCTGATAAGAAAATTCAGCGACTACATGGCGATGATGGTTTTTGCTCCTCTCCTCCTTATCGTTTCGAGCAGCGCAACGGTCCTGGTGGCGAGTCAGATGAGTGTGGTTTTGCACAAGATCGGGGCTCTGGGAGTTTTCAGTAACGTCATCCTCTTCCTGCTAAGCTTACTGCCCTACGTATCCATCTGGGCCCTGTTGGCCATGGTCTACCTGATCATGCCAAACGCCAGAATCCCGCTCAGGTCAGCCGTTCTGGGAGCTGTCGCTGCAGGAACGATTGCGCAAATCGTGCAATGGGTGTACATCAAATTCCAGATAGGGGTGGCGAGCTACGGAGCCATTTACGGCAGTTTTGCGGCATTGCCTCTATTCCTCGCGTGGCTTCAAATAAGCTGGATGATCGTTCT
>Ga0335069_10010253_pt1 | contig 13281 bp, 8 predicted proteins | sample Lox_Sample_11_FD_206714 | JGI IMG/M metagenome (GOLD analysis project Ga0335069, IMG submission 206714) | Soil microbial communities from Loxahatchee National Wildlife Refuge, Florida, United States - Lox_Sample_1.1 | ecosystem: Environmental > Terrestrial > Soil > Wetlands | place: USA: Florida... | reverse complement strand
CGGGCCCGCCGCTGGCGGCCATGCTGACCTACAGCTCGGCCGTCACCTTGTATCTTGCCTATCTCGGCTTCGCAGGCGGTTTAACCGGCATACTACTGTGGCCGGCGGTCGTCCTGCACGCGATCATGACGGCAATCCTGATTTCGGCGTCGACAAAAAACAGGAAGATCCTAAACATACGTGCATAATGGCACTCGCACGGTCTTACAGGGCAGAGCTCGTGACTAAGTACAAGCTTTCGGCGGATTCAGCGTCCTACAAGGCTTTCGTGTCAACTCCAAGCCGCGCCGCAGCACTATAAGAAAACGCGTCAAATTTTAATTGATGGAGTGTTTGATGACGCGATCGGCGAGTTCGCGGTCGATTATGCCGATCAGAACCAGCGCGATTACCGGGCGTTCGTCAAGGCCGTCCGAGAGGAACGGGTCAAGGCGGTCGTTGAATCCTAGGTCTGCAATCAAGTGCGCCACATTGTGTTCGATCCTGCTGCTGGCGTTGTCGCAAGCCATACTCGCGCAGGCTCAGACCACGCCAACACCGGATCAGCTCGAGGAGGAAAAGCTGGAGCGGGATTTTACCGATCCCCTTTCAACTCTGCCTCAGTTGGTTGTCAGAGACGCCTACACGCCGGCAAACTACGGACCTTGCACGCCGCCGGCATGTCTCAGAAATTATGAAACTAACCAGGTCATCATCAGGCCACTCATCCCGCGCGTACCTCCGAATACTCTACTTCCGGTCCCGCAATTGATTAGACCAACGTTTGCGTTGGTGACAGTCCAAAGCTCAAGGGGTGGAACCCGGACAGAGTTCGGCGACCTGCCGGTTTTTGACCTCGCGGTCCTGCCGTGGCTGGACGGAAAGAAGACTGGATTCCTCGTTGGTGTCGGGCCCGCCGTCGTGTTTCCTACTGCAACCTCTAGAAGCGCCGGGCAGGGCGCCTGGCAGGCAGGGCCGGCGGTCGGCGCAATTTATAAGGGTATTCCGGGCTTGCTGTTCGGTTTCATCGCCCAGAATCCTGTCAGCTTCGCGTACACGTCACCGAAGCGCCCGCCTCAAAACACGCTTGAGTTCCAGCCCGTCCTTGCCCTGCATCTATGGGAAAAATGGTACCTGCGTTCGGCGGAGGCCGACTGGACTATTGGATGGCGTCGTCATTCGCCCACCATGTTGCCGCTCAGCCTCGGGCTCGGACGCACATTGGTGCGTCCTGGCCTGCCTCCGATGAGTCTATTTGTCACTGGGCAATGGATGGTTTACAGGCAATTTGCTCCGATCGCACCTCAGACGACTATCAACCTCGGTCTCACGGTTGCATTCCCCGAGCTTCAGGGACTCTGGGAACAAGGGGCTCAGAGCAATTGAAGAATGCCATCTCGCGCAGTTCGCTCCTGACGATGCTTGTGATCGTCGCGCTGGCTGCCGCTGTGCCGTTCGCGGTGGTGGAGTTCATGAAGACTGGAGAGTGTTTTACCTGCTATCGCATCGCTTCGCGGATGAGACTGTTCGTTCCACATCCGACGTGGGAAGACTTTCCGCGCCTGGCATTCGACGAAATACGCTTCTGCGGCGCGACCAGCGTTCAAGTAATGAGACGTATGCGGGGCGATGATTAGCGATCTCATTGCCACTCTACCCCGGGAGCCTCACGCCGCGCTGGAGCATCATCGGGAACGGCTGAACGCGACTATTGCCAGGTCCTTTGCGGATGAGGAGGAGAAGCTGGAGGCTTCAGTGGAAGACCGTCAGGGATTGGGCGTTCCCCGCGCCGGGCTGGAACCAACGCGCCAAGTGACTAAATGAAAATCAGCCGCCCCCTCGCAATCGTCCTCCAGCAGCTTGCCGCCGGAGTGGGGTTGATTCTTATGCTGTCCTCCGTCGCCGCGGCGCAGAACCGGAGCAATCCAACGGAACTCAACGTTGCGGTTGGCGTCGTCCCACCGTTCATTATGGAACAGAACGGCGCATTAACCGGATTCAGCATCGATCTATGGAACGCGATCGCCGCGCGGATCAATGTGAAGACGCACTACGAGACTCTGCCGGACGCTGCGTCGCTCCTGGCTGCGATGCTCTCCAAACGAGTCGAGGTCCTCGCTGCGCCGGTCATCATAACTGCAGCGCGCGACGAGCAGATCGATTTCTCGCTACCCATTATGCAGGCAGGCCTGCAGGTCATGGTGCGTGATACCGGAGAAGCAGCCGCGCCGAACCCTCTCGCAGATCTGCTTGAGCTGTTGTTCTCGAAAACGACTCTATTGTGGCTCGGCATCGCAGTGGTCCTCGTGCTCATCCCGGCGCATCTGGTTTGGGTATTCGAACGCCGTCGGGAAGACGGGATCCTCATGCATAGGAGCTATATCCCGGGCATTTTCGAGGCAATGTATTGGGCGGTCTCGTGCCTGACGGCACAGGCGGAGGTGATGCCACATCAATGGGTAGCGCGCGTGTTATCGGTGTTCTGGATGTTCGCAGGCGTAGTTTTCGTGGCGTTCTACACCGCGCAACTAACCACGACCTTGACCGTCCGGCAAATTCAAGGGTCGATTGGTGGTCCGGACGATTTGCCTGGTAAGCAGGTAGGCACTATCGCGAACAGTACCGCAGCCGATTATCTGCACGCGCATAACATTCAAGCCCGAGAGTTCCAGCAATTGGCTCCGATGCTTCAGGCCTTGCAAAGTAAACAGGTCGAGGCAGTGTTCTTTACTTCCCCGGTGCTTCTCTACTATGCGGCGCATAGCGGCAAGGGCTTGGTTAAGCTCGTCGGTCATGAAATTAATGTGTCGCCGATCGCTTTCGGCTTTCAGTTGGATAGTCCGCTACGAAGAAAAGTCAACGGCGCTCTCCTGACGTTGCGCGAAAACGGAGTGTACCAGGAGATTTATAACAAGTGGTTCGGTAGCCCATAGGCCGAAGATGCCCACGGCCAGATCAGCGGCGCCCAGTGCGGTCGCGCCAGCTGGATATGGTGTCGACCAGCTAGACGCAAGCTCGGGTTTAGTCTTAAAAAATTTACGCAATTTTGATGGAAACCAATATCAGTGACTTGAATCGCATTTCGGGTGCGTGTTTGCAGGCGCGCTCCGGGGTTCTTTTTCGGCATTGTGCCCCGAGCACCACTGGACGCTGATTCCAAAGACGTAATAAGGCGATTTTAGTATAGAACTGTGTGAGGCCCCCGCCCGACGAATGAACCGCGACTTCTCTTGAGTCGAGTTCAAATCCGGCGAATCTCGAACCGAAAGACAGAGTGGAAGAGGGCAGTAGAAATGGATGCAGCGAAAAATGAAGAGATGAGAAGGCTCCAAGAAGCTCGCGAGAAGCAGGTCGCCTGGCGCAAGTGGGGACCCTACCTGAGCGAGCGCCAGTGGGGCACGGTCCGCGAGGACTACAGCGAAGGGGGTGACGCCTGGAATTTCTTCACCCACGATCAGGCCCGCTCGCGCGCCTACCGCTGGGGTGAGGACGGTATCGCAGGCCTTTCCGATGACAAACAGCGCCTGTGCTTCGCGCTGGCCCTGTGGAACGGAAAGGATCCTATACTCAAAGAGCGCCTGTTCGGGCTCACCAACAGCGAGGGCAACCACGGCGAGGACGTCAAAGAGTACTACTTCTATCTCGATAGCACGCCGACCCACTCGTACATGAAGTACCTCTACAAGTACCCCCAGGCGGCCTATCCCTACGCCGACCTGGTGGAGACGAACCGCCGCCGTTCCCGGAACGAGCTTGAGTATGAATTACTCGACACCGGTGTTTTCAATGACGACCGCTACTTCGATGTATTCGTGGAATACGCCAAAGCCGGTCCTGAAGACATCCTGGTGCGGATCACGGCAGCTAACCGGGGGCCGGACCCGGCCGAACTGCACCTCCTGCCGACGCTATGGTTCCGCAATGACTGGGCGTCGTGGATTGCCGAATCCAACAGAGCCGCCGAGAAACCAAACCTCAGGCAGGTCGAGGCAGCGGCGGGCACCAGCGCGGTCGCGGCAACCCATTCGCTGCTGGGCGGATTCGTCCTTTCCTGCGAAGGCCAGGTGCCACTGCTCTTCACTGACAACACAACGAACCACGAGCGGCTTTTCCCCGGGCAAAAGAACGAGAGCCCTTACGTCAAGGATGGCATCAACGACTACGTGGTACACGGCAATCAAGGCGCAGTGAACCCCGAAAAACAAGGCACCAAGGTCGCGGCGCACTATCGGGTAACGATTGCTCCCGGCCGGTCAGCTACCGTGCGGTTGCGCCTGACCGGTCAGTCCGCTGGCGGTAAAAGTGGGAAAACGAACCCATCCAGCTTCGGTCCAGAGTTTGACAAGACCATGGCCGTCCGGCTGCAGGAGGCGGATGAGTTCTACCGCTCGGTGACCCCGCCTTCGGTGTCCCCGGACGCGGCCAACGTAATGCGCCAGGCCATCGCCGGCATGCTCTGGAGCAAGCAGTTCTTCTTCTTCGACGGTGACAACTGGCTGGTCGAGCACCACTCCAACCCCCTGCATACCGGATATCGTAACTCCCGGAACTCGGAGTGGTTTCACATGCTCAACGAGGACGTCATCTCGATGCCCGACAAGTGGGAGTACCCGTGGTACGCGGCCTGGGACCTCGCCTTTCACACGCTCCCACTCTCGATCGTGGACCCGGACTTCGCCAAGCAGCAGATGGAACTGATGTTCAGCGGAGTCTACCAGCACCCCAGCGGTGCGATACCAGCCTATGAGTGGAACTTCAGCGACGTAAACCCCCCGGTCCACGCCTGGGCGACCATGGTCCTCAATCGCACCGAGCAGGCCCTGCGCGGCGAGACGGACGTGGATTTCCTCAAGAAGGCATTCAACAAGCTGTCGCTGAACTTTACCTGGTGGGTCAACCGTAAGGACCGGTTCGGTAAGAACGTGTTCGAGGGCGGGTTTCTGGGGTTGGACAATATCGGCATTTTCGACCGCAGCGCGCCGCTCCCCACCGGCGGCCACCTTGAGCAGGCGGACGGCACAGCCTGGATGGCTTTATTCAGCCAGAACATGCTGGAGCTTGCAATTGAACTCGCCGTCCACGACCCCGCTTACGAAGACATGGTCGTGAAGTTCGTGGAGCACTTCGTCTATATCGCTAACGCTATGAACCGTCCCGGTCAGGATGGCCTGTGGGACGAAGAGGACGGTTTCTACTACGACCTGCTGCGGCTCCCAGACGGCAGCGCCAGGCGGCTCAAGGTGCGCTCGATGGTGGGTCTGCTGCCCCTGTGCGCCACGACCATAATCGAAGCTTGGCAGCGGGAGCTCGTCCCGCGGGCGACAGCTCAGCTTCTCCAACGCCTGCGGCGGATGCCCCACCTGATGAACTCCATCCACCCCACGGGCCCGGGACACTTTGGTGTGGTGGACCGCGGGGTTCTGGCTCTGGTCAACCCGGAGCGGCTTCGCCGGATCCTCACGAAGATGCTCGATGAGAGCGAGTTCCTGAGCCCCTACGGCATCCGTTCGCTCTCCAAGTTCCACGATCAACACCCGTACGTCTTCAATGTGCAAGGCCAGGAGTACCGGGTGGACTACCTGCCGGCCGAGTCGAACACCGGCATGTTCGGCGGCAACTCCAACTGGCGGGGACCGATTTGGATGCCGGTGAACATGCTCATCATCCGGGCGCTGCAGAACTTCTACCTGTATTACGGCGACAACTTCAAAATTGAATGCCCCACAGGCTCCGGCAAGATGATGAACCTCTTCGAGGTCTCCAAGGAGATCGCGGATCGGCTGAGCCGGATCTTCCTGCGCGACGAGCGCGCCAGACGTCCGGTATATGGAGGCACGGAAAAGTTCCAGTCCGACCCGCAGTGGCGCGACCACATCCTCTTCTACGAATACTTCCACGGCGACAACGGGGCCGGGTTGGGCGCCAGCCATCAGACCGGCTGGACGGGTCTCGTGGCCACAATCATCCAGCTCTACGGCCTACTAGATCCTAAGCGGTACCTAGAAGGGGGCAGGCGGGTCGGGTTCAAGGACCTGCGTTCTGAAGCGCAAGGCGGAGATGCTCTCGACTCCCGCTAAAGCCGCAAGGCATTGGAAAAGGGCGAAAGATAACCGAGCTCTGCGGGTGTGTTTTGTAATACCTCGTCGATAAAGCGTGAAAGCCTCGCAATGACTGTCAGCGTGAGTCCGATAGCCGCCGCGATAAACCTGCTTAGTTCTGGTGTGCGAGATGGACGAACGTCTCGGCTTTTGGCGAACCCGTGGACGGCACTTGAGCGATGTCCGCTCAGATGGAGTCATAAAATGTCAGAGCACAGCGTGGAGATGAGGGAACCCGTCTCGGTCTACCAGAGGATGAAGGCCGAAGTGCTTAGTGTGTTTCCTGCCGTCGTGTTCTTCTTCTTGGCGTTGAATCTGATCAATATCAGTGACGCTCTGATGTTTCATAAACAACAAATTGCGGTCGAACGAGAACTGCACTTGCTCATAGGCGCCGCAGTCGCAGGCAAGGTGCTGACTGCTGTGGATTTGCTTCCATTTTTGAATGTGTTTCGCGGCAGACCGCTGATTTACGCGACTCTTTGGAAGACATCCATCTATTCACTGGGGGTTTTGTTGTACCGCTATTGCGATCGACTCGCGCCATTCATTTTTCAGTACAAGGAGCTTGGCGTCGCAATTCAACAATGGATACTTCGAGAGGATTGGTACCGGTTCTGGGGAGTTCAGCTTTGGGTATTCCTAATACTGCTCGTCTATGTGGCTGCCAAGGAAACGATCGAAGAAATAGGTGGTACGCGTATGCGCCGACTCTTTTTTGGGTTCTAGTCAGTTTGGAGGCAAGAACGCAAGCCCATGTTTATCAGAAAGCGAGGTTCCCCGCTGCCGGTGGGCCATACCCCGTGCTATGCCGCAAGTGCCGTCCCGGCGAGAATGATTCTGCCCAGGCTTGAGCACAGATTTCTAATGCCGGCCTTTACGTCTTCCGTCAGCGCTGCCACCGGGCGGCGCGGCAGTGGCAGCAAGCCTCTGGCGACGCGTCGCGAGATCCTTCGCGATCTGATTTCTCCAAAGTTGCCTGACACGATTCGCTTCTCAGAGACGTTCGATGCTTCAGCATCGGATCTGATGGCGGCAATTCGCTCGAATGGACTTGAGGGCGTCGTCGCAAAGCGCCGCGACAGCTCATACAAGCCCGGAGATCGGTCCGGAGCCTGGGTGAAGGTGCGCGCAAATCGAGGTCAGGACTTCGTGATCGGTGGGTACATTGCTGGCTCGACAACCTTCGATTCGATCCTGGTCGGATACTACGAGGGAAGCGATCTAATGTGTGCAGGCCGAATTCGGAACGGATTCGCGCCAGCTTCGCGTCGGACGGTATTCTCGAAGTTCGAGCGTCTGTCGATCTCAAAATGCCCGTTTCGGAATCTTCCCGAATCCGGAAAGGGCAGATGGGGCGAGGGCCTGACTGCGGAAGATATGAAGAAGTGCCGCTGGCTCAAGCCGCAATTAGTAGGGGCGATCGAGTTCCTCGAATGGACGCCAGATGGCCGTCTCCGCCACCCGAGGTTCGTTGCTGTTCGCGATGACCGAATCCCGCGGGAGATCACACGAGAGCAGCCATAGACGATCTATAATCTCCCTTAAGCAACCCGCAGATGGCACAACGCGACAACTTTACTGAATCGACTAAGGCACTTCTGGCCAAGAGGGTGGGATACCTGTGTTCACATCCAGAATGCAAACGACTGACTATCGGACCCGCTCTTGGCGAGGAAGCTCCGGTAAACATTGGGGAAGCGGCGCACATTACGGCGGCAGCCGCGGGCGGCCCTCGCTATGACGCGTCTCTGTCGACGGAAGAGCGACGAAGCTATACGAACGGCATCTGGCTGTGTGGAGTCCACGCAAAGCAGGTGGACTCCGACGAAAAGCAATTCACTGTCGATCTACTGCGGGATTGGAAGCGAACCGCCGAACAAGTGGCATTCGATGCGCTTACCTCTGGAAACGCGCGCGTGCTACCGATTGTCAAACTCAACTTGGAGCCAGAACTTCTTGAGGTCCTTGGACTATCCAAAGAAGAGGACGTCGAGAAGCTAACCGCACGTCTCCGGAAGGCGGCGACCTCTGACCTCGGCGGCTTCAAGGCTGCGGCGGAATGGCCGACTCATGCTATCGCGCTGAGCCTGCGAAGAAGAGGGAGCGACGCTCCCGCATTTCACGTAGAGGCGTGCGCCGCCGGAATCGTGGCTAGTAGCGAACTATCATTGGTGGCGCCGCCTGGGACAGGCAAGTCGACAACGCTGGTGCAACTAGCCGAGAAGATCCTGGCTTCCGAACAGGGAGTAGCAGTGTTTGTTCCGCTGAATGAATGGTCAAACCAGGGCGACGCCATTTTGGCGAGTCTCACGCATCGCGCGGTCTTTCGCGAATTCTCCGAGAGGGATTTTCTCTTGCTCGCCCTAAACGGGCGGCTAGCGCTGTTGCTCGATGGCTGGAATGAACTCGATGCCGATTCGAGAAAGCGCGCCATCTTCGAATTGAAACGGCTGCGGCGGGATTTCCCGCTGCTACAAATCGCCATCAGTACGCGCCGGCAGGCGCTGGACGTTCCAATCTCCGGTCCGACTATCGAAATCCAGCCGCTTTCCGAGGATCAACAACTCGAGATAGCGAAAGCAACATCAGGAGGAAAGGGGGAGATTCTGCTCGATCGCGCCTGGCGAGTCCCTGGGCTGCGGGCGCTGGTCTCCATCCCTTTATATCTGCGTGCTTTGCTCAATGCTTCTCCGGATGGCGAGATGCCGACAACCAAGGAGGAAGTTCTCCGTCTCTTTGTAGCTGAGCACGAACGTTCACCTCAGAATGCAGAGGTTCTACACGCCGAACTTCACGACCTTCAAGAAGAAATCCTGACCACGCTTGCCGTTGAGGCAACGACCTCAGCGAACACGGTAATTTCAGAGAGCCGCTCTCGGAGCGTCATTGGCGAAACTACTGGAAGGTTGGCGAGCGAAGGCCAAATTAAAGGGCGCCTCCAGCCGATGAACGTGATCGACAGTCTAGTCAGCCATCACGTGCTGGTCCGGCGAGAAGGCAAAAGCGAGATTTCATTTCAACACCAGCAAATTCAGGAATGGTACTCTTCCTTTTATGTAGAGAGCCTAATGGTATCGGCTGCGGCCGGCGACGCCGACGCAGCTGCCAAACTGCGAGTAAATGTCCTCAACATGCCAGCATGGGAGGAGGCCATCCTCTTTTCGTGCGAACGGCTGTCGCGCCGTGATCAGAGCGGTGCTGCGGCCGTCGCGGATGGTATTCTCAAGTCGCTAAAGATCGATCCGATGTTAGCTGCAGAAATGATCTACCGATCGGCCCAGCCGGTGTGGCAAAGGATCAAAGAGACAATTGTTGAGTACGTCGGTCGCTGGCACACGGGAGGAAAAGTGGACCGCGCGGTGCGATTCATGATTACCACTGGCAAACCCGAGTTTGCTCCCTTTCTATGGCCTCTCGTCGCAAATGCTGACAGCCAAGTTTACCTGGCCGCGTTCCGCGCAGCGGAGCGATTCAGGCCGATGGTTCTAGGGGAGGATGTGCGAGGTAAGCTGTCGGAACTCCCGGACGAAATTCGCGACCATGTCATCGCCGAGTTCGCGTGGGAAAGCGGAATCGACGGGATGGAGCTCGCGGCGGAAGTGGCGAAGATAGATCCTCTGCCGCAAGTTCAGTTTGCAGTCATTGAGGCGTTGCAGTTCAGAAGCTGTGACCGGCTTGTCAATGAAATGTTGAAGACGGCACCACCAGCTGTTTGGTCGCTTCTCGCGCAAAAGGGGTATGCGCGCGAGATTCGTGATTCAGAAGCCGCAGCGCGACTGCGTGAAGAGGAGCGGTCAATCATCGAGAATGACCCCAGCCCGCTGCGCCGCTTAGAGTATTTGGCTCGCTCCGAAGCCGAAGGCGATAAGATAGCGGCGGCGATCGAAACCCTGATCAGCTCGACTGACTTTCCGATGAAAGAACAAAATGGCAAATGGCTGCTTGTGGAAATAAGCAAGCGCCGGCCGGCGGCGGTTGCTTCCGGTCTCGTGCGCCGCCTGGCGAGCGGCCTTGCGATTCCTTTCGGAAGTGTAGAACTCCTGACATCTCTTCCGATTGTTGATGACGGTCCGATCGCGGCTATCGCCACGAATCCCGAGAGCCCGACCGACATTGCCGGCGATGCCGTGACGCTCGTCGGACCGAAGTCGATCGGAATCTTAATCGATCAACTTCTTTCGCTTGGAGCTGAAGTTAGAACCTCCGGTGGCACTTGGTCCGAGGCGCAGAGTAAGCGAGCACATCATTTACGCGATCTGATTGCCCGCTCTAGGGAAAAGCCTTTCATCGAAGCTTGGCTCACCCGCAGCGAAACAGAGGACCCTCACTCAATCGCAACGCTGGCAGATCTCGTTGCGGTTCACGGGCGCGGCGAATTCGAGACAAGCAACTTGCGGCTTGACGAGCCGTCGCGCTCAAGCATGATAGCCGCGTGCCGTCACCATGCAGATGCTCTTTTGGAGTCACCCAAAGCGACGCGCCATCAGCTTTCAGAATTGGCGAGGGCCATTAGTCGATTGGGAGTACCAGAACTGACGAACGTAGTTGGCCAACTCTGTGCCGAAGACTTGCGACGTTGGCGGATCGCTAGAGAAGAGCGGGCACGAAATCCGATCGCTGCGAGAGGCAACGATGCGTCAATGGCATACACCCGCACATACTCAAGCGCTCTCGCGGCGATCGGGGACACCAAGGCCGTCGAGCTGTTGAAAGGGAAATTGGCGGATCCGCTTTTCGGGCAAGAGGCAGCGCTTGCTCTCCGACAAATCTGGGAAAGAGAGCATACTACGACACCGGCTCCTAAGGCGCGGCTTCTTTCAGGTCCCGATTTTTCCCAAGTGAAGATTCGGCGCGCAGAGCGGCGAGCTGGGCTTCCGGAGCAGTGCCAGCTTGGAGAGGCTATATTTACGGTGGCGGAGGACTTAGCAAAGCCTGGCCGATCTGAAGCCGAACAGCGACATGCTTTGGGGCTCGCTACAGTAGCATTCACAATGCCTTATGCGAACAAGACGGGACTCATAGAATTGCTCCTCGCATTGAAGCTGCCCTTGCTAGAGAAGCGGAACTTGCTCATGGCACTGACAATGGCGGGCGAGATCATTAGCGCCGACTTAGAGTTAGAAGGCATTCGAGCCTTCCTCGAAGCGGCCAAGCAAAAGCCCTGGATGCTTCACGAGAACGGCCTGTGGGAACTCAAGGAATGGCTGCGACTCCTGCCTTTCTCGGACCGCACTGCCGCGATACTGCAGGCGCTTGACCTTGTCCCAAAAAACCTATTGCACCGTTGGAATCTTCGTGGTGTTCTATCTTCGTTGGCAAACGCTCCGGACGCCGACGCAGAACGCATTCTTGGAGAGTTGGTGAAACGCGACCCTGATTTGCTAGCCGAATACGAATGGGTTGACGCGGTGCTCGGCCGCGCAACCGATTCTGCCTACCTCATGATTTTCGATTCGTTCTGTGATCCGAATACGGCTGCCGGAAAAAAGGTTGAAAGATACGTTCTCACTGACAAATTGGGCGAGATCATTGGCAAGCGACCCGACCTCCGAAGTGAGTTGCTCCGGCGCTACGAAGATCCAAAGCTCGCTCACTGCCATCCTATGATCGAGGAGGTGCTGGCGAAGAGTCCCGACGAGAACGTGGTACTCGCGATGGTGCGAAGCTACTCGAAAAGAGGGAAGCCGTTCGATCGTACCCTTCGTGCTGCAATCGAAGAGGTCGCTCTTGGGCGGCGGCCCGCGCCCGGCTGGCAGGGAGCGTATGAAACGTATCGGATCGCAGTACCCGAGCTACGAAGAAAGCTCTTCGCTACGACAGGAGATAGTAGTGAAGAGGGACGTTTGGCCGCGGCCTGCCTTACGGCGCTCGATGAGTTGCGGGACGAGTATGGGTACGTCGATTCTGAGCCTCGGCATCCTGACATTGGGAGACGAACCTAATACGATCCCGGCGTCTTGCTTTTTGGTTCTTAGCGGCGCCCGCGCAACGCGCGGGCGCCGCTCGCAACTTACTCGCGGCAGGTGCGGTTGAGGATATAATCTGCCGCGTGCTGTGCCTGGGCCGCAGCATGAATGAGAAGTTTGCGATCATCGCGGACTTTCTTCAGCCAGCCGGCGACGTACGCGGCCTGATTCTCGATGACTGCCGCTGTAATGCCGGCTTCCGCGCAAAGGTAGGCGGCTCCCATTTCCGCGCACAATTCTTCTTTTGAGTAGACGGCAGAACCGAACGGAGCGACTTCGCAAATGCCTTCTCGCGCAAGGCGCTTCTGATGGCCGGTGCTGTGGACGGTCTCGTGCAGCGCTGTGGCGTAGTATTCTTCAGCGCTCGCGAAAAGTTCGCGCGGCGGCAGAGTGATTCGATCTGTGATCGGGCTGTAGAACGCTTTTGAGCCTGCGTGCTGAATCTCTGGCGGGCTGGGCATTGCGGCGATGATCCGTTCGGCCGTGTCGATCGGATCGTGCTCGTGCGTCTCGATCTTCGGCAGCTTGTCGAGTACCGCTTGCGGAAGCTCGCATTGTTCGAGGTTGAACACGCGATAATATCTGAGCAAGAACCGTCGTCGCGCCTTCCCGTCGGTCTCCTCATTGTCGAGGTCTCCGGTGCTCTGCTTCGTATCGTCAACCTTCCAGAAAACGACGATCGTACTTTCCTCGCCCTTGCGGACGTGTCCGACCAGTTCGTTAGCCTGGCGCATCGTCAGCCAGAAGGGTGAAACATACTTGGACGCCGAAAGCAGAAAGTGATTGATGCCGCGATATGGCTTCTTGCTCATAAGGTTGCGCGGCAGTCCGGCTGAGGTCCACGGCCTCCGCCACGGCACGACGCCTTGTTCAAGTAGATTGATTATCTTGTCGGTAACGATTGCGTAGATGTCCATTGTCCGTAGTCTCCGATTGTGATTTGGATAATTGAGGGAGAACCGCTTTCGCGGCTCTCCCATAGCGTCGTGAGAACTAAAACGGGATGTCGTCGGATGCTTCTGCTTTCGGCGCGGCGGTACCGTTCTTCCGATTCCCTAGCAAACGCATTTGCAGGGCGACGATTTCGGTTCGATAGCGCGTGCCGCTCCCGTCCTTCGCTTCGTACTGGCGGGTTGTCAGCCGTCCCTCGACGTAGACCTGGCGTCCCTTGGAAAGCAGGCGCTGGCAGTTGTCCGCGAGCTTCCCGAAAGCAACGATTCGATGCCATTCGGTGC
>Ga0335069_10010252_pt1 | contig 13281 bp, 7 predicted proteins | sample Lox_Sample_11_FD_206714 | JGI IMG/M metagenome (GOLD analysis project Ga0335069, IMG submission 206714) | Soil microbial communities from Loxahatchee National Wildlife Refuge, Florida, United States - Lox_Sample_1.1 | ecosystem: Environmental > Terrestrial > Soil > Wetlands | place: USA: Florida... | reverse complement strand
CCCCTTCGCCGTGTGTTGCATGGCGACGATCACGCGCTTCGCTCCGGTCACCAGATCCATCGCGCCGCCCATGCCCGGCACCATTTTCCCGGGAATCATCCAATTCGCGAGATGCCCTGCGGCATCGACCTCCAGCCCGCCGAGCACCGTCACGTCGAGATGCCCGCCGCGGATGAGCCCGAACGATGTCGCGCTATCGAAGGTGCTGGCGCCGGGCAGCGCGCTTACCGGCTTCCCCCCGGCGTCGGTAAGGAGCGGATGGTGCATGCCTTCCGCGGGCGGCGCGCCGGTGCCGATCAGGCCGTTCTCCGACTGAAAGTACACGTGCGCGCCGCTCGGCACGAAGTTCGAGACGAGCGTCGGAATGCCGATGCCGAGGTTGACGAGCATGCCGTCGCGCAGCTCCTGCGCGATTCGCTTCGCGATGATGGTCTGCGCGTCCACGGTTCAAGCCTGCGAGACGATGTAGTCGACGACCGGCGCCGGCGTTACCACCTGGTCGGGGCGATAACGCCGACAGGCACGATGTTGTCGGCTTCGACGATCACCGTATCGGCCGCCATGGCGATCACCGGGTTGAAGTTGCGCGCCGTCAGCGCCTAGTAGAGGTTGCCGATGTAGTCGGCGAGAAACGCCTGCACGAGGGCGAAATCGGCGCGCAGCGCGGTCTCGAGCAGGTAGGGCTTGCCCGCGACCTCGATGCGTTGCTTGCCTTCCTCCACGACGGTTCCCACGCCGGTGCGCGTGAGCACGCCGCCAAGGCCGAAGCCGCCGGCGCGGATACGCTCGATCAGCGTGCCCTGCGGCACGAGATCGACCTCGAGCTCGCCGGCGCGCATCTTCTTCTGCGTCTCGGGATTGAGGCCGATGTGGCTGGCGATGGTCTTCTTCACCGCGCCGGCACTGATCAGCTTGCCGATGCCGACGCCGGGCACGGCGTTGTCGTTGGCGATCACCGTCAGGTTGCGCTTGCCTTGGCGCAGGAGCTCGTCCACCAGGCGCTCGGGCGTTCCAACGCCCATGAACCCGCCGATCATCACGCTTGCGCCGTCGGGGATCAGCGCCGCGGCGTCCCAGCGGCGAGCCGCAGCGGACACGGCGATCGGCTAGAATACGGCTGTTCATCATGAGTTTCTCCCAGATTTCGCGCCGTCTCCGGCGGGTATGCACGGCGGTTGCGTTGGCGACTTGGGCGGCTGTCGCGATCGCCCAGTCCGCGCCGCTCGACCTGGACGACCGCGTCGATCCGTCGCTCCAGCATGGCCTGGAAGACGTCGTAGGCAGCCTCGGGCTTACCCAGGAGGTCGAGTCGGGCCGGCTCTCCCTTGCGCTGCTTGACCTCTCCGAGCACGGTGCGCCGCGGCTCGCGATGTTGAACGGCAACGCCATGGTTTACGCGGCGAGCCTGCCGAAGATCGCGATCCTCCTCGGGGCATTCGTCGAGGCCGAGCGCGGCCGCATTGCGCTCGACGATGCGCACCTCGACGAGATCACCAGGATGATCCGCTATTCGAGCAACGAGGCGGCGACGCGCGTCCTCGACTGGGTCGGCCGCGATCGACTGCTCGCCATTCTGCAGTCGCCGTCGATCGCGCTCTACGACCCGAGGCGCAACGGCGGCCTGTGGGTCGGCAAGAGCTACAGCCGCGAGGATGCCTACGAGCGCGATCCGCTCCACCACCTCTCGCACGGGGCCACGGCGTTCCAGGTCGCGCGGTTCTATTGGCTGCTCGACAGCGATCGTCTCGTGGGCGCGCCGTTCGCGGCCCTGATGAAGCAGGCGCTCTCGCGACCCGGCATCCACCACAAGTTCGTGAAGGGCCTGGAGGGTCGCCCCGGCCTGACGATCTATCGGAAGTCGGGCACTTGGCAGGACTTCCACGCCGACAGCGCACTGGTGGAGACGAGCGGGCACAAGTTCGTGATGGTAGGCCTTGCGCATCACAAGGACGGCGGCGAGTGGCTCGTACGCCTTGCCGCGCCGATGCACGACCTGATCGTGTCGCCGACGACCATCGCAGCGGCGCGCTGAGGCGCCGGCGCGTCGCGGCATGGCTTCGACCCGGGGGCGGCGTTCCTTTGATCGACCCGCGGGCGAAGTCACTTCGAGCTGTGGTCGCTTTCGATCAACTGCTGCAGGCGCGTCGCGAGGGCCTGGTGCTCGGCGGCCGAGTTCTTGCGCAGGACGTTTGTCACGAGCGTGCTCATGTAATACAGCTTGGGACCGACGGCGGGTGACTCGACGATCGCCGCCGAGTTCATGTAGTTTTTCACGTTCCCCGCGTAAGGACGGCAGATGAAGCCCGGCTCTTTCGCGCACTCGAACAGCGAGCCCGATTTGAAATACACCGCGGCGTTGGCGAGCGCGGGCGACGAGGCGTACCGAATGCGCCGCTCCGTCACGTAGATCAGCCGCTTGATCTCGCGGCTCGAGAAGGTGTCGACCAGCCGCCCTTGCTCCAGGCGCAGGAGGTAGCGCATCAATTCGCGCGCGGTGCCGTAGCTGTCGCCTGCGCCAGGGACCCTCTGCTTCCCGCCGGCGGTCAAAAAACTGCCTTGCCGGAACTGGTCCAGATCAAGGCCGTTGCGCGTGACCGGCTCGTAGAACGTCTTCTCGAACAGCGCGGTGAGCTCCGGTTTCGGCGTCGCGTCGAAGAAGCGCTGGATCTGCTCTTCCGACGGCGGATAGGCGGCGCCGAACTGGCGCAGCAGCATCGCCTCGCGCATCACCATGCCGGCCGCGGAGTTCGAGCTCGGCGAGAGCATCCAGTCGACCCACTCGTAGAGCGTCGCCTTGTCGCCGATCTGCACCGGACGCCGGATGAGCGTCCTGGTCTTCGGATCGAAGATGCGCACCGTGTGCGAGTCGTGCTGCGAGAAGCTGTCGGCGGTCACGACGGTGCTCTTCAGGACCCGCCGGCGCGCTTCGAGGTCGTTCGGATAGACGTCCGCGAGCCCCTGCAAGAGGCAAAGCACGACAATCAGCTTGCCGACGCTACCGACGTTCTGCTTGTGGTCGCCGCGATGCTCGGCGTAGCGCGGATGCGCCGGGTCGGAGAGGTCCAGCACGGCGACGCCGTACGAATCCATGCCACCCGTCAGCAGGGCGGTCACCTCGCGGGTGAATCCGGGGTCGGGTGCCGGCAGGTCGAACCTCTTGCCCACTAGACGCAGATCGACGTCCTTCATCGATAGCAATGCGCCGGGCGGCTGCTTGACGTCGTTCACCACGCCCTGATTGGCAAGCCGGTTGCCTTCCAGCCTGCGGATTCCCGTCTCCTCGTAGCCATCGAGCGGGTACGCGCAGGCGGCGGCCGCGACCAGCCCGGCTGCGGCGATCGCAGTCGCGACGAGCGGCATTGGACGTTTCATCGTACGGCCTCCCGCATGCTCACTCTGCGACCGCTGCTGGTTTCCAGCGCCTTGTCCATCTGGACGAGGTAGGCCGCGCCGCGCGCTGCGCGGCTTTCGTTGAGCGGCCGAATCTGCAGCAGCCAGAGCTTGCCGTCGACGAAGGCGAATTCGACGTCGGCTGCGACGGGCTTGCCGTCTTCGCCGAACTGCGGGAATTGCGTTCCAACTTCATCGGCGAAGGCGATGAGTTGCCGGATTTCGTCAGGGGTCAGCAGGGTGTCGCGACCGGATACGGGAAGCTTCGCGACGCCACCTGTCGCCTGCGGCACCATGCGGCGGGGAGCCGTTGCCGTTGCCAGGAGGCGCGTCTCGCCGCTCCTCCGGTCGACCCGGATCGACTCGGCGGCCTGTCCCTCGACGGCACCGCCGACGCCCTCGTTGACGGCGACGGAAAGCACGTTCTTGTCCCCCGTGTCGACATCCTGCGTGAGCAGCACGCCGGAGATGTCCGACGGCACCGTCCTCAAGAGCAGCACTGCGGGATAGACATGCTCGGGGCCTTTCATGTGGGCCTGTCGCCACGCCCAGGCACGCGGCTCGTAGGGCGAGGCCCAGACCTCCGAGATCGCCTTCACGATGCTGTCGAAGCCGACGACATTGAAGACCGTCAGGTTGAGGCCGGCGCCCGTGAAGCCGGGAAGATCCTCGACGTTGGTGTCCGAGCGCACGAAGACGCCGCCGCGGAAGCCGAGGCCGAACTCCTTGTTCATCGCCGCGCGGAGCGCCTCGCGGAATCGCGGGCCCGGGTCGGTGCCGATGATGATCGCGTAGATCTCGGCGCGAAGCTTCTCGCCGAACACCGCGGACTCGGGAGAATTCGGCGGCATGGCTTCGAGCTTGCGGAAGCTCTCGACCATCCATTCGTATACGGTCTTGTCGGAGTTCTTGTAACGCCGGTCGAGCACGGTTTCGCGATACAGACCGAAGGGAATGCCGACGCCTGGGGCGACGCGGTCGGGAAAGCGCGATTTGAGTTCGCCGAGCTTCGCCGCCTTGGGGCCGACGATCCGCCCCGAGTCCTTCGCTCGCAGGCTGTCGAGGCTGACGAAATCGCGCTGCGTGAGGTCGAGCTTCCCGAGGTCGGGCTCGAACACGACATTCCGATCCGACGTCTTCGCGCTGCCGAACACCGCATCCCACCGCGGCCCGTCCTCGCCGATCTCCACGAGGCCGCCCGCGCTGACGGCGAGCACGATCGGCTTGCCGTCATTCCTGCGCAGCTCGGGCAGCAGCGACTCGTCCACCGCGACGTTGGGAATGCCCAGGTTGCGGGCGAGAAGCTGCACATGCGATAGCGGGTTCCCGGCGCCGGCGGTGAGGATCCCGGCGACCGGCGGCAGATCGGCGACGGTCTCGGGGAGCACGTAAATGCCGTCCGGGCGGAAGGCATCGAGGCGCTTCATGTCCGGCACTGCGTGAAGCGAGCCGCGCGCGAGCCCGGGGTTGAGGGCGCCGAAGCCGACGCCGACGTCCTTGCCGAACAGCTTGTGCTGAACGCCCGCGAGGCGGTTCGCGTCCCGCGAGAGAACGTCGAGAACCTGCGAGTAAAGGAGGAGGGGGCTGCCGCGCAGCTCGTCCTGGGTGAAGAGCCCGGCGAGCGGCTCGATCTCGCCGAGCTTTTCCATCGCCTCGCCGAACTGGAGGCGCAGCTGCTGCGTCGCCCATCCCGGCGTGAGACCGAGGTAACGGAGCTCGCGCAGATAGTCGCGGAGCGGGGTCTCGTTCGCTGCGAGTCGATCGAAGGTCTTTCGCAGCTCCGCGCGCTCGCGCGCATTGATCATGCCGGTGCCGTACGCCGCCTCGGCCCCGGCGGCGAGCAGCGCCGCGTCTTCATTTCGTGGCGCCCGCTCCGCATCCTTCCGCAGCGCCGCGGAAACGCGGAAGTTCTCCGCTTCCACGGCAAGCGAAAGGTCGAGCACCCTCAGCCGAGCCGCGGGCGGACTCGCCTTGGGCACCGCATCGCGGAGATCAGCGAGGAGATTCGCCGTCACGCGATAGCGGTAGGCGGCATCGCCTTCGTGCGCGAGGGCGTCACGGGCATCGCGCAGCACCTTCTGCAGCCACGGCGCGCTCGAGAAGGCTTTCGCGTTGGCCTCGAGCAGCTCGCCGAGCGGCAGGGGCGCGTAAGCGCGATCGATCTCGGCCGCGAGCGCCTCGGCGTCGCGCTTCAGCGCCGGGTTGGAAACGTTGGCGGCGTAGTCGCGGACGCTCGCGGCGTCTGCTGCATCGGGGGTGCCGTGGATCTTGACCCGCAGCGGCTGAAAGGTCGGATCGCGATCGGCGATCGCGCCGGCCATGTTCCGGACGCGTTGCGCCGACGCGGTGTCTGCGCCATGCGCCAGCAACCGGACACCGATCCGCAGCGCCGGGAAGCGATAGCCGATCCACTCCTCTCGCGCCGCCATTGCCGCGAGGAGGTTGCGCGCCGCCTCCCGCTCGTCCTCCTCCTGGAGGGCCCCTCTGTAGAAGCGGGCCTTGCGCAGGATCCAGCCGTCGTCGGTCGCGACGAGAAAGCGCTCGACGAGGAGCTGCGCGAAGGTATCGGGGAATTCAGGTGCCGCGACCGCCTTCGCCGCATCCATGCCGGCGAGCAGCGTGGCGACCTTGTACCCCTGCGAACGCAGCTGCCGGGTCCGGTCGCTCCAGTCGCCGTGCTGCCAGCCCTGCCCCTTGGCTGCGCAGGAATAGTCGTCAGGCGGGAGCACGCGGCCGTCCTTGCAGAACCATCTGATCGCCGCGAACGGTCCGCGCGGGTCCTCCTTCATCTCGGCGATCCACCGGCCGTACTGCGCGGTCCTGCCGGTGTCCTGCGGAGCCGCGATGGCGGCGGGCAAGGCGGAGGCAAACAGCGCCGCCGCGACGAGGGCACGAGCGAGCATTCTGTGCACGGCGGTCATGAAACGATGCTCTCCGCTTCCGATTGCGTCGGCGCGCGGCTCGCGGTGTCTGGCGACACGCGCCGGCGGAACTCGCGTCCGAGCATCAGCGCGACGCCGAGCCAGACCGTGGCGAGGGCGATGTTGATCATCGCGAACTGTGAAACGGAAAGCGCGAGGACGGACGACCCGAGAAACACCGTCGCCGACGAGAGCACGTCGCCGGCGCGCACGACCAAGGTGTCGGTCACCTGTTTCGCCTTGTACTTCTCTTCGCGTGTCGTCGGCAGGTAGAGCATCTGCGCCACCGTGTTCTGCAGCGAGTAGTCCACCGATCTCTCCGCGGTCTTGACCCAGCGGACGATGGCAAGCGAAGGAATCAGCGCGGCGACGAAGTAGCTTCCGAAGGCCACCAGCGGGAGCACGCAGAGGGCCACCGGCACCCCGACGTACTTGACGAGGCGTGATACCGCGAAGAGCTGCAGCAGCATGCCGATGAGGTTGACGACGTTGAAGTAGTTGGCGAAGAAGGTGCCGATGTAAGCGCCTTTGCCGTCGGCGGCGAGGCTTCCGGCGGCAACCTCGGCCTCCGCCGCATGTTGCACGATCGAGGAAAGGACGTACTCGCCGGTCGTGTTCACCCAGTTGACGAGCAGGATCAGGGCGGCGATCAGCAGCAGGTAACGGCTGTGGAGCACCAGCGCGAAGGCGTTCCCGTCGCCGGTTGCCGCCGGAGCGGCTCGTGCGGGCGCGGCGACGGTGTCCTGCAAGTGCGTTCGCGCATCGATGACGTTGAACAGCGCCAGGCTCGAGGCGAGGATCACCGCCGCGACGAGGAGCATCGAGGCTACGCCCATCGCGCCGATGAGATGGCTCGAAATGAACGCGCCGAACACCGCGCCGGCAGACGCGCCGAAGGCGATCAGTGCGAACAGCCGCTTTCCGGCTTCCGGCGTGTAGAGGTCGTTCGCGTATCCCCAGAACTGCGCAACCACCATCAGGCTGAAGACGCCGATCCACAGGAAGAAGAGGACGCCGACGTGCGCGCCGGCTTGCGCCGCGAAATAGAAGACGGGAAGACACGCAACAAAACACGCGGTGACGGCGTTGATGAGCGGCCGGCGGGGCAGACGCCCGGCGAGTGCGCCGTACGCCGGTACCAGCACGGCGAGCAGGACCGCCTGCAGCGCGTACGCGTAGCTCTTGAGCTCCGCGCCGCCGGGCTCCACGAGGATCAGCGCCTCGCGCACCGGCTTCATCACGTAGTAAGCGGTGAGGATCAGGAAGACGTTGAGCGCAAGCAGCAGCACCTGTCCGCCCTCGCCGGCGCGGACGTCGGCGAAAGAGCGCAGGAAACGGTCGAGCGGCCGGCGTGGAGCGAGAGCGGCGGGGGTGGTGGGGGACATGTGCGGAGTACCGGCCGGGACCCCGGGATGGTCGCAGCATAGCGGCGCGCACGCGCCGAGTCATCAGCGAAGCGTCGCCATTCGGTCGCCCTTTTGTGCGCGGTACCGCCGCGGCGGCGAGCCGTGGGGACGGCCCGAACGTTCGTCGGCAGCAAGCGTTTGATCTCGATCAAGAGCCGTACTGCGTGGAGGTGATAACCGGTCGGGCGGAATCGTGTCGAGATTGCGGCTCTTGCTCACAACCTCGCGGTCGGCGCGAGTAGATTTGGCCCGGCGTCCGACGCAGCCGAGCACGCGGAAAGGGATCGTATGCAAGTCACCGGCATGCTTTACGGGTCGAGGATGCTGCAGTTCGTCGGGTTCCCGACGGCGGAAGTCCTCGGACCCGACGCAAACGAGGAACAGATCAAGGCACTGATCGACCGGCACGGGATGATCTTCGTCAAGCCCGTGTTCAAGGGTGGCGTCGGCAAGAAGGGTAAGGCGGGACTTCTCGGCCGGGCGGCGGATCTGAGAACAGCGCTCCACGAAAAGGAGCGGCTCTACTTCGTCGAACACCGCCACGGCAACCAGGTCGCGAAGGCCAACGGCGTCACCTTCGAGGGCGCGGTGCCGGCCGAACACGAGGTGTACTTCTCGATCAGCGACTCGACGCACTTCCGCGCTCCGACCATGACCCTCACGCATCACGGCGGCATGGACATCGAGGAGCTCGACAAGAGCCTCGTCGCGCAGGTCCCCTTCGACCCGCTGACCGGCATGAAGGCCTTCGTCGTCGCCAATGCGCTCTCCGCGCTCGACGCGCCGAAGCAGCTCATTTCGCCGCTGGTTCAACAGCTCCCGAAGCTCTGGGAGCTCTACCACGACTTCGGGATGACGACGCTCGAGCTCAATCCGATCCGCATGCGGCCCGAACGGGAGGGGCGGCTCGCGCCGGTGGCGTGCGATTTCAAGTGCGGCTTCGATCGCGACGACCCGCGCTGGCAGCGGCTCAACCTCCCGGCCCACCTGTTCGCCGTCGACTTCTCCGACTTCGAGCAGGAGATCAATCAGCTTCGCACGTATCAGGGGCAGAGCGACGTGTATGTGATCAACCCGAGGGGCACGATCCTCGCGCCCACCTTCGGGGGCGGCGCGAATTCGCTTGTGACCGAGCTGCTCGGCGACGACGCGATCATCTCGTCGGACTTCGGCGGCAACCCGCCGTACGAGAAGATGAAGGAGGTCGCGCGGATCTGCTTCAAGCACTGGCTCAAGCAGGCGAACGTGCTCTTCATCATCGGCGGCAAGTCGAACAACACCGACATCTTCGAGACCTTCCGGGCGATGGCCGACGCGCTGCGCGAGTACTTCAGCCGCCAAGGCGCGACTCCGCTCTACGTCGTGATCGGGCGCGGCGGCCCGAACCTCGTTCGCGGCATGGGAGCGATGCGCGACACGCTGGATGCGCTCGGCGTGCCATACCACATCTTCGGCTTCGACTCGGACATGAGCGAGGTCATCAATCACGCCAAGGCAGTCGACGGCTGGATGAAGGCCGGTGGAAGGGGACAGGTCGCCGCGAAGCTCGGCCTGGTCACGATGCCCGGGGCGGCCGAAACTCCGCCGGCGAGCGCCTAGCCGGCGTTGCCATCGAGCGGGCGGCGAGCGCTTTCCAGGCAGACGGACCTATGTACAAGCAGGGCGTCGGCGACTTCAAGTATTTCGTGGGAATCAGCTCTCTCGCCCAGGTGGCCACGCGCGACGACCGCGTGTGCGTCCTCAACATTCTGGGCGGCGAGTCGAGCGACGTGACGCCGGTCGGTCACGCGTATTCGGGCGGCAACGTCGTGTTCGGCACGTCGCCGGGGCGCCGCGGCCAGGTCCTGGAGACTCCCGTCGGCGACATTCCCGTCTACAACAGCGTGCTCGAGGGCCTGCACGACGGGCATCACTTCAACTGCGGCGTCATCTACCTCCCGCCCTCCGGCGCGCGCGACGGCGTGGCCGAGCTGATTCGCGTCAATCCGGGCCTCCGGAAGATCTACATCGTCACCGAGAAGCTCGCCGTTCACGACTCGCGCGAGATCCGTGCCATGGGCCAGCAGAACGGAATCGACATCTTCGGGGGCAACAGCCTGGGCGTCGCCGACGCCTGGAACCAGGTGCGGATCGGCGGCGCGCTCGGCGGCGACAGCCCGGCAGAAGCGCTGCGGAAGGGCTCGATCGCGATCTTTTCCAACTCCGGCAATTTCACGACGACGATCGCGACGTACCTGCGGATGGCCGGCTGGGGAACGACGACGCTCATCTCCAGCGGCAAGGACGTGTACATCCACTTCGCCGCGCCCGAGTTCGCGTTCGCGCTCGCGAACGACGCACGCAGCAAGGCGGCGGTGCTCTACGTCGAGCCGGGCGGCTACTACGAACTCGACGCCGAGTTCACCAAGCCCGTCGTCGCGTGCGTGGTCGGCCGCTGGAAGAGCAAGCTTACGCGCGCCGTCGGACACGCCGGCGCGATGGCAGGCGGGTCCGACGATGCGGCGGGCAAGGAGCGCTGGTTCATGGAAAAGTTCGGCGTGAACGCGCTCTTCACGCCGGAGAAGCCCGTGTTCTCACCGAAGGGCGCGGTCGTGACGAACATCGCGCACATCCCCGCGGCACTGTCAGCGGTGATGCGCGAGAACGCGACGCGACCGGACTTCGCTCCCGAGGGAAGCCTCGCCCTCAAAGCTTGGTTCGGTGCCGACCGCGGGCTCGACCTGCCGGAGATACTGAAGCTCCCCGTTGTCGAGGCGATGCCGCCCTACAACGAGCAGATCCGGGCGCTCAACCGCCAGATCGGCGCGATCTTCCCGCGCCAGTCGATGAAGGACACGTCGGGCGCCTCGCAGATGGACGCGGCGACGCAGGTGACGAGCCTGCACGGCGTCACGATGCTGGAGGCCGCACTGCGGCCGATGGAATCCAACGTCTGCCTCGCGCTTCTGCACGAGCACGGCGGCCCGAACGACTGCAAGCTCGTCAACGTGGCGATCGGCACCGAGATCGCCTTCCCGGGCGACGCCACGCTCGCGGCGGCCCAGGCGTCGCGCGCAGCCGGGAACGCGCCCAACAGCGTGCTCGCCGCGGCGGTCAGCATCGTCGGACCGCGCCGGCAGGAGGCCGCGCGCAATGCGCTGAGCGAGCTGATCGAGCGCTTCGCCGAGGCCGGGCTGCAGGATGCGATGGACGAATCGTTCGACTTCGGCAAAGTCAAGTCGAGCGATCGAGCGCCTTTCGTCGGCGATAAGCCGGATGCCAAGGCTGCGTCGATGCTGGCCGGCCTCGAGGCGCGCGGCGCCAAGTCAGCGTTCGTGCGCTTTGTGAAGGACCTCGGCGGTCACCCGAAGGCCGACGCGGTCCTCGCGGCGACCTGCGCGACGCTCGCCTGGGGCCCGCTGATGCGCAAGCGCATCTCGAAGCAGACCGCGGAGAGCCTCCCTTGGTGGATGCGGCTTTTCGGGACCATGATCGGCACCTCCGTCGACGCGAGCAATCATGCGGCCGGGAGCTTCAGCGGCATTCCGGTCGCCGACCTCATCGGCATGCGCCCGCTCACCGAGGTCGCCTGCGTCGCCCTGATCGGACAACAGCCGCAGCCGGCCGACCTGTTCGCGTTCCAGACGCTCGTGGGCCTGCTTCTGACCAACGGGCCCGGCTCGATCTCGGCCCAGGGCGCCAAGGGCGCGACGTCGGCCGACGGCCCCGAAGCGCCGGGCCGCGTCCAGTTGAACAAGGCGCTGGTCGGATTTCTCACGCACTCGGGGTATGCGCACGGCGGCAACGGCTACGAAGGCGTCGCGTTCCTGCTCGAGCGATTCAAGGGCGTGGATCTGCCCGACGCGGGCGACCCGAAACACGGGCTGGATCTCAAGGCCATGGCGACCGAGTTCGCACGGCGCTACGGCGAAGAGCGCATCCAGCGCAAGGAAGTGGGCGCGGAATCGGCCCAGGCGCTTCCCTGCATCAACCATCCGGTGTTCAAGGGCAAGCCGGTGAACGTGGATCCGCGCGAGGAGTTCGTCCGCGACCTCTTCAAGCAGAGGGGCGAATACAACGTATTCCACGACTACTACCGCACGCTGGTGCAGGCGCTCTACGACCAGAACGTGACGCGCAACGTGTTCTGCGTCAACGTCGATGCGGTGATTGCTTCCCTGCTGCTCAGGATGCTGTGGCCGCGCTACCGTGCGGGGGATCTGGCGGGAGGCGCACTCGAGACGGCCGCGTTCACCGTGTTCCTCTACGGCCGGATGCTTGGATGCGCGGCGGAGATCGACGATCACCTGAATCGCGGAAAGAACATGGATACGCGCACGCCGCAATCGGCCGTCCGCTTCGTGGCGTAACGCGACGGGCGGGTGTCGACGCCGGAGGAGCGTTACCGAGGAGGGAACGATGAAGAACAGATGGCGCATGGTCGTGCCCTGGTTGATCTGGCTGGCGCTTTTCGTGGCGCCCGCGCCAGCGGGGCTGAACGGCAACCAGTGGCACTATTTCGCGATCTTTGCCGCGGTCATCAGCGGCCTGGTCGTCGAATCGATGCCCCCGGGAGCCGTCGGGCTCATCGGCCTTACCGCGGCTGCGATCCTCGGCTACATCGACGCCGATCCGAACAAGTCGCTGCGCTGGGCTTTGAGCGGTTTCTCGGACTCAACCGTCTGGCTCATCGTCGGCGCATTCGTGTTTGCCATCGGATACCGCAAGAGCGGCCTCGGCAAGCGGATCGCGCTGCTGCTGGTTCGCGCGCTGGGCCGGCGCACGCTCGGCCTGGGCTACGCCGTGGCGTTCGCCGACCTGATCCTGGCGCCGGCGACGCCGTCGAACACCGCGCGCAGCGGCGGCACGATCTACCCGATCATCAGCAACATCCCGAAGATCTACGGCTCCGAGCCCGGCGCTACCGCGGGAAAGATTGGCACGTACGTGCTCTGGACGGCGTTCGCGGCGACCGCGGTGACGAGCTCGCTGTTTCTGACCGCGCTGGCCCCTAACGCGGCGGCGCTCGCGATCGCAAAGAAAACTGTCGGCGTCGAAGTCGGCTGGTCGCAGTGGTTCGCCGGGATCGCGCCGTTCGGCGTGGTAATGATCCTGCTCGTCCCGGCGCTGAGCTATGTCGCCTGCCGGCCGGAGATCAAGACGAGTCCGGAAATCCCGAAGTGGGCCGCAGGCGAACTCCAGGCCATGGGCCCGATGACCCGTGGCGAATGGATCATGACGGGCCTGATCGTCCTGGCGATGTTCCTCTGGATCACCGGTTCGAATCCGAACATCAAGCTGCCGGTACTCGGCAGCAACTTCATCAACGCAACGATGGTCGTGCTGCTGGTGATCTCGCTCATGCTGCTCACCGGCGTCGTGGAACTTGCCGATATCGTGGCCGAGAAGAACGCGTGGGACGTGTTCCTCTATTTCACCTCGCTGCTGACTCTCGCCTCCGGCCTGAACGACATCGGGTTCGTCAAGTGGGTCGCGGAGTCGTTCGCCAAGCCGCGCGCCACGACGTCGCCGACGACAGCGATGATCATGCTGGTCGCGCTGTTCTTCTGGATCCACTATTTATT
>Ga0335069_10010251_pt1 | contig 13281 bp, 8 predicted proteins | sample Lox_Sample_11_FD_206714 | JGI IMG/M metagenome (GOLD analysis project Ga0335069, IMG submission 206714) | Soil microbial communities from Loxahatchee National Wildlife Refuge, Florida, United States - Lox_Sample_1.1 | ecosystem: Environmental > Terrestrial > Soil > Wetlands | place: USA: Florida... | reverse complement strand
GCCAAAATCAGGAAGATGTAGTTCGACGTAACGGCGAAGGTCAGGCCGGCTCCGGCCATGAGAAAGGCACCAATGCAGAGCATCCGGCGGCGTCCGATCCGGTCGGCCCGCGTGGTCAGCCACAGCGAAACCACGGTGTCGCCAAGCAGGGTCATGGTCAGCAGCATCCCTGTCTCGGATTCGCGGAAGCCCAGGCCCGTGAGGTAGAAAACCAGGACAACCGATAGCGCCCCGTAGGAGAAGAGGCGGATGAATCGGGCCAGGAAAAGCATCACCCCATCGCGGGTCAGCTTCGCGACCATCGGTCCGAGCGTAGCACGCCGGTTTTGGGCCTTGTCTCGTTATACTGAGGGTATCCTCCCCATCGGAACGCCGTTCCCATGACCCTGACGCGAACCCTCTCGCACGAATTCGACGCATCCGTCCGGCAGCGCGGATTGGCGTACTTCGCGCGGCGCCTGGTTCGCATCCGGCACGGCTCGGAGTCCGAGGTGGATGCGCGTGTGGCCGGCTCGCGCGATTACGACGTGCTTCTCGAGTTCGACGGTAGCGTACTCAAGATGTCGTGCGACTGTGCGTACTTCGATTCCAGCGGACCGTGCAAGCATTTGTGGGCGACCATCCTGGCCGCGGAGACACACGGGCACCTGTCCGGGGTCGTGGGTGCGCTCAAACTCGTAGTGGAGTACGGTGCCGACGACTCCGAGTTCGAGCTGGATTATGCCGAGACGTACATTCCCCGGCGCAATCCGGTGCGGAGTGCTCCGGCGCCGAGGCCCCAACCGCCGCCGCCCCCGCCGGTGCCCGCCTGGCGCCGCCAGCTTGACGAAATGGCCAACCAGCCGGCACTGAACGGCGCGAGAGGCGCGGGTTTTCCGGAGAAGCGCCAGATCCTGTACCTGGTCAATGTTCCTTCCTCGCTCACAGCGGGCGGCCTGGTGCTATCCCTGGTCACGCGCGACCGGAAAGTCAATGGGGACTGGACGCGCATCGTGCCTCTGTCGATCAAGCGCGCGCAGGTTGCGGAACTGCCGCTGGCCGAGGATCGCGAAATCGTCGCCACTCTCGCCGGTGGAAAGCAATACTACGGCTGGGAGATGACGGACTTCGAGCCGGTTCCCAGCCAATGCCTGCTGCCCAAGACCCTGGCGCGCGGCCTTACCGAGGCGGCCGTCAAGACCGGCCGATGCCACATTCAACTGACCCACGACCAGGAGAACCTGCATCCGCTCGCCTGGGATGATGGCGGTGCGTGGCGGTTCTCCCTCGAAATGCGCCGCGATGGCGAACGCGGGTGGATGGTCTCGGGCTCGCTTCGCCGCGGCGATCAGCGCCTGGAACTCTCCGATGCGGCGCTCCTGACGCCGGCCGGGCTGGTTTTTACGCGGGACCGCGCGGCGCTGATGGCCGAGGATACTCCATATGAGTGGGTGCGTCATCTGCGGAGGTCGGGGCCGATCCAGGCGCCGCTGCGCGACGGCGAGTTGCTGCTGGCCGGACTGCTCAACTCGCCGCACCTGCCACCGCTCGATGTGCCTGAGGAACTTCGATTCGAAGAGGTCTGCATCGAACCGCGCCCCGGACTGCGCATCGGCGGAGACCGGTCGCTGGGCAGCTCGAAGCTGCGGGCGCATCTTTGCTTCGATTACAGCGGGCACATCGTGGCCTCCACCGACACATCCAGCGGCATCTATCAGCCGAAGGATCGCCGGCTGATTCGCCGCGATGCCGCGGCAGAAAAAGCAGCCGTGGAGCTGCTGTCGTCGCTGAACGTGAAGTTTCAGTCCGGCACTTACTACCAGAAGGAGCCCTGCTGGGAGATCGCGCCGACGAAGCTCCCGCGCATCGTTCACGCGCTGGTGGAAGCCGGGTGGCACCTCGAAGCAGAGGGCAAGATCTTCCGCAAGCCGGGCCCGTTCCGGATGGAAGTCTCGAGCGGAGTGGACTGGTTCGAGCTGCACGGCGAGATCTCCTACGGTGAGACAACGGCGCGTCTTCCGGAGCTGCTGGCGGCATTGCGCCGCGGCGACAACATAGTCCGGCTGGGCGACGGCACGTACGGGATGGTGCCCGAGGAACTGCTGGCTCGCATCGGTCCACTGGCCGGTTTGGGCGCGGCGCAGGAGGATCACATCCGGTTCCGCCGCAGCCAGGCCGGGCTGCTGGATGCTCTGCTCGCCACTCAGCCCGAGGCGCGCTTCGACGAAACCTTCGCACGAGTTCGCGACGAGATGCGTTCCTTCGAGGGCGTGTGCGCCGCGCAACAGCCCGCGGGCTTCGCCGGGCGGCTGCGCGACTATCAGCGCGAGGGTCTCGGCTGGATGCACTTTCTGCGCCGGTTCGGATTCGGCGGCTGCCTGGCGGACGATATGGGCGTGGGCAAGACCGCACAGGTGCTGGCCCTGCTCGAAACCCGGCGCGAGCTGCGCGCAGCCGGCCAGATCGCGCGGCCGTCGCTGGTGGTGGTCCCGAAATCGCTGGTCTTCAACTGGAAGCAGGAGGCGGCGCGGTTTACACCGCATCTGCGCGTACTGGATTACACCGGGCTGGCGCGCGAGATCGGCGATCTGTCCGCCTGCGATGCGGTTCTCACCACCTACGGCACCTTGCGCCGCGACGCCCTGCGGCTCAAGGAGATCGAGTTCGATTACGTCGTGTTGGACGAGGCGCAGGCGGTGAAGAACGCAGCAACCGAATCTTCCAAAGCGGTAAGGCTCCTGCGCGGCGATCATCGCCTGGCGCTCAGCGGCACGCCGGTCGAAAACCACCTGGGCGAGCTTTGGACTTTGTTCGAGTTTCTGAACCCCGGCATGCTGGGCGCGGCGAGCGTCTTCAAGCTCGCCGGCGGCAGCGCGCGCTTGCCCGGCGAAGAGACCCGCCAACTGCTGGCGCACGCCTTGCGGCCGTTCATTCTCCGCCGCACCAAGGACCAGGTCGCGCGCGAGCTGCCGCAAAAGACCGAACAGACCATCTATTGCGAAATGGAGCCCGCGCAGCGCAAGCTTTACGACGAGCTGCGCAGCCATTATCGCGATTCGCTGCTGAGCCGGATTGCCGCGCAGGGCATGGCGAAATCGAAGATCCAGGTGCTGGAAGCGCTGCTCCGTTTGCGGCAGGCGGCCTGCCATCCGGGTCTGCTGGACCAAAAGCGGACCGGAGAGCCGAGTGCCAAGCTGGACGTGCTGCTGGCCCAATTGCGCGAGGTTTTGGAGGAAGGCCACAAGGCCCTGGTGTTTTCGCAGTTCACCAGCCTGCTCAGCATTGTCCGCGCCCGCCTGGACGCGGAGACGGTCCCTTACGAGTATCTCGACGGCGCGACGCGCGACCGGCAGACCTGCGTGGAGAGATTTCAGACCGACGCCGATTGCCGCGTCTTCCTGGTGAGCCTCAAGGCCGGCGGGCTGGGACTGAATCTCACCGCGGCGGATTATGTCTTTCTCCTCGATCCCTGGTGGAATCCCGCGGTGGAGGCACAAGCGGTGGACCGCACCCATCGCATCGGCCAGACCCGCAACGTATTCGCCTACCGGCTGATCGCGCGGGACACGGTCGAGGAGAAGGTGCTGGAGCTGCAAACCAGCAAGCGCGATCTGGCAGCCGCGATCATCAATCAGGACAACAGCCTGATTCGCTCGCTCCAGCGGGAAGATCTGGAACTGCTATTGTCATAGCCCCGTGAGCTTTCCGCAAGGATGCGTGACACGGCGGGGCGGTAGTTGATAACTTCGCTCTTGCGCCCGGACGGGCGCAAGGAGGACCTGTGATGGGCAGAGCGGCGCCTGATATTCCCGACGGCATGCGCGTGCTTCACGGTCGTTTCGCACGATGGCGAAAGTCCCATACCGGTCGACTGCCAATCCCGGATCCATTGTGGGCAGCGGCTGCGGAGATGGCCAGAGAACACGGTGTATTTCGAACCGCCAAAGTTCTAAGTCTGGAATACGGTAAGCTCAAGCGCTTTGCCACGGCGTCGCATACGGGCCCGCGGAGAACGTCCAGAGTGTGCACCCCGCCCGCCGCATTCGTAGAATTACTGACGCCTGGAACGGGTGGAGCGGAATGTCTAATCGAGTTGGAAGGGCCGCGGGGTAAGATTCGCATCCAGTGGAAGGGGAGCACTGCTCCAGACCTGGCCGGACTCAGCCGGGGACTGTGGGAGTCGGTGTGATTCAAGTCGCGCCGCAGATGCGAATACTGGTCGCCATTGAGGCCGTCGACCTGAGGAAGGGCATTGATGGACTGGCGCAGCTGTGCCGAGAGAAATTGGGCGCCGATCCGTTTTCCGGGTGCCTGTTCATTTTTCGCAGCCGGCGGGCCTTCCTGGCCGAAAAGGATCGACTGTGGCCATGGTTGGGTGACACTCCGAAATGTCCGCCAAACGGGCTTAACCAAGGCAAAATACGATAACGTTTTTGGCCAGGCACGGAAGCCGACGAGATCGTGGATGAGGCGGCGACGAGGAAGCGCGTAAAGCAAAAAGCAGGGATACCACCTTTCAGACCGGTGGCCGCCGCTTGTGCCAAACTGTTGACTGTTCGTAGCCGTGGGCGAGCGCCAAAACTCTTGGCTCGCCGAAGTGCGGCCCGACGATCTGCAGTCCAATGGGGAGACCGGCCTTCGTAAAGCCGGACGGCACCGTTACAGCCGGAAGGCCGTACAAGTTAAACGGCATCACCAATTGCAGATTGAGAAGCCCGCGCGATTTCTTCGGTACGTCTTCGATGCTTTGGGGTGGGAGAAGTAACGTCGGCAAGACCAGCAGATCGATCTTAGAGAATATGCTTGATACTGCACGACGCGCGACGGCCATCTCATACTGGCTGCGGGAATACTCTCCAGCCGTCCTCCGACCTGCAGCCTCTAACGTTCGCCGCGTCTGTGGCTGATAGAGTTCGGGCGTCTTGGCCATGTAGGGCTGGTGCTCGGGATAGTACTCAGCTGACGTATCGATTCCGATTGTCAATCGGACAGGTGGTAACTCGATGTCGTGGGTTTCGGCAACGAGCTGACCCAAGACTCGCAGGGCCTCCGTAAACGCCGCTTCATGCTCTGCGTCAAGGCCGGCGGTGAACATCGCCCGAGGAACGCCGATCCGAAAGCGCCTCGTGTTCATCTTGAGAGCTTCCCTGTAGTTGGGCACCGCTTCATCTCGACTCATCGGATCGGCCGGGTCGTAACCCGCGATGGCTTGAAGGAGCAGCGCGGCATCAGAAACCGTCCGACAGATCGGCCCAACGCATGTGATCGACCACTCACAAGACAGGTTCCCGCGGAGACTCACGCGGCCATGCGTCGGCTTTAGCCCGACAGCACTACATCGCGCTGCTGGAATCCGGATCGATCCACCGGCATCATTTCCCACCGACCCGAAATCGAGCCCGGCCGCTGCTGCGACAGCCGACCCGCTAGAGGAGCCACCTGTCTGATATTCCAAGCTCCAAGGATTGTGCACAGGACCGAAGTAGCTGACGATTCCGGAACCGCCGCAGGCGAATTCGTCCAGATTATGTTTCCCCAGTATTACGGCCCCCGCTGCCTTCAGCCGACGCACTACTTCGGCATCGGCGTCCGGAACGCGATTCTCAAAGAGCTTGCTGGCCGCAGTCGTCCGCACTCCAGCAGTATCGAAAATATCCTTAATCCCGATCGGGATGCCGTGCAGCGGGCCGCTCCAAGGCTCGCCCTCGGCCGCGCGCGCTCGGGCCAATGCCTGCTCACCAATTACAGTGATATACGCATTCAGTGTTGGGTTAAGTCGCTCGATTCTTCGCAGACAAGCCTTGGTCAGTTCAACTGGTGATACGACCTTCTTTCGTACCTTCTCTGCGACGTCGCTAAGGCTTAACGTCGTTAGCTCAGCTTCGGATGCCGCGCTGAGGGCTGTTTGGGCAACGATACCCAGGCCGGCACCAACAAATTCGCGTCGGGTTTTTTCCATATCGTCAACCTCAAGCGCTGAAGCGTGAACATTATTTTACAGAAATCGTACCTGTAGGCCCGGGGCAGACGTCTTGCTCACGCAGGCTAGCCGAAACGACACATAGCCCCGCGCAACGCCTGGTTACCCAGCCGGCCCGGGCAACGACAATCGAGATCATCCTGGCGTGAATCTAAGCCTGCTGGGGGACGCCCGCTGTCCGGCGCCAGGCGGGGCGGAATTGCGCGAATGGAATCGGCGGGGGCGGAGGCGGAGTCGCGGTGATCCGGTCGATTTCTCCCGGCGCCGTCGCATCCAACGCCGCCGAGAGGCCCGCGAAAACGGAGAGCATGGATGTGTAGGCAATATAGTCGAACAGCACCGACACCGCGTAGACGATCAGGCAGTAGTTCAGCCCCATGGCACAGTATCCGATTCCTTGGAGCCGGGGATCGCCGCGCGTGCGCCGGTATAGCGCTCGAGTGCGCTTCAGTGAAAGAAAGATGATGGCGACGTAGGCGACGAGCGCCGGAACCCCGATCTCGCTGGAAACTTGCGTATAGCTGTTATGCGTGCCCTGCCAGGTTCCCATACGCTTACCGTTGGCCTTGGCATCGGAGTCCTCGGCAACCGGGAACATTCCCGGTCCGACACCGAACAGGGGGTGCTGGATCGTGAACTTGATGCTCTTTCGCAGCAGTTCCCGGCGAGTCTTGGTGGAGGAGGTCGCGCTGGATTCCAGGGCGGCATCATAGTCCTCGTCACTCGAGATCACGGCGGGCTCCGACTCCTCGGAAAAGGTGGTGTAGCGGCGGATCAACTTGCCCGGCATCGTGGCAATCAATATGGCCATCAGCAGAAAGCCGCCGATGATCAGCTTCAACCTGCCCATCAGGGACGCGCGCATGAAGACCACGAAGACCAGAGCGCCAAACGCAATCAGGGCGCCGCGAGATCCTGTCTTGCTGACCATCACGAGCATGAGCAACATCACGCCTGCCGCGAACGCTCTTTTCACCAGAGACTTCGTATCCAGCAGAACCATTCCCCAAAGCGGCATGCCGAGCAGAAGAGCCTGGGCCATCTCGTTCGGGTTCGAGAACTTGCCGTGCGGCAGAAACAACCGGCCGGTTTCCTCGGAGCTGCCCCAGAATACGGCGATCAAGGTAAGGACAAACAGTGCACTAGCCACGGTGTAGATCGCCCGCCGGCATTGCTGGTAATTCACGATCAATCCCGCGGTCGCCAGGAAGATCACGAAGCAGGGCAGCCATGCATCGATCAGAACATCCTTGCTGCCCCTGCGCCATACGCTGGTCGGGATGGCCAGGATGAACCATAACGTCAGAAATCCGAACGACCGGCCGATGTTGGATTTCAGCGCCACCAGAAACGCGCGGCTTAGTAACACCATCGCCAGAATGATGCGATAACTGATTCCTGGTATGTGCAAGTAAGACATCTTCACATCGAAGATGCGGCTGTAAATCAAGAAAAGGTATAGTAAGAGGAACACATACCCAAGCTGCTGGAAGGAGGTTACGGTTCCCGGATCCTGACCCGCCAGGATGGGGACCGGCGCCTGTTTTGGGACGGGCGCGGTCGCTTGGCGGAGCGGAACAATCATAGCACGGGCGAAAGAACCCGCCTTTCGATTCTAGCATCCCGCTTCAGCGTGCCGCGCCTTACTCTTGGCAGCCCAGGATTACTGCTAAGCGGCCATTACGGCCTGGTCCTCACCGGGGTGGAGCAACTGCTCCTCGGCTTGGAACCAATCGGTCTCCGGCGATCCCTCGGGACAACCTCGGGCCATCCAGAGTTCGTGAGCCAGAGCGGCGATTTCGCGCGAATTGGGGCGCGCCGTCTCCGGTCCCATGGCCCTGCCTGGCGATGCGGGCCGCATGGTCTGTTCGAGTTTCCTTTGCATATCGGTTCATCTCTCCTTGTTGTACCCGCGGCCAGCCGGTTGAGGTTGGATGGGGGGATCCGGCTGGCCGCGTCGCTCATGTCCTGCTTCTATCTGGAATGACGCGTGGCGCAAAGGAAATGCTGAGGGCCGCCAGGTTAAGTTCTGTAAAAGGCCAGTTCCTGGTCGATCCGGCCGATAGCCTCGAACTGTGCATCCCAGAACGATTGGGATTGCATCTGCTGGAGGTATGCGTGCGAGTAGCCGAAGTTGCACCAGACTTCTTCCTTGTAAGTGAAGAGCCGCTCTTTCTGTGCGCGCGGACGTACGTCGAGAATGTCCGCCGGATCACCGCCGCGGAATACCTCCCCGAACCAGGCATCCAGCCTGGCGACATCGACCGGCCCCCGCCGCGCCGCGAGATCGGCAAGCACCGAGGGGTAGCGGTCGAAGCCGTCGGTGGCAATCGTCACGACATTGTCTTCGGGACCGAGGCCGAGGTAGCGGGCCAGCCGGATGGCGCCCAGGATGTTGCAGACGCCGGAGATTCCGAACACGCCGGCGAATTGCGCACTCCACGGCTGGTGGCGCTCGATCAGTTCCAGGCCGACCACGCAATCGTCGTCGTGGACGCGCATCACGTAATCCGTGGTCAGCACGTTGTGGATGAGGGTGACCATCTTGTCGCCGATGCCTTCGATGCGGTGCGTGCCGCGCCCGTTGTCGAACAGCGTGGAGCACTCCTTGGGTTCGACCGCACAAACCGCGGCGTCGGCGAACTGCGCCTTGATCTCGTCGGCCGCGGCCAGCGTTCCGGCGGAACCGGGTGCGGAAACAAAGGCCGCGATGCGACCGTTGCCGTAGTCCTGCGCGGCTTCCAGGGCGCTGCGTCCAGTGACGTAGCGGTGAAAGCGGTAGTTCGGCAGCAGCTCGAATTGGGCGAGCACCTTGTACTTGGGGTCCTTCTTATAAAACTCGGTGCGCTCCAGAACGAGGATAACGTCGCTCTCCGAGCCGGGCGTGAGATCCAGTTGGCCGCCGTACTGCCGGATGCGCTGGTAGCGCTCCTTGCTCATGCCCTCCGGCATGATGACGATGGCGGGGTAGCCTTTGAGCCGCGAGATGTAGGCCACGCCGATTCCGAAGTTCCCGGTGGACGGGCCGATCGCGGTGTGGACGCCCGGCTCGATTTCGCCGGCGAGCTCGCCTTCCATGAGGGTGGTGTACGCGGGTCCCACCTTGTGGCTCCCCGAGGGGAAATGGCGGCCGGTGAGCACGATGATGTTGGCCGCGACGCCGGTGAGTTCCTTCGGCAGAACCACGTGCCGGATGCGCCGGTCGGGGCCGCGCCACGTGATGTTGAAGAGGTGGATCGGATCGAGCTCCCCGGCGGCGGCCCCGGCCTGCCGGCGAATGCCGGGCGGCTGCAGCTCCGGGTGGAGCATTTCGCGATAGGTGGGTCCGGGTACGGTGGCTTTCATAGTTTCTCTTTCAGAGTCTCTCCCAAAGGGCTTTGGCGCGCGCGGCAGCAAGCTCCGCCACCCGGCGTTCATCTACCGTCACGCAGCGTCCTTCACGCACGATCCAGCGCCCGTTGACCATGAGTGCAGCGACGGGCGCGTTCGCGATGCCGAACATCAGGTGGCCGGCAAGGTTCGCGGCATGGAGCGGAGCCGGCGGCTGGTAATCGAGCACCAGGAGGTCGGCTTTGGCGCCGGCTTCGATCACGCCGACAGATGCGCCCAGGATTTTTTGGACGATGTCGCGGTTGTGCGGAAAGGCGGCGGCGAAGGCTTCGTCGAACGCCACGCGCGGCGTGCGCGCGCGCAGCTTCTGCAGATGACAGGCGGTCTTGAATTCGTCCCACATGCGCGGCGAGAAGCCGTCGGAGCCGAGTCCGACACGCACGGAGCTCTGCGACAGGGCATGCAGATCCGCGATGCCCACGGCGTTGTTGCAGTTCGACTGCGGGTTGTGGACGACGTTGACGCCGCGCCGCGCGAGCATGGCGCGCTCCGCGGCAGTAACGTGGACGCAGTGCGCCGCGATAGATCGGTCATCCAGGATGCCGAGGCGGCAGAGGCGGCGCGCGGCTCCGCGGTCGCACCGGTCCTCGGCTACGTGGACGTGGAAGCCGGCGCGCAAAGACTGGTTGGCTTCCAGGCAGGCGCGCAGGGTGCGATCGCCGAGGGTGAACGAAGCATGCAAGCCGAACATGCCGCCGACCTGTGCGCCGGGGCGCACACGCTCCAGGAACCGGACATTTTCGCGAATGGCCTCCATTGCGGAGTGTTTGCCGTTGCGGTCGCTGGTTTCGTAGCAGGTGGCGCCGCGGAGACCGACGTCGTGGAAGGCGCGCTCGATGCAATCGAGGCTGCCCGGACAGGCGCCGGGGCTGGAGTGGTGGTCGATCAGGGTGCCGACGCCGCACTTCGCCGAATCGATCAGTCCGACCAGCGCGCTGTAGTAGATGTCTTCCTCGTTCAGGGCGCGGTCCAGGCGCCACCAGAGTTTCTTCAGGATCTCGGGGAAGTTGGCGGGCGCCGGACCCGGGATCGAAATGCCGCGAGCCAGGGAACTGTAGAGGTGGGTGTGGCAGTTGACAAGCGCGGGCATCACCAGGCGGCCCTGAAGGTCGCGGCCATCCGGGCGGGGCAGGCCGGAAACCTGCCCCACGCTTCCATCGGGTGCAATTTCGATGCTGCCGGAGTCGTAAATCCGGTTGTCGCCGTCGAGCGTGAGGATGCGCGCGTTGGTGAGGATCATGGCCGTACGATATGCGTTCCGGCGCGGCCGCAAAGGGCATCGGCCACGCGCTCGGTGGAAGTGATGATGCACTCGCGCCCGCCGCGTTCGACGAATTCGATCCCGGCTTCGATCTTGGGTCCCATCGACCCGGGCGGGAATTCGCCGGCCGCAAGGTACGCGCGCGCCTGCGCGGCGGTGATGCGATCGAGCCAGCGCCGATCGGGACGGCCGAAGCGGATCGCCGCGCGATCCACGGACGTCACGATGACGAGCCTCTCGGCGCGCAGGTTGCCGGCCAGAAGGCCGGAGGCGAGGTCCTTATCGACCACGCCCTCCACCCCGACCAGCCGATCGCCTTCCCAGGCCACGGGAATCCCGCCACCTCCGCAGGCGACGACGATCACGCCCGCGTTCAACAGGCACGCGATCGCATCTTCTTCGAGAATGCGCAGCGGATGCGGCGAGGCGACCACGCGGCGCCATTTCCCGGGCTCGATTTCGCGCATCTCCCAAGTCGGCTTCTCCCGGCGGACGCGCTCCGCTTCCGCCGCCGTGTAGTACGACCCGATGGGCTTGCTGGGGTGGCCCATGTCCGGATCGGCCTCGCTCACCAGCACCTGGGTGATCACGGTGGCGGCGGTGCGCGCGATGCCTTCGCGGCGGAACAATTCGCAGGCGATGCGCTGGATCATGTAGCCCATGCCGCCCTGCGAATCGGAAACGCAGGTGTCCAGCGGCAGCCGGGGAACGCGCCGCTCGCTCTCTTCCACGCGGATCAGGATGTTGCCGATCTGCGGGCCGTTGCCGTGCGTGATCACGATGCGCGAATCGCCGCGGAACAGCGGCAGCAGGTGGACCAGCGTTTCGGTGGTGTGCTCGAACTGCTGCGGGATGGTTCCGGGCTCGCCCGGGCGCGTGATGGCATTGCCTCCGAGGGCGATCACCAGCGTTTCGGTCATGCGTACTCGATGTCGCGGTCGGCCATGGTTAGTGCCATGATGGCCTTGGCGGTGTGCAGGCGGTTTTCGGCCTCGTCGTAGACGACCGAATTCGGCCCGTCGATCACTTCGTCGGTAACCTCGTTGCCGCGGTCCGCGGGCAGCGGATGCATGTAGAGCACGTCCGGCCTGGCCAGCTTCATGCGCCCTGCATCGCAGATCCAGCTCGTGTACTGCCTGGCGATGCGCAGCGATTCGGCCGGATTCGCCCCCATGGTGTCGAGGCAGCCCCAGCTCTTGGGGATCACCACGTCGGCGTCGCGGAAGGCTTCGTCCATGTTATCGACCACCCGGAACTTGCCGCCGCAGCGCTCGGCATTCTCGCGGGCCGCCTGCATGGTCTCGGGCATCAGGTGGTACTCGGGCGGATGCGCCAGGGTCACGTCCATGCCGAAGCGGGGCATCAGCATGATCAGGCCCTGCGGCACCGAGAGCGGCTTGGCGTAGCTGGGCGCATAGGCCCACGCGACCGCAATCTTGAGCCCCCGCAGGTCCTTGCCGCGCTTTTCGCGGATGGTCATCAGATCGGCCAGCGTCTGGCACGGATGATCGACATCGCACTGCATGTTGATCACGGGTTTGTCGGCCCAGCGCGCGACCTCGCGCATGTAGGCGTTGCCTTCGCCGGGAATGAGATCGTGGCGGATGGCGATGCCGTGCCCGTAGCTGGAAAGGATGATGCCGGTATCTTTGGCGCTCTCGCCGTGAGAGACCTGCATGACATCGGCGGTCAGGAAATGAGCGTGGCCGCCGAGCTGCGTCATGCCGGCTTCGAACGAGTTGCGCGTGCGCGTCGACTTATCGAAGAACATGAGGAAGATGGTCTGGTCGGGCAGGTAGCGGTGCGGCACGCGCGCCTTGAACTTGCATTTGAGGTCGCCGGCGACGTCGAGCATGACGTCGAGCTCGGTGTTGGTCCACTCCTGGGTGGTGATCCAGTCTCTTCCGGCGAAGAGGGCTTTTTTCATGCGTTCTCCTGAATGACGCCGGCGTTGACGAAGTGCACGCGGCGGGGATCGCTGACGGCCTCGGCCAGCAGCTTGAGCTTGAGGTACGGCAGCATGTCGAGTGTGGTTTCGGTCTCGACGTGCCAATGAAGGGGTTGATTGTCGCTGAGACGGATCTGAACTTCGCAGCCGGTCTGCGCGAACCAGCCGTTGGAGGGGTCGAGGGCGAGGACGTAGGAGCGGCCATCGATTCTGCCGTAGATGGCCGCGCCATCGAAGAAGAACCCGTCTGGGCCCGCGGACTTCCCAAAACTCTCGAGGCTGCCGAAGAACCGCGGCTTGGCCTGAAAAGGCCCGCCGTCCTCGGGGCAGAAGATATCGCAGTTGCCGCATTCGTTGCACGCGTCCGCGTAGTTGGCGAACTGGCGGGCTTTCATCACGCGCAGGATGCCGCCCGGAATGCGGCGCATCGTGCCGGGAGTCAGCACGAAGTTGTCGTACTCGATCGCCAGAGGCGCCGTCTGGTAGCTGAAATTCGCGTCGTTAGGGCAGACCGGGACGCACTTGTCGCAAGTGATGCAGTCGTACATCCAAAGGTCGGAGCCGATCTTGCGCGGCACGCCGTGGTTGCGCTCCCACCGGTAGCGCGGATTGGCGGTGGCTTCTTCCACCAGGATCGGCGTGTTGAGCAGGCCGGCAGCGTGGACGTCGCCGCCAGCCGCTTCGGCCTGTCCGCGAAAGTGGAGCACGAAATCGGAAATTCGC